>JAEEGL015180716.1_pt1 | contig 12239 bp, 6 predicted proteins | sample 9134231 | NCBI WGS metagenome assembly JAEEGL01 (sample SAMN16246548, study PRJNA631951) | gut metagenome | biome: gut microbiome; feature: rumen; material: fiber-attached | host: Bos | place: Iran: Karaj | collected 2018-10
ATCATCGAAAAATATAGCAGAATCTTCATCTAGTAATTTAACTATTTTATCTATATCTGTTATATTCGCTTTTCTAAAATATAGTTCAATCAGACTCTGTTTTATTGCTTGGTTAAAGTCTCCTTTATTCAAGGCTAATAGACGTTTTTCTAATGAAAAATCTTCTGTATTAGCTTTGTAAAGTTTATCAAATACTTCAGGTTTGTATATTCCTTCTGCAAGCACATTTAGATATTCTTCCAAAGCTTCTTTGTTTCTTCCAAGAGCATCTAAAACAGCGGCTTTTTCTTCAGCAAACACAGTATCTTGATGAAGATTCTTTCTTGCTTCTTCAAAAGCTTTTAAAGCTTCTTCTAGCAGTTGGTGTTCTATAAGTATAGAAGTATAATTCATATATAACTCTTCACTATTTCCATAACGTCTGTTTAAAGGTTTTCTCCAAATTTCAATAGCTTTGGTTTTATCTCCTTTTAGGAAATAGCAGTGACCAAGTTTTCTTAATATTTGCGGGTCACTTGGTAAAAAAGAATATAATTTATTAAGACTATCTATTGCATCATCTATTTGATTGGCAGAAATTTGAATATCTGAAAGCTTTCTAAGAATTGAAATATCCTTATCATAATTTTTACAATCCTTTAAAGCTTCAATGGCTTTATCTTTTCTTCCTAATGCCAAATAACAGTCAGCTATATAGTCTGCATAAGTGGAAACTTTTAAACTTGTTCTATGACTGTCGAGAGTATTTATTAATTTGTCGATTTCTCCAGATTTTATTGATAAATCCAGAAGATCTTTAAAAGCTTTTTTATCTCCATTTGCCATATGCTTTTCCAGTATAAGCCAGGCTTCGTCTTTATTACCTGATTGAAGATAGAATTGAGCTAGTTTTCTAGATAATTCAATGTTTCTCGGCTGTTCTTTTGTCCATTTTTCAAGTAGTTCAATTCCTTCTCTGTATCTGTGTTGAGCATATAAAATATTTAAAATATTTATTTTTGCATTTGTTTTTTCATCTTCACGAAAAGACTTTTCTATTATTTCATAGTTCATTTCTATGGCTTTATCATATTCTTTTAAATTGAAAAGTATTTCAGCAAGATTTATTCTGGCTATATCGGTTATTTCATCATCTGGATATTCTTTTATAAGTTTATAAAAAGTTTCTTTTGATAAATTAAAGTGTCTAGTTCTATAAGCTATTACTGCTTCATTATATAATTCTCTGGCTTGAAAACTATGTTCCTTTGATTCTGCTGGTGCAACAAATATAATCAATGAAATTAAACAAAAAGATAATATATGGTTAAGTTGATTATTTTTCATTTTTGTTCACCGCCATATATATTGAGAGATTTGTAATAATCATTTAATAAATTTTTATAGCTTTCAGGATATTCTTCGCGTAAATCTCCTGTAAAATCTTTACTTATATCTATGCTGTCAGAACCTATATCACCAATAGGTTTTTCTGGCTCTTGCTGAAGTATTTCTTTTGCTTTTTGAGCTTTTCTTTCTTCATCTTCTTCATCACGATTTTTTATTGCTTTTTGTGATTTAAGCATACGTTCGTATATAGATTTTTGCTTTTCTGCAACCTTTTCTCTTAATGCAGGATCTAGAATTTTGGTTTCGATATCTTGCATATCTTCGATAACATCATTCATTCGTCCTAGATTGTTCATTTGTTGTTTATGTTCACGCATGAGCTGTTCTAAGGATTCTCTTATATGTCTTTGTTCCATAGCCATTTGTTTTAGTTGCTGACTACCTTGAGGCATAAACTGCTGTTTCATCATCTGTTGGTAGAGACTCAGTTGTCTTTGTGTCAGATTTTTAAATTGTTGCATTGGAGACATTGGAGTGGAAGAGCTTCCGCTGCTCCCAGAACTGTCTTGGGCTCGCATAAGATCTGCTGCCAATTTGTTAAATTTTCTGATTATTTCAAGTTGGTCATTTCTAGCAGAGAAAAGAGCTCTATCTTCTAAGTTTTTAACAATATCAGAAAATTTTCCTTGGGTGCCATTTATTGATTCGATAACCACAGGGTCTATGGCAAAACTACTTTTAATGAATTTATTCAAATCTTCTTGTAAAGATAGTCCTTGTTGTTTTACTAAGACTTGTTGGACAGAGACATAATCAATTATTCCTTCAATTTGTGGCATTTTTCCACGCATAAATTGGTCTGGCATATCAATAATTTCTTTTAAAAGCTTTTCTTGGTCTTTAGAAACTCTGATTGCTCTAGAAATATAGAAAGATAAATCTAATTGGCTTGCTTCTCCACTCATCATACTCATCATCTGATCAGCATTTTTCTTTAAGGATTCTAGGAAATTAAGCATTTGCTGCTGATGCTGTTTGGCCATATCAAGATTTTTGTTTTGCATATCTTTTTGGATTTCTTCACCAATTTTTTTGTGATCATTATTTTTCATTTGATCTTTAATGTTTTTAACATCTTCCATAAACGGATTGTTTTTCATCTTTTCGTCATTGGCATTTTTAGTCATTTCTTCAGATTTTTTCTGAAGTTCTTCTAAATCTTGATTAAGTTTTTTCTGTTGGTCTTGAAGGTCTTTTAATTTGTTTTCTTCATTTTTAGTAATTTTGTTTTCTTGTTGCTTTTGTAATTGTTCTTGAAGCTCATTCATGAGCTTGTTTTCTTCATCTTTAGAAAGCTGACCATCTTTTTGTTTCTGCATCAAATCTTGAAGGTCTTTTAACTTCTTTTCTTCTTCTTTTGAAAGTAAGTTTTCTTGTGGATTTTGTAACTGTTCTTGCAAATTATTTTGCAAGTCTTCCATAAGCTTGTTTTCTTCATCTTTAGAGAGCTGACCATCTTTTTGTTTCTGTATCAAATCTTGAAGGTCTTTTAACTTCTTTTCTTCTTCCTGAGAAAGTTCGCCATTTTTCTGTTTTTGCAATAAGAGTTCTGTTTCAGAAGCTATTTGCTTTTGTCGTTGGTAAATTTCTTCAATGGAATTAGCTAAAGATTCGAATTTCTGTTGGGTTTGAACTTGTTCTAGCAGATTAATTGTTCTATCTAAGCTATTCATATATTCTTCAAGCTTGAAAGCTTCTTCATATTTTTCTATTTCTTTTGGGTCTAGTTTTATATCTTTCAAAGAGTCTTGAAGGTTTTTAAGCATCTGTTTACTTTCTTTGTCTAGAACTTGGTCTAATAGTTCATTTACTTTTTGCATACGTTCTAGGGCTTCAGGAGAAGTAAACGGATTATTCTCCATAGCTTTTTGCATATTTTCAAAGGATTTTAGTATTTCTTCTGCTTGTTGTTGAGTTTTTTCACCATTTTTAATGGCTTCTTCAATGGCTTGGCTTGTTTCGAAATCAAGCTTTTCTTCGTGTTTTACTTGCTCGTAGGCTTTTTTCAAAGATTCACTACGTCTTTTTTGTTCTTCAACGTATTCTTCAAGTTGTTTTTTTAACTCTGAATGCTGGTTGTCTTGACCTCTATATACATCTTGCATTGATGGCATATTTACAAAATAAATAGATGTACTTGCAATATGTGGATTTGGTTGACAAGCATCTTCTGTTTCCATGTAATAGGAAATTTTAGTTCCAGGTTGAACCGCTACAGTATCAAGCATCCAAGGAAACTCAATTTCACATTCTGGTATTGGTGTAAAGTCAGATTTAACATTTAATGGTTTCCAATCATCACGATGACCAGCTTTGTAATATAAGACCATTGTTTTTACACCAAAATCGTCTTTGGCTATAGCTTTTAAATCGAGTCTTTTGGCTGTTGGAAATTCAACATCGCAGCCAGGTTTAAGCAATTCAATACTTGGTGGTAAATCTGGTTTGGCTGTGATTTTATAAACAACGGCTTTTTCATTTGTTAAGCCAATTTCATTGGTAACATGAACAACAAATGATGTGGATGTTGCTACATTAAATTCGTAATTAAATTTATTTTCTATTATTTCGCAACTTTGGGTTGCTGTGTTATCAAAGCATATTTCACCTTTTTTCAAAGGCATATCTGCTTCTACTTCTATACGAATTTTGCTGTTTAAAAGAATTTCTGTTTCGTTGGTGTTGTCAGGCAATCTTTCGGGTTTGGATGAAATATAAGCTGGTTGGAATAGGGTCATGACTACTTTTTTAATTTGTGGTCTAGGCATGACTTCTATTTTATATTTTTCAGTAATAGTTTTTTCGCAAGAGACTCTATATTCTACTGTATTTTGAAGAGACATTAGATTATAGACAAATTTTGAATCTGTAGCAGTAGCATCTGCATACATTTCAACTTTGTTTGATTCATTGGTTTCAGGGTTAATTATTTCAAGAATTAGAGGATCATCAACTTTTCTAGATGGTATGGCTGATATTTCTAAGTTTTCCCCCACAGCAGAAACTGCATTTTTAGGAAAAACATCTATTAATAGATTTGACCAGGGTGGTATAGTTGCAAAGGGCATTAATAAGCGTTTTGCTCCTGTTTTTACTTCTACTGGAGAAATAAAATACCAGACCAAGATTATGGCTATAAAAGATAAGGATGTCAGTAGACGCTTTTTGCGTGAAAATTCTTTCAAAGATAATTTAATATCTTCATTTTTTAATAAATCATTAGTGGAAACTATAGTCAGTTTTTTCATCAAAGCAGAGACTGACTTTTCTTTTTCTGAACTGTTGATGAAATCAATAGAGCTTGATAAGGAAGAATTAAACTTACCTGTTGCATTTTCTATTTCAACTGCTAAAGCAACATCTGATGGAGATTTGAACCATTTTGTAAATAATCGATGAATCCAATATATTGCACCAATATATAAAATAGCAGCGAATATATATCGCATTATTTCAGATTGTATAGGTGTTCTTTCCACAAGTAAAAAAATGAGAAGTAAAGCAATAGCTGAAATAATGGCAGCTAGTATAGATTTGCCGAAAACTCTAAGTTTACGGCCTGATTTGTATTGAGAAAAACGCTTTTCTAGCTGACTTTTGGCTGAGCCGTAATTTTTGATTAAGCTTTCTATATTTTCGTTATTCATATTATTCTCACTGCATCATAGCATAAACCAATATGTTTAGGCCCATTTTCATGGCTAGTTCTCTTATTTCTGGAGTATCAACTTTGTGAATACCAGCATCTTCCATACCGTCACCTATATCTGATTCAAGCAAATAAAGTATTTTCATTCTTCCTTTGTCGAAAATAGCGTAGGCGGCAGGTGGTTTGCCATCGTGCTCATGAATTTTAGGCAGTCCGTCTTTAAAGTCATATACTGTATGAAATATTGGGTGGTCTTTGGGTAATTGAACAAACTCTCTGTCAGGATAAAGTCTTTTAACTTCACGACGAACGTATTTTTCCATACCATAACTATCGTTAATTAATAGGAATCCACCATTATCAAGGTAAGTTAAAATAGCCATCATTTCATTATCTTTGAAACGGATTTGGCCGTGACCACTGGCATAAATCATTGGATATCTGAATAATTCTGGGTCATTGATGGAAACAGCTATATGTTCAGGTTGAGTAGGCATCTTGAAACGCTTATCTGCCTGTTTTAACAGGTTTGGAATAGTTGTGGGGCTAACATACCAATCTCCGCCTCCACTGTATTTTAATCTAGCTATAGCTACTTTATCCCAGTCAGCGGCAAAACATTTTCCTACACATAGAATAGCAGTAAATAATAGTGCTGCGGCTAGAAGAGTTTTTCTTATAAATAATGAGAATTTATAACTATAAATCATATTAAGATAACCCTCCAGACCTACGAATATACCATTCTAAACAAGGCAACAATAGGATTAGAATTAGCAATAACCAGCAGTTTCTTATATCAATGCTTCTACTTTCCAGTTTTTTACCAGGAACTGTTTTTAGTGCTGATATTAATTTGTTTGTTTCGTCATCAAATACCAATAAACCGCCAGTTTCTTTGGCTATATTTTCCATAACATCTGTTTTTATTACAGGGTCATCAAATTCAGCAGTAGGAGTTTCAACAAGTAAATCTACTTTTGATCTTCCTAATTCGCTTCCTTGATAGCTAGCTGTTGCTTCAATAGTATGAAGTCCTTTCGAAACAGGAATAAAAGCACTTTCGTAGCATCCAGGTTCTGAGGTTTCCATACAAACTAAATCGTATTTTTCGCCTTTTTCTCCGTTAATACTTAAGATAACTCTGGCGTTCTGCATTAGTTTGTGTCTGCTGTCTGTTACCCAAACTTTTACAATATTTGAAGCACCAACGTAACCTCTAGAATTGGTTAGTTCTATACTTACTTGAGCATCTTCTCTTCGATTTACAAGCCATTTTAGCATATTTATAATCATGCCGGCATAGGTGTTGAATCCTCGTTCGCTATTTGCTAATTTGAAACCTATTGGCCATAAAGGACCGCCATTAATCATTATTATATTTCCTAGTCCTGCTCTGGTTTTTAGCATGAATGGAAGTCGGCCTCTGGTTCCTGTAACAGTGGAAGTTAAGAGAACTTCAGCACTTTGTTTTACCGATTCGTATTCATATATTCCATCAAATTTTGGCAAGTTAGCAAATAATTCATTATTTTCAATTGGGTCATCAGCTAAATTTAAAAAGGAGTATGAGTTTTCGCTAGAGGGTAAAAGCATATTGCCAGAGGTTCCTCTCCAGTTTTCTTCTCCAACAGTTACAGGAAGTATTTTTGCTATTTCTGTTCCTTTATAACCAAGTTGAGTTAAGCTTTTCCAGGATGGCAAAACTAATAACCCTATATTTCCAGATTCTAAGCGTTTTATAATATCTGCTTCATATTTTTTTATGTAAGAATGTGGAATACCGTTTATTATTATTATGTCAGCATTTTTTATTTCTTCATCAAATTTAGGCTCTTTTTCACCATTTTTAACTTCAAAATCTTTTGAAACTACCCATCTGTCGTCCATAATACGTGCCCAGTGGGTAAGAGAAGCGTTTGGATCGCCTGCTAATGCGTTTGTAATAAATTTCATGTCCCAATTTGGTAGACCACTTAAAGCAAGAACATTTAAGCGTTCTCTTACAACTTTAAGCAAAAAGCCTGTTTTGTTATTTTCTACAGTAAGTTCGTTTTCTATAGAAGGTATTTCAACTTCAAATTTGAAACTTCCTTCTTCATTACAAGGAATATTAAAACTGAAGGGAACTTTTACTCCGTTTCCCATAACTTCAACAGGAATTGTAGTAAAGGGTGCATCATCTCTTGTGACTTTAACGTTTATAGTTTCTTTTTGATCTTGATTGTTTGTTATACGTGCAGAAACTTCGCCTTTAATTCTTAAGTTAGAATTTAAATAGCCAAATGCAGGAGGTTTTGGAAGGTAGAGGGCATAGTCGGTGACCATTCCTCCACGGCCTGGAGCTACAAAGTATATTGGGGTTCTCGTGTTAGACAAGACATTTTGAGGATTTTCACCAATTGTATTAACTCCATCTGTTAGCATTATTATGCCTAGCAGGTTTCCTTCTCCAAGATGGGATATGACATTCTTAATACCCGAGCTGATAGCTGTTTGATTTCCGTCAGCTTTTAAATTGAATTTTTCTATTTCTGAAGGAGAAATAGGAGTAACATTTTCAGCAAAAGCGAAAACGTCAGGGTATATACCAGTCTTGTTTTCCAATTGTTTCATAAAGCCATTTTGAACAAGTTGTTGTATTCTGTCGAAACGAATTTCATTGTTTTCTTTTATGCTCATGCTTTTAGAGGTGTCTATCATTACAGCTAACCTGTTTTGCAGAGGAACCCAGCCAGAGACTATAAGTGTTGGTCCTGTTAGAAGAAAACAAATAAGTATTAGCCAAATTATTCTTAAAGTTAAAAGATTTCTTTTAACTTTTTTATTGATGTTTTTTCCTTCAAATTTATAAGTAAACCAGGCTAAAGGTAAAACTGCGATTATAGCAAGAACAAAGCCTGCCCAGCCCCAAGAAAAATTAAGGCTGACAGAGCTAATAGTTCTTAAGGAACCAGAATCAAGTCCCAAAAATTTTAATATGTTATAAAGCATTGTTTACCTTCTTTTCTATTGGTTTATTAGCAAAGAAGCCTTCAATCAATGCTAGTATAATCAGTAACCATATAGATAAACCACTCAAATCATAACCATCTCTTAAGATTGTTATTTTTTCTTTTACTGATTTTCCTTTTCCAACTTCTTGTTCTAGAGGAATAAATCTAGGTATTTTTCTAAGATTTATTCTTGTTAAACGGCTTTCTTCAGCAGGAGGATTAACTGCAAATGCACTAATTAGTTTGTTGCCAACAGAAAGTTCATAATAACCAGAAAGTTCAGTGTTTTTAGTTGTAAAATGTAAAAGTCCTTTAGAAAGAGTAGTGCCTTCAATTTCTTGTTTAGAGCCATCAGGACGTTTCAATATGATTTTATCTTCGTTGTTTGTATTTATTGTGGCGGTAATTGGCATACCTGGTCTGGCACTGTTTATTGTTAAGTCGTTAGCCGTTACCATTGAAATTATAGACTGATGTAAGAATGGTAGCCAAGTTGGTTTTATTGGCCAATTTGACCACTTGTTATCAGATGTAAAGGTAACAAGCATAGAGCGACCTCTACCGCGTTTTTCTTCGATTATGCCAGGAAGACCGTGACTCATTCTACAGAGTAGCATTGCTGTGGGGTTGGGTCTTACTTGGAAAAATTCATATATTTTGGCTCTGCTGGGGTCTCCGTTTCCGTCTTTACCAAAAATACTAAAAGCAGGGTGTCCTAAATCTATGTCTGTTAACTGATAACCGACAGCTTTACTAACGGCATTTCCGACTCTCTTAAAGATACGGGCTGGAAGTATATAACCGCCGCCTAAGTTATCTGCTAAATGTTTGTTATACCAATCAGGTTCTACACGATCTCCTAGGAAGATAATGATGTTTCCTCCTGCTATCAGGTAGTCGGAAAGTTTTTTTATGAAAGTTTCTGGAAGATGTCTTTGGTTGAGAAGTATGACAGCAGAATAATTTGCAGGTTCAACATTAGTTATTTCGCTTGTCATTCTTGATTCCACTATGAATATATTTTCTTTGCTTTTATTTAATGGATTAAGAGCAAATTTGATAAAAATATCATCGTTATTTTCTGTAGAACCGTTGTTTTCAGGTTTTATCAATAAAACTTTACAGGGTTCAAAAACTCTTAAAGCCAAATGTCTTTGGTCATCAGAAGGCATAGCATCGTTTTGAATAGAGGCTTCTATATGATTCATACCTGTCTTAGAAAAAGCACATTCTATAATGCTTATCTTTTCGCTGTTTGCTTCTATTTCAATGTCTGTACCAGTTCTACGTTCTCCATTTATAGAGAGACTGATTTTTGCTGTTTGTTTTTTATTTGTATAGTTTGCAACAGTTACTTTTAAAGGAACCTTTCGACCGAGCATAGCAACTGAAGCATCTGTTTCTAGACCTGTTACAGCCATATTATCTGGAGTGGAATTCCCTATAGGAACCATTACTAAATCTATACCTTTATCTATTCTTTCTAGGTCATATCTTTCTACAAATGGTTTCCATGATGATTCTGTCATGTCTGTAACTACATATATTGTTCGTTTATAGCCAGTTAAAGGAACTAAGAGTTCTAATGCTGGAAGAATAGAAGAAGCTATATCTGTTCCGGCCGAAGTTAGCTTGGCGTTGTTAATGCTTTGTCTTAAAGCTTCTTTATCCCAGGTTAACTGTGGAAATACCAAGCCGCCTGGTTCGTTTATGAAACCTACAGTTGCTTTGTCTGAAGCACTCATTAGGTCTAGTATTTCTAAAGCTCTTGCACGAGCAGTATTGAATACTGAAACACCTTGATGGGTGCTTCCCATAGACATTGAATTATCTAATAGAATAACAAAAGCTGTTGGAGCTGATGAAGAAACGCCAGCACCTGCACTTTGTCCTATAAATGGTCTTGCCAATGCCATAACTGCTAGAATAATAAGGCAAATACGCATTATCATAAGTATAATGTTTCTTATTTTTGTCTGATGGGAAAGGTATTCTACAGACTTTGCGATAAGTCTTAAACTTGGAAAGTCTTTGAGAATCGGTGTCTTTTTAAAATAAAGATGAAGCCAAACAGGAATACCTATTCCTAGAAGACCTAATAAAAACCATGGGCTGACAAAATTCATCTTCTTTTACCTTTCCATAATTGCCTGACGACGAGTAAAGAAGCTTCTAATATTGGCTTCTATAGGCATTGAAGTGTTTGCCAGCAGGTAGTCTATGCCTGATTTTCTTAAAGCAGATCTGAAAGTATTTATCATTTGTCTGATTCTGTTTAAATATTCATTGCGAAGAGAAAAAGCATCTGTTGTTATTTCTGATTTATCTTCTAAATCTTTGAAAATAGTCATTTCATCAAATGGAAATTTAATTTCATCTGCATCTAAAATGTGATAGAGAACTATTTCGTGGCGGCGGCTTTTTAACTGTCTTAGCTTGTTTATAATGATGTCTGCATCATCCATTAAATCTGAGAACATTACAAAAACGCCTCTTTTTTTCATGGTTTGACCGACAACATCTAGACTTTCACCAATATTGGTTTTTTCTGTAGCTTTGATTTGGTCTAGCTCGTTACAAATAGTCTTTAAATGAGCTATTCCTGTTTTTGGTCTGATAATTTTACTTATTCCATCAGCAAAAGTAAGAAGACCTACAGAATCTTGTTGTCTAAGCATCAAATAAGATAAAGAAGCCGCAAGAGTAGATGCGTAATCAAGTTTGCTTAAAGTTCCAGAACCCTTATAAGCCATTGAACCGCTTGTATCTAAAATCATATAGCCAGAAAGATTTGTTTCCTGTTCGTGTTCTTTAATATAGAACTTATCTGTTCTGCCATATACTTTCCAGTCTATGTCTTTTAATGGGTCACCAGGAACATATTGTCGGTATTCTGAAAACTCAACATTAAAGCCTTTGAAGGGGCTTTTATGCTGACCTTCGATCATGCCTTCAACAACAGTTCGGGCTTTTATTTCCAGATTTGATAAAGATGCTAAGAGGTCTGGATCTAGGAATCTGGATATTTTACGGGTTTTATCCATCTTTACGCTTCAATAACTAATTAGTTGGTGGGTTCTAGAGTGGTCTTGATAATTTTTTCTATAACAGAATCCGGAGTTATTCCTTCTGCTTCAGCACTGAAATTGAGCATAATTCTGTGGCGAAGAACAGAAGAAGCTAAAGCTCTGATGTCTTCACAGGCAACATAGTATCTTCCCATAAGAACAGCTCTAGCTTTTGCTCCAAGTATTAGATACTGACTAGCACGAGGACCTGCACCCCAAGTTATATAGTTGTTAACAAATTCTGTAGACTTAGGCTGATTTGGTCTTGTTGCTTCAGCTATTGCTACAGCATATTTAATAACTCTATCTGAAACAGGAACTCTTCTGACGATTTCTTGTAATTCTTTGATTCTTTCGGAGGTTATTACAGGTTTTAAGTCTTCAGCGGTTCCGCAAGTGGTGGCTTTAACCATCATTATTTCTTCTTCTATTGGTGGATATTCCAATCGAACATTAAACATGAAACGGTCTAATTGTGCTTCTGGTAACGGATATGTGCCTTCTTGTTCTATTGGGTTCTGGGTTGCCAAAACAAAGAAAGGTTCTTCTACATCGTATGTTGTGGTGCCGCTAGTAATCTTTCTTTCTTGCATAACCTGTAACAGTGCAGCCTGAGTTTTAGGAGGAGTTCTGTTTATTTCGTCGGCTAACAAAACCTGGGTAAATAAAGGTCCTTTTACAAAGCGGAAGTTGCGTTCACCTGTTTTTGTGTTTTCTTCTATAATGTCTGTTCCAATAATATCACTAGGCATTAAGTCTGGTGTAAACTGAACACGTTTGAAGTCTAAGTCTAGAAGTTTAGCTAGACTGTTAACTAGAAGGGTTTTTCCCAGGCCAGGAACACCAATTAAAAGAACATGACCTCTTGCAAAAAGAGCATATAGAACTTCTTCTACTACTTTTGTCTGACCGATGAATACTTTACTTATTTCGGTCATTATTTTTTGATGAACGATTTTTATATCTGCTAAAGCTTTAGCTTCATCTATTGGAGTGCTAGTGGCTTTAGTTCCTGTAATATCTTCTGCCATAAAAAGGACAACCTCCTACGAATTCGATAAAAAGTTACCATGAATTGAATAATTGTACAAGGTATTAATAATTTTTTTTTGTTTTATGATTTGGTGTGGTTGTTTA
>JAEEGL015356931.1_pt1 | contig 12239 bp, 4 predicted proteins | sample 9134231 | NCBI WGS metagenome assembly JAEEGL01 (sample SAMN16246548, study PRJNA631951) | gut metagenome | biome: gut microbiome; feature: rumen; material: fiber-attached | host: Bos | place: Iran: Karaj | collected 2018-10
ATCAGGGTGTAGTAGCCGCCCCCGTCCGCGTAGGAGATCTTCTCCGGTGTGTATCCGGCGGCGGCGGTCGCCACGAACTGCACCTTCGTGCCGGGCTTGACGGGCGTGCCGTTCGCGACCTTCTTTCCGCCGACCTTGAAGTATCCCGTGCCCTGGTATATGCCGCCTATGCCGCCCGCATACGTCTTATCGGCGAAGACGCGCGGATACTGCGCCCGCACGACGCCCCGGTGCTTCGCCTTGCGCCCGTACAGGTAGTGCGAAAGGTGCGGCAGGTAGACCGACACGCATCCGCACGGCACGATCAAGGTCTTGATCTTCGACATTATCACGCCGTACGCGTTGTACGGGCTGAGGAAGGTGTCGATGTTGGAGAGCTTCGTAGCGGGATCTTCGTCCTTGACCTCGAGCGTCGCGATCTTGCTCGAATAGAATGCGAGGTCGTCGACCGTCGAATTTCCAGGCAGGGCGAGCGTCTTGAGGCCCGACTGCTTGAACGCGTACGCGCCGATGGATACACCCGTCGAGGCGGCGTCGAAAGAGAGAGTCTTGAGCTTCGTGGTGTTCTGGAACGTATAGTCCCCGATATCCGTCACGGAGGCCGGCACGGAGACCGACGTGATCTTCTTGCAGCCGTTGAACGTGCCCTGCAGCGAGACGACCTTCCTGCCGTTGACCTCGGCGGGCACGACAACCGCGCCGCCCGTCGATTTCGTGAAGGCGGTGAGTACGACCTTGCCGTCGGACCTGACCATGTACGTGAACGAACCGTCGGCGAACGCCGCCGCCGTGGCGAACATTGCGGCCAGAGCCGCGAACATTGTCTTTTTCATTTGCACTCCGGAATTGAACGAATATCGGGATCCAAGCCTTCCCCCGCGACGCGACGCCTACGAGAGACGATGCGATTATATCAAAATCTGCCACTTGGAGGAAGGGGCAAAAAGGGAAATCTTCAAGTCGGCATGGACAGCCTATCTTATCGACAGATAGAACGGACTGGGCTTCAGCACCGCAAAGAGCGTCACCGTGCCGGCATCCTCGCGGGCGACACGCCTTTTCTTCATGGAATGGGCCGTAAACTGTTCCGGCTTCACGAGCAGAAGCATGTCGAAAACGTCGTCGGCCACTTCTTCCTTGACCGTCATCACCGCGACTTCATACGTACCGGCCGGCACGTCGGCGCCGGAACGCAGATACACCGGTATCTTGTCGAGATTGGACGACTTGGCGAGCGGCGCGGACGTCCTCACGTTGTAGAGTCCGTTGGTTTTCAGGTCAAGGTCTGAAGGCTCCAGATCCAGCGTAAGCCCCACATCGAGCTTTGTGACCCTGTTGGAGAACACGATATCGACGCCGTCAAGCGACCTGGCCGCAAGCGGTTTCAACTTGCCGCCCAGCACGAAGAGCGTGCGGTTGGTGGCGGATTCCGGCGGCGTGTCCGTAAGGGCGCCCTCCGAATCGACGAACTTGAGGTCACCGCCCATCTCAAGCGTGCCCGTGCCGTTCTTGTAGACGCTGGCGTTGAACGTGACGGGCTGGCGGAGGGTGAGCGTCGTGTCGCCGGGCGTGGTGAACTGGGCGATCCACTTGAGGTAGAGCCCACGCGTCGTATCCGTGAACGCGACGGAATTGGAGGCTATCAACTCGCTCATGTTGGCGAGGGTGAGCGCGTTGTAGGCGAACTCCGGCAACGGTCCGCCGAAGTTGCGAGCGTCCGTCACGTAGAGGCTCGTGAACCTGTTTCCGGCCCAGCGCGGATATGCGCCGCCGTTGTCCACGCCCAGAGTCGCCGTTATCTTTCCCGCGTACAGGCTGTTCGTACCCGGAAAATGGAAGTAGCCTCTTACGTCATCGGCCGATTTCACGCGTCCATGTATCGTTACATTCCCGGTGCCGTAGAGGCTGCCGTCAAGCGTGAAGGTCTTCTTGTTGAGGGTCTGGATGTCAAGCGTTGAGGAACCGATGTTTATTTCTCCATGGAAGGTAACGTCCGAGGAGGACGAGCAGATTATCTGGTTGCCGTTGACCGCATCAAGACGCTTCAAATAGAAGTCGCGGCACATCAGCACGATATGGGTGTTGGCGTTAAGGTAGAGTGATTCGGCCGGCATCTCGAACGATCCCTCGGGATAGTACGGCGTACGGATATAGGAAGAGCCTCGAGTTCCCGTTTCCGGATTTCTGTAGCGATCTACCGAATAATGCGCCTTGGCGTGCGGGACCAGGTTATCCGTCCACTGGGCGGCGTTCGTCATCATGGACGACTGGTCGGTTGCGTACGACGACGAGTCCGACGGCCACCCCGAGAACGCGATACGCGGATAATATCCGAGAACAATCCGCTTCGTATGCGCTTCGGCGTCTTCCTGCATGAATATTGCCGCTGACGCACGGGCAGCAGTATCCGGGGTGTTTCCTGCCAGCTTAAAATCGTCAGCTGTCAGATCCAGTCCTTCAGGAAAGGACAGTACCGCCACCTCTATCGGTTCCGAAGGCGACGTGGACGGCCATGTGCCGGCCAACGACAGCGTGATCGGTCCCGTTCCGTTACGGATGAGGGAGTTGGTGACTGCAAGAAATGTCGAGCATTTCGCAGTTGAAGAATCGTACTTTAGCGGGATAACGGCATCGGATGGAAGCGTCAGGTCGCCCACGGTCAGCGGAGCGGAAAGCTGAAGCGTGGCGCCGTCCTGCAACGTCAGGGTCTTCACGGAACTGCCTGTACCTGCGGCGACGTTCAGGTACGCGCCGTCTGTCACCACGATGTCTCCGCCAACCGCTATGTTCTCAAGATACAGCGTCACGGTCGTGTTCGATCCGACGGCGACGGCCTTGGTACCATCCACAAGTATCTCGCCAAGGAAATTCTCGGCGGAACCTTTCATGTACAACGCGACCGAGAATCCTGCCGTGTTATCCCTCTGCGTCACCTTGATTCCCGTGGTCGCATCGCCGGTAAAAGTTCCATCGAACCGCATGGGAGAGTCGCGATAGTTGTCGTCGCTAAACACGAACGGTTCTTCCTTTGGCGACAATATCTGGAATGGGCCGTTGACGGCCGTAACCGTGACCAGACTGCCGTATTCTCTCCTCACCGCACCATTGGCGAGGATGAGACCATTGGTGAACGTGGTGTCGTAGTACAGGCGATAGTAGCCTTTCGATCCCCCAACCTCGCCGAAAGTAAGCGACCGCGCCCCCACTTGCTCGTGACTGGACGTGTAGAGGATTTTCCCGTCCTTGACCATATAGTCGTAGTTTGCAGGATCGACGTTTGACGGACCGTATTCGGCGGGGCTCCATATCGCTCCATGGAATCCTGCAGTCGAACTTGATCCTTTGTTGTACACCACGTAGTCCGCATAAGCCGAAGACAGGCCGCACAGCGTCAACACCGCAGCCAGCATGGCGGAATATCGTCTGAAATTATCCATGAGAAAGGTTGTCTTTGCCGGTTTCATCGTCGTCCCTGTCCTTGCGCAGGTTCATAGAACATCTTGATTTTACCAAATCACCTAGCCCGGTTGCAAGGACTTTCAGATTGAAGCCCGCTCCGGGATTTGATATAATTCGCGACGAAAGGAAACGCTGATGCAAGATCCCGAACTGGTGAAGAAGTTCATTTCGCGGGCGAAAGCGGTTGCCGCCCGGGTTAGCGTCGCCGGCGACGAAACCGAGGCCGCCCGTATCATGGCCGAAGAGCGATCTCGCCTCGGCGAAGACAAGGTGGGCGTCGCGCGCGCGGCGCGCGGAATAGCGGAAACCGGCACATGCGTCGTCGAGACCGACGGCGAGGAGACCAGGCTCGCGACGATGCTGCCGGAGACGAGCGTCATCCTGCTGAAGACGAGGGACATCGTTCCCCGTCTCGCCGACATCGCGGACTATCTGCGCGAAAGGCAGCGCGACGGCAGGATATCCTATACGTCATTCATCACAGGCCCGAGCCGCACGGCCGACATCGAACGCGTGAGCGCGATCGGCGTGCACGGACCGCTCGATCTGCACGTGATACTGCTGGAGGACTGAACCATGCCACGGAAGACGGCGCGCGGCAAGCGCGAATACCACAGGCAGATCGCATCGGCGCTCGGCGATTCGTTCCTGAGAAGGACCCTCGACAAGTTCGCCGTCGAGTACAGGTCCAGCCGAGACGCGGTGTTTTCCGAGATCGACGGCGCGGCGGCGATACGGCGCATCGCCGACATGAAGGACGACGCGGCGAAGCGGATAGAGGAGCTCTACCTGCGTTTCAAGGACGAGGCGGAAAAGCGGGGCGTCAAGGTGCATCGCGCGGCGGACGCCGCCGAGGCGTGCAGGATAATCGCGGGCATCGCCGCCGAAAACGGCGTGCGCAAGGCGGTGAAGTCGAAGTCGATGACGGCTGAGGAGATCGGCCTGAACGAACACCTCGAGAAGTGCAGCGTGGAGGTCTGCGAGACAGACCTCGGGGAATGGATCATCCAGCTGCGCGGCGAAGGCCCCTCCCACATGGTGATGCCGGCGATCCACCTCTCGCGCGGACAGGTGGCGGACGAATTCGAGAAGGCGACAGGCGAAAGCCAGGACCACGAGGACGTGCAGAAGCTCGTCAAGGTCGCGCGGCGCGAACTCAGGCCCAAGTTCCACGAGGCCGACATGGGCATATCGGGGGCAAACTTCTGCATCGCCGAGACCGGCGCGATAGCGATAGTCACAAACGAGGGCAACGGCAGGCTGGTCAACACCCTTCCGCGCGTGCACGTGGCGATCGCGGGTCTGGACAAGCTAGTCCCGACGATTGACGACGCGCTCGCCGCGCTGACGGTGCTTCCGCGCAACGCGACATCGCAGCGCCTCACCGCATACACGACATTCATCTGCGGCGCAGGCCCCTGCGCGAAGAGCCCCGACGGCAGAAAGTCGATGCATGTCGTGCTGCTCGACAACGGACGCTCCAAGATCGCCGCAGACCCGATGTTCTCGCAGATATTCCGCTGCGTGCGTTGCGGCGCCTGCGCGAACGTGTGCCCGGTGTTCAGGATGGTCGGCGGGCACCGCATGGGCCACATATACATCGGGGCGATAGGCCTCGTGCTGACATACCTCTTCCACGACCGCGCCATCGCGAAGACGCTTTGCCAGAACTGCATCGGATGCGGCGCATGCAAGGACGTATGCTCCGGCGGGATCGACCTTCCCGCGCTCATCCGCGAGATACGCAACAGGTTCTCGAAGGAAGACGGCGCCCCAATTCCCGCACGGCTCGCCTCCTTGGCCATGAGGAACAGGAAGGTGTTCCATACCCTGCTCAGGTTCATGCGCTTCTCCCAGAGGCCCTTCGCCGGCAGGGACGGATTCGTACGGCACCTGCCCATGGCGCTTTTCGGGAAGCACGGGTTCAAGTCGCTGCCGGCATTCGCGCCAAAGGCGTTCCGGGACATGTGGCCGAAACTCAGGCGAAATCCGTCGACTCCGCGCCTCAAGATCGCCCTCTTCGCCGGATGTGCGCAGGATTTCGCATATCCGCATCATCTCGTCGCGGCCATGAAGGTCTTTGACGCGGCCAACGTCGAAGTGGACTTTCCGATGGGGCAGACTTGCTGCGGCCTGCCGCTGGCGATGCTCGGCGAAGAAGATACGGCCAAGGACGTGGCCAGGCAGAACGTCAAGGCGTTCGCGGGGGAATACGACGCGATAGTCACGCTGTGCGCAAGCTGCGCCTCGCATCTCAAGCACGGCTACCGCAACCTTCTCGGCGACGAAGCGGATGCGTTCTCGGCGAAGATCATGGACTTCAGTTCGTTCGTCCATGACCGCATCGGGCTGGATTCGCTCGTCCTCCATCCGGGCGGGGAGAAGGTCGCATACCACGCCAGCTGCCACCTGTGCAGGGAACTGAGCGTCAAAGAGGCCCCACGTGCGATAATCAAGGCGGCGGCGGACTACGCTCCCTCCCCGGAGGAAGAGAGCTGCTGCGGGTTCGGTGGCACGTTCTCGGCCAAATTCCCGGAGATATCCGCCGAACTCATGCGGAAAAAGCTGGAGAACCTGAAATCGTCTGGCGCGAAACTTGTCGCGCTGGACTGTCCGGGATGCGCAATGCAGCTTGGCGGCGGCGCGGACAGGCTCAAGCTCGACATGCGCGCGGTGCATGTCGCGGAGGTTCTCGCCGCCGCGCTTGCGGAAAAAGGCGAAGCTTCGACTTGCTAACGCGCGAGGTAGTCCACCAAACGCGAGAGAAGAGCGTTGCCTTCGGGTATGTCGGAGGCCAGATCAAGCCCGTGGCATTCGAGGATCCTGGATTTCCCGGAATGGCGCTCCGCCATATACAGGAAACACGCTTCGCCGCCTTCGCCTACCATTATCATGTCCTTCTGGTCCATGTCCTTGACCGGCATCTGCAGGCCCGTATCCTTCACGAGGCGGAACCACAGCGGCGTCATCGCGTCTTCGTGCGGGAAATCGCCAAAAGCGGGATGCCGCCGTATCGCGGTACCGACCTGCCTGCCCATCCACCACCAGCCAAGCTTGATGTTCGGCCGGCCTGCCGCGCCGTCCACCGTGATCAGGTTTCCGCCTTTCGCCAAAGCCGCCTTCGCCTCTGGGGAATCCTTCGCCGCGACCGTCACGCCGCGCGCCGCCGCGTCTGCCACGACCTGGGCATGCGTCGGCCCCTTCGGGAATATCCAGAAAGTCCATGAATTCGACACCGGCCGTTCCCCGCCGGAAACGGTGGCCGTGAACGCCGCCTTGACCGGTTTCGCCACCTTGGGCGCTTCAATCGACAGCGAGGCCACCTTGCGCACTGAACCCAGCTCCTGCCTGCCGGCGGCGGTTTCGCCGGAAGAAAGCGTCCTGCCTTCCGCCACGAACTTCCAGCCGACCGTGGCCTCGGCGATCGGCTCGTCGCCGTAATGCGCGAAAAGGATGTCCGCCGCGAGCCTGTCGCCTTCCGTAAGCACGGCCGCAGACGGGGTGAAATCCGCAAGCACGCAGGACGGCGAATTGTAGACCGCGAATCCGGCAGCCGTGGTCCCCTTCTCCTTTTCCTCCCAGAACGGGTCGAACAGCCCCTGCGACGCGAAGGAATCAGTCTTCGCGTTCCACACGATGACGTCGACTATCGTCCAGTAGATGTACCCCCCGCAGTACGGATCGGCGCGCGCGGCTTCTATGCCCTGCTTCTGCCAGATTCCCTGCAGGACATGCTGCGCGTCCTGCAGCCGGTCGCCCCAGTCTAGTCCCAGTCCGAAACGGGCAAGCCATTCACCCCGCGCCTTGCGCGTCGCCGGCGGCATCCATACGCCCGTGTATTTGCCCTCCGAACGCGAGTCGGTCTTGACGCTGAGGTTCAGATACTCGTGACAGACGGCAGGCCTGTCGGACTTGAACGTTCCGCGCGGCCAAGGCACGATCGGCGCGCCGCTGTAGTCCGAACGGTCCGGCGCGCATATCTCCGGCACATTGGTATCCTGGTTTATCTTCAGGCGATCGGGATCCATCTCCTTTACGTACTTGTGCATGCGCACGTCCAGCTCGTCCCCGAACGATCCCTCGTTGCCCATCGAATACGTCGTGAACGACGGATGGCGGCGGAAGTTCCGCCAAAGTTCCGTGACATCGCGCTTCGGGTCGAACTCGAAACCCTCCACCGGAAGATCGCTGTAGTAGGGAAGCTCCGGCTGGATCATTATGCCCAATTCGTCCGCCGCCTCGAAATACTCCGGCACTTCGCAATGGGTATGCAGGCGCACGTAGTTGAACCCGGCCGCGCGCGCCTTCGCGAGATGCCGCCTGTGTTCATCGATGTCCGGCGGAGTGATGCCCGTTATCGGATATGCGGCGTCATCGCCGAAGCCGCGTATGAAAAACGGCTTGCCGTTCAAGAAGAAATCCCTGCCGCGCACCTCGATCTTGCGCACGCCGAAACGCTCGCGCCGCGTCTGCACGACATTGCCATTCTCGACAAGTTCGATTATGCCGGTGTAGAGATTGGGATGTTCCGGAGACCAGGGGCGCAGTTCCGCTAGCGGAACTGCGAATGTAAAATCGAGAATGGAGAATGGAGAATTTGTGGAGACGCCAGGACATAACGCAAAGCTTTCTGTCTTGCCATCAACGGTCAGACGAACCGCCCACCCCTTCATTCTACATTCTACATTCTCCATTCTACATTCTACATTCTCCATTCTGCATTCTCCATTCCCCCTGCCGATCGCGACATGGACTTCAGCCGCCTTTTTGTCGAAGTCGCCACGCACCCAACAGTCGTCGATGAAAGTCTGCGGCGTGGCTTCCAGCTCGACGTCGCGGTATATGCCGCCCCATTTGTGGTGCACGCCCATCAGTCCCTTTCGCGATGGACGCAGGTTCGTGACCTCCACCACCACTTTCGCGGTCTCGCCCGGTTTCACGAGGTCGGTGATCTCGTATTTCTCTGTGGCGCAGTAGTTGTCGATATACGCCACCTGCCGCTCGTTCACCCACACCCAGCCCGCGTTCTTGACGCCGCCGAACTTTATCCAGATCCGCTTTCCCGCCCATGCGGAGGGAATCTCGACGTTCCGGCGATACCAGCATTCGCCCATCAGGCGATGGCGCAAGGGCTTGATGTTGTCGTCCCAGGTCGCGTCCCAGCTCACCGAATCGCCGGGCTCGCCCACGCCCTGCGCCTCCCAGCAGCCTGGCACCCGTATCTTGCGGCTGTCTTTCCAGAACTTCGTCGTCTCCTTGTACATCTTCGGCCAGACGCCGTTGCGGTACGGTTTCGCCTTGTCGAACGACACGAACTCCCACTCGCCGCGAAGCGAAATGACGGCGGAAGCATCCTCGCCGAGAACAGGGTTGACCACCGCCGGATGCGGCGCCCTGCCGCCCCAGGTGAATTCAGGCTCCACGGATGCCGCGGCAACCGCCGTTGCTGCGACAACCGCGGCAGAGAACATGCCGCGTAACGGCAAAATGTTGATTGACATCAATGATCTCCAATCGGAACTGGATTATTTGAACGAAATCTTCAGACCTTTTACGAGGACATCGAGGATTATCGCGTCGTCCGTCACTGTCACTTTGAAGATGTAGCGGCTTGTCTTGGCTGGCGCGATCCACTGCCCGCCGCCATCCTGCAGATCGCTCGCCCGGAGTATCGCGTAGGAGCCGGGCCTGATCGCGCCGACATCGCCTGCAAGCGTTACCGTGCCGCCGTTTATCTTGACCGTGCCCGTCACCGAAAGGGTCTGCACGCTGCCGTCACCGGAAACAACGGCGAGCAAGGTACCGCCACCGGCAAGCTCGACATCGCCCGTGATCGAGCCGCCGCCGCCGAGCGATGTCGCGGAGAAGTCGGAGCCAAGGACCGTGAGCGACGCGCCGTCCGCCACCGTGACCGCACCTGCCGCCGAACCGTACCCGGGCGTGTCGATGCCGAACCAGCGCTTGGCGAGGTACGCCTCCACCCCGGCGATCTCCGCGCGGTCAAGCATGCGCTCGAACATGAGGACCTCGCCGTACTTCAGGCCGCCGCGATATTGCCCGCTCTGCCCGTACACGCAGAGGTTCGCCATCTTGCGCCCTGCCGAATAGGCGAACGTCACCCGTTCGTCGCCCTTGAGGAACGTCGCTTTGAACGGATCCACGTCCTCGCCGTTGCGCCTGAACACGGCCGTGCCCGCGGCGATGGCATTGGAGATCGAGCTGACGCCGTGGGCGCTGTAGTAGTTGGGCTCGACGTCCACGATGGTGGAAGCGTCGCCGGCGGCATGGCGGTGCGGCAGTCCCTTGCTGGGGAAGCCGTTGCCCCTGCCGCCGAAGATCGTGCCACCGCCGGCGGCGGAGTTGTACACCGCAAACGCCGTCCTGATGGGCGGGGCGGCCATGTTTACGGGAAGTTCCCCGTATCTCTTGGATACGGCGCCTTGCGCATCATAGTAGACAAGGCCGGCGCTCTGGGAGGAATCGTTGACAGGGCCCAGGTCCACGGCGGGATGGTTGCCGATCGCGTTCTGCACCACCTTGGCCTTCACCGAATACTCGTTCCTGAACGACGCGCCGGTGCCATTGACGTCATACCACTTGTCGAGCGTGTCGCCCGATGTGGTGACAACCTTGTCCGTCGCCTGCGCATCGACGTGTATCCACGCGTCGTTCGGCACGTAGCGCCGGAGCGTGTCCGCAAGAAGCGTCACGCTGCCGCCCTCGACATGGAGCGACGCGCCGTCAAGCCCCTTCATGTACAGCCGTCCGTCGCCGGTCTTGGACACGACGCCGCTGCCCACCTGCGCGATGGCCGCCACCTGTCCTTCCGCCACCTCCAGGCTGGCGCCGTCCCTGAGGATGCCGCCCTCGGCCTCATGCGCGTAGACCGAATCGACGGGCCGGTAGCAGGCGTCGCGGCCCAGCCACTTGCGCGAGAGGTATTGCGCCACGCGCGCACGTTCGGCATACGTGAGCGTGTTGGTGTAGATGATGTATTCCGCGATCCTCATGCAGCCGTTGCACTGCTTCACCTGCGCCTGGCCGTTGTAGTAGCCTCCGCCGAAGGCGTCGCAGTCCACCACGCCCGTGGAGGCCGCGTAGTTGGTGTTGGCGTGGAACTCCACAAGCTGCATGTAGCTCCCCAGGTACCCCGTCTTCGTGCCGTTGATCTCGGCGCCGTTGCGGAAGAAGCGCCCTTCCCGCACGGCAGGGATCGTGTTATTGCTGTCGGGCTCCACCAGCGCATGGTCGACGGCGCGCGAGTCGCTGCGGTAGAACGGCCCGCCCCAGCTTCCGCCGTAGAGGTCGTTGGGCATCCGCCACGAGCAGCGGCCAAGGAGGGCGCCACCGCCGTCGGTCGGATCCTGCACGAGGAACACGGCCTTGATGCCGCGTATCGGCACGCTCCACACCAGCTGCTCCGTGTCATGGTAGTCGGAGGCGCCGGCATGCCGGGTGATCTTCACGTACTTGTTCGCCATGTCTGTGCCGTTGGAGAAGGTGGGGCGGTACACGAGATTCGTGCAGAACATCGGCTCCCCCTCGCGGCAGTCGTTCCAGCGCGTGACGAAATTCGTGCCGCCTTCGGTCGTGTAGACGAGCGTCTCTGGCTTGGAGGCGTCCACCCAGAACGCCGGATGGCCCACGACTTCGGCGGCAGGCGTCGACGATATCATCGCCCCCGCTTCATCGCCGCCCGCCAGCTCGAACACCACGCCGGCGCCGTCCGTGAAAGTCACGTTTGTCAGGTCTACGGCCGAACGGTCCGCGCCCGCCGCCACGGTTATCCTGCCGCCCGAGATCGTGACGTTCCCGCTGACGCCGAAGGACTTGGTCCGCACACCTGACGCCGGAACCGTGAAGACGGCGCCATCTTCAAGCGTGATGTCGTTCATTAGAAGCTCCCCTTCGACGCCGGCGTTGAGCGCCATCGAGAAGGAGCCACCCTTCACCGTCACGCTGCCGTTGGTGATGCTCTGCAGGCCGACGGAAAGCGAACCGGCGCCGGCTTTGACAAGGTTGCCTTTCCAGTTGTGGAGCTTGGCTATGGCCGTCGACTTCCCGGAAGGGACGGAAAGGCACGAAGCAAGGCTGGCGTAGGGCAGGGAGACGGGGTAGTTGGCGCTGAAGTCGAACGACGTGGCGCCGTCTGCGCCGGCAAGCTCGATGACGCAGTTCTGCAGCGCCATCGTGTTGTCCTTCCAGTTGCCGGAGAGCTTCTTGATGACGAACGTAGCGGGGATGCCCGTTTCGCCCGAATCCAACCCCATCGTGAGCTGCGAAAGGTTGTAGCTGCAGTAAAGTTCGTTGAACATGACGCGCGCGCTGTCCTCGTTGCGCTTCTTGATGGCCTTGAACGTGACGCCCGCGCCCTGCACCCGGAACGGATTCACGAACTGGGCCGTGAAATCGGGGGTGAATGCGGCAAAGGAAAGATCCACCTCGCCGGAAACGAGCGCCGGGCTGCTCAGCTCTATCGTCGAATTGTTGAAGACGTGCTTCAGGAACGTGCCGGAAGAGAGAACGCCATCATTTGCCGCCGTGACCGTGGTACCAACGGCGAGGTCGTGCGCCGTGCTGGAGACACGATATGCGTACGGGCTTCCTTCCGTCAGCTGCCAGCGCCCCGTGGCGGCATCTGCGCCGTCCGGCGCGTAGATCGTCATGGTGCCGTTGCCGGCCGCCACGTAGCCCTGGTCGCCCACGTCCTCCGTGCGCTGTTCGCCCGCCTGGCGGGCGAAGCGGTTGAAGCAGAAGTTGATCGAACCCGACGGCATGAT
>JAEEGL010334720.1_pt1 | contig 12238 bp, 8 predicted proteins | sample 9134231 | NCBI WGS metagenome assembly JAEEGL01 (sample SAMN16246548, study PRJNA631951) | gut metagenome | biome: gut microbiome; feature: rumen; material: fiber-attached | host: Bos | place: Iran: Karaj | collected 2018-10
CACCGTCACGCCTGAGTATGTGGAGAAGGAAGGTGTTGATGCCCTCCGCCAATGTGCCCCGTTCGTCCGCGAGGTAGGCGACTGCGTCCGTCCCGCCAACATCACCAAGGCCATCTACGAGGCCTATCACGCTGCATTGGATATTTAGTACTATCCCTCCTCCATCAGCCTTCTTCCATCAGACATCGTTAGTGCCTGCACTTGTTCCTTTACCTTTGACAATTTACTTTTTGGATATATGCTGCTATACTATAGAGCGGAATATTCTCCATCCAGCCTTGATCGATATAAGGCTTCATTGAACAACGAAGACCTTTCAATTGCTTTTCCGCATGATCAATTGTGATAAATTGCCTTAGTGACTTGCTCTTGACATTCTCTTCAGCTTTCACTTCAATAGGTATCAGTCGGCTATATGTTTGAACCAGAAAATCTATTTCTATCTTTGAATTGTCCTTGCTAAAATAACCAATAGACAAGAATCTGTCAGGGACAATTTGCTGTAAGACATAATTCTCCGTGAAAGCACCTTTAAACTCTTTGAACACATCATTGTTGACTATCATCTGAGCCGGGCTGGCATTCGTCAGCGCCCCAAGCAACCCTACGTCAAGAAGGAATAGTTTAAATGCGTTGAAGTCTTCATATAACTTCAAGGGCATCTCAGGTGACTTACTACGGTATATCTTATGTACAAGACCTGCATCGACTAACCACTGGATTGCTACTTCGAACTCTTTTGCTCGTCCACCTTTCTTCACAGCACCATAGATGAACTTCTTATTATCTTTGGCTAATTGAGCAGGTATGCTGTTCCAAACCATCCTTATTCTTTCAGACTCAACACCAGCATGTTTTGATATGTCGTTGGCATACGAAGTGATAATTCTATTCTGAATATCTCGGATATTGAGGATATCCTCATGAGTCGTCCAGTCCAATACTGCTTCAGGCATACCTCCAACATAAAAATACTGGCGGAGTAAATCCTCAAGTGTACTTTGTAATACCTCTATAGATTCCCACTCACAAGTCTTTAAGATTTCTGCAAGTTTTTCGTAGCCTCTTGCCCATAGAAATTCCTCAAAAGACATAGGATAAAGCCTTAGGATATTAACCTTGCCAACAGGATATGACTCACCTGGGTGATGTATAACCCCCAACAGCGAGCCTGCTGCAATGACATGCTGCTCTGGAGCATCCTCACAGAAATATTTGAGTGACGTGATGCCGTTGGGCGCTTCCTGTATCTCATCAAAGATAAGGAGCGTCTTCCCTGGCTCAATTCGTTGTCTTGTGTTGGCAACAATATCACGAAGGATACGGTCGGGCTTGAGATTACGCAAAAATAAAGATTTAGCAAAGTCTTCATCTGCGCAATTGATATATACCATGTTCTCATACTCGTTTTTACCAAGCTCTTTCATGATCCAAGTCTTGCCAACCTGACGTGCACCTTCCAAAATAAGTGGTTTTCTTGCAGAACTATTTTTCCACTCAACCAACTGGTTATAAAGCGTTCTTTTCATTGTTCAAACATTTTTATTGACGAATAACAACCGCAAAGATACACTTTTCTTGACGAATATCCAAACCTTATCACGATTTTATTGACGAAAAGCCTAAATTATGTTATTTTTCACTTCTTCATCCTGCCAAATTGATGATCCTCCTCCATCAGCCTTCTTCCATCAGACATCGTTAGTACCGACCTACCATTGCTCCTCCATCAGACATCCACCATCAGACATCGTTAGTGCGAGCACCTGTCTTCATGCCATCCCTTACTTTTAATACTTCATTCCTCTACCAATTCAATTCCATTAGTCCAAGGTAATATCTTTTTAAAATACTGTTTACGTCCTATGGGAACAAAGATTATTTTGACATTTTCAGGAAGTCTATCTATAGTTTCCAAACTTCCAGGTAGAGAAAGTGTCTTAATTCTTCCGCAATTCCAGAATGCAGGCCCTTTAATGTGTTTTATACCCTCAGGAATTTTTGTGGAATTGCATGCAAATAATAATGTGTCACTTATCGTTTCAATAATTGCATTACAGTTTTCTCGTGAATCGTAATATTTATTCTTTTTATCAACAATTATTGTATGTATATTCTTACAATTACTAAAAGAATCAATATTAAAATCTTTTAGATTATCCCCTATTGTAATTGAGGATATTTTACGACACGATTTAAAATTTGGAAGCACGCTTCCTAATATTGTGACAGATGTTAAGTTCCAACACTGACTAAATGCGGAATAGCTTATATCCGACACATTACTTGGAATCGTAATTGATTCTAATTTACTACAGCCAAAGAAAGCTGCACTACCTATAGAACAAAGACTATCTGGTAAACTCACAGAAATCAACTCATCACAACCTCTAAATGCAGAGTTACAAATTCTTCTTACAGGATATGGAACTATTATTGAAGACACGATGCCAGAAACACTGTCTAAAACTCCAGAGGGGACCATGGTATAACGATTTGATAACCAAATCTCTTTCAAAGTGCTATTATCTATAGCTAATTCTTTTTCAATATAGTTTTTCATTGTGCTTCCAAAAACAATTCACAAATATTTCAATAATATATAATAGACTTTCAGGTAAGCTTACAGAAATTAATTTTGGACAACGTGAAAAGCACCCTCCGTAGATATGAGTTAATGAATTGGGCATTACAACAGATGCTACTTTTTGGTGTGAGCCAAAGAAGCCAGCATGAAGTCTGTTAACCCCTTCTTTTATTGTAACGTCAATTAAATCGAAGTATTCCTTTTCACTCTCTTCTATTAATTCTCTTTGTTTAAAAATCTCCATAATTACAAGTAGTTCGGATTTTTTATTTGATTGGAATTATACTATGGCATAATATACCCTTTATCTTCTGCTTTCTCAACTATTTTTAGAAGTCTTCGACATTGAGCTGGTGAGGGCAATTGAGCGCGGCCAATATACGTCGCTATACTTCTAATGAAGTCACAGTCTCCATAAGAAAGAATCTCTTCTTTCATCAGAGCATTATATACATTCATCCAATATGAAGAGCCCAATTTGAATATCTCAACAGATGCATCAATTTTCGAATTGAACTTATGAGCACGTTTTGCAGCTTGTTCAGTTGCTTTTGTTTCTTCTTTAGAGATAAGAGCGCGTTGGAAAACGTCGGATAGATTATATTCGACAGTTTTGAAATCACTCCACGTACCAACCATACGAGATAAGCTTCTCACAAGGCCACCATCTGCTTTCTTCTCAAGGTATTTATGAGTGAAATACGCCAATCGCAGAAGCTCTGTAGCCAAAGCTGGATATAATGTTTGTTTATTCCATATAGTTACCCAGTCTATGTCTGTGCCCTTGGGTAGAAGAGTCATCAGTTTTGATATAGTATATGGTGTAATCTGAGCTTTATTACCACCCTTTGGATACCACTCTTCCTTACTGATTAGTTTGTCCAATTTATCGAAGATAATAATAGAGCATACACACTTTTTGAAGAATTCTTCATTTATACTGTCCCTATCGGTTTCATAAATTCCGTCGATGTAAGGAGCGAAGATTTTGAAATTGTCGGCAGAACTCTTGCAGACTTGATCTGGGTGCATGAGTATGGCATTGAAACATTTTGCCAACTTTTCCTTTGTAATGAGTTGGTCTTTAGGATTCTTCTGTTTGAATAAATCTCTCTGATGAGAATTGAGTTTCATTTGCTCCTGCTCCCACTTACCACGAGAACGTTCATAGAACCAAACCGTTTGATATGGGTTGCCACCGAAAGGCGGTGCCATCACTTTACGTGAGAGTTGTTCCATCTTTACGTGGAACGGATGATTAGAGAAGAAGTCTGCAGGCTTTACTGCATTCTGACTATTTGCACATTCAGAGATGGTTTTTGTTAGGTCGTTATAATTCTGAACTTGTTCTTCAGACATATCATCCTCAACATTCAGCACAGTCAACTTCATTGGCACAAAGAGATTATCCATTCCCTTGGGTGCTTCATTCTTAATAATTGCACTTGCCAATGCTGCTGTTGTCTGACCTCCATTGATAATCTGCAAATCCTTAAAATACACAATCTTGGAGCCGTCTTCAGAGAATTTGACTGAACGTGCTACGATGGCAATACCATTATTGTAAGTAAAGAAGTTCTCTGGCTGCTTCATTATTGTACTACGTATCCCCTTATTAACGTTACCTCGAAAGCTCAAGAAGGCTCTGACATTTCCTTGCAGTAATTTACTACCATAATCATAATATATCTTGGCAAGGAATTCTCCTGGAACAATTCCAAGATAAGCATCATAATTACTTTGCTCACCTAAATCGGCCTTTAAGCAAGGAATTCCATCAATATTGTAGTCTTTGGTACTGATTTCAAGTATTTCGCTTGAGTTTGAGACAAACGTCTCATAGAAACGTTCAAGAGTCCAAACATTTAAATCCACAGGCCTTCCTAAGAAGTCTGGGCGCTTTAAGTTCTTTACTTGTTTACTAAGCGTATAGTTGGAAATGATGATGAATTTAAAACGCAGTATCTCAGTTGCCGTCATTCCTTTGCCAATCTTCTTTCTAAACTCATTGGCAATATTAACGGCAGGATTAGACTCGTCACAGAAGTTGCGAATAGTGCCATTAACAGATTCTTCCACAAATCTTTGCATATATGACAGCAATTCTTCGATTCTGGTATTTGTCAAAGTTGGCGCAGTATCTCGCTGATTGGAGAACTCACTAATAATCAAAATAAGAGCGCCATCAGCTTCATCGTACGAATAACCGTCAAATGAAAGTATCTGCCTACGAGTATTCCTTATTTCAACTGACATGGGAATTGGGTCACTTAGTTCTCCAATCCCTTCTAGGTCATTCAAGACACGCTCAATAAAATAGCTTTCAGGATCCGAACCTTCTAAGCTTGCATCGTTTCTAATCTCATCGATGAATTGTTTGCGATATTCTTCTATTTCCATATCAGTTGAGTTTAAAAGGTTCTATTTCTGATAATAGCAATTCATATTGAACGCGTGAAATCGCGTCTGGCAGCATAGTCCTATGCAAACGAGGGAAGTTCTCAGTATCAACCCTGTACATATTTCTGCTTCTCAAAGCAAAAGCGATAGCATCATATTCGTATGAGAAATCGAAATTAAACAATTGTAGTTTGGCCATGAAGATTTCTCTCTGGGAAGAATTCGTCAGTAAAGCAATTATGTTGTTGACAAGTTGATTTAGCTTTATACCTTCATAAGAAGGACTCATCTTCTCCAATTCATATAAGACCAGAGTCCCGTCTACATCACTGTCAAGTTGCTCGATGGATGATATGCGGACACTTTCTTTGCCGAAGCTAACCGTCTTAATTTCAAACCAATCTTGTTGATCAGAGAAATCTTTATGTGTTTTCTCTGGCCCCATCCAGCTATCAAGAGCGACATCTATACCCCTCTCTGGTATCATATAATCCCTCAAGAAAAGTAATTCCCCGATAAGTCCCATAATCTCAGATTCATTCATACGGGCATTATCTGGCCGGAACAGCTGCCTCCATGAGTAATAACGAGACCGTAATGTATGATACGCAGTTTCATCATCGTTCGTTACTCGGACAGACTCTAGAAGGTCTTGGCAGAAAGTGCAGAAATATTCCAACAAGTCATTATTCTCCAATGAAAAACGTAAGGTCAGCAACTCTCCATCTTTATATTGCTCAACAGCAATAACGTCAGAGCTGGAAATCCTGACAGGCTTGTATTTTCCCCTGAAGTCAAAGGAATAGCGAGCATCATCATCGCGGCCTATATAAAGACTGATATGACGATTATCACCGAAACGGATAAAGTGGCGACTTGGGAAGTCTTCCCGAAACGTTTTATAGATTTCATTATTATTCATAGTCATCCTCCTCCTCGGGCTCTTCACCCTCTATGTTAAGTTGTTGGAATATCTTATTGACTTGATATCTTACAGCCTTACCTTCGTCCTTAATTCCAGGACATCCGACAGCAAATGCGACTATGCAATTATCGCCGAGTGCTTCCCTATAATTGCTTAACATCTTTTCTTCATCACCACTCGCTTCCTTGGGCTTGATAAACATAATAACAAGCATAGGTTTACGTTTGGGGAGGAATCTAAAATAAGCCTTGACAGGAATGTCTCGTCCCTCACTGTCTTCTCCATCAGCTCTCCATTGTGCGCGTTGGGCTTGTTCTGCCTTTTCAATTTCATCTTTGGATAAAGCAAAACGGCCTTCCATACTTCCAGTCATAACACGGCGACGTGTGCTAATTTGGATAATGTTGCGGTTTGTGCTGCATATGGAACGTTCCATACATTTAACTTGACGAACTCCTTTAACATCATAATGCGTAGTAGACACACCACTTTCAAACACAACATCCCATAAATCCAGTCCTTCATCATCTTCTTCTTTCAAAAAATTGATGATGTTCTTAGCATCAAAGCGGGGGTTGGCCATGGAGTATTTTATACCACTAAGAAACTCTATGATAATATTCTTAGGAACATCTGCATAATATCGTGAAGTACCATCAGAATTATCGTGTACATCTTTGGTGGCTTTCCTGTAATCTGTATATTTCAGTGTGTATCCCTGAGATAGAAGTTTTGCGGCAAGCTCCTGAACTTTCAGCGTATTAATCTTATTATGCTCTATCTTTGAGGTAATGTATGGCGTATCGTATATATTACCGTAGAATGAATACAACATATCTTTACTAACAGCAGTTCTCATCTTGTTCGAAGCAGTAATCTGCAATTCGTCACAATTATCTCGGACTTTAATACCAAAATCTTTAGGTGTTAATTGCTGGTCAAACATTTCCCGAATGTCATTCTTCAATTCCGCAGAAGCTCTGGCCACCTCGGCATACCACAATGCACTCGTGTGACTTGTCCATATCTGGAATAAATCTTCATACCCACGACGATACCCAAACCATCGTCCCATTTGCATCAACACATCGAAAGTAGCTGTGTTCCTATAGAAATAGCTGACCATTAATCCTTCGAGTGTCAGTCCACGAGATAAAGCAAGGCCTCCTATAGCTATAACTCGTAAAGAGGGGTTATCTTTGTAATTCAGAGATGCACTCTGCTTGGAACCATTAACCATTTTAATCTCTATCTTCTCCATGGCTTTCAGTAGAGATGCTTTTTGCATAACACGTTCAAGAGTAATATCATTGACTTGACTAAAATGTTTTCTCCAAACACAACACAACTCTTTGAAGAGAGGAAGATGCTGATTGCGCTGGGAGTCATCACTGAAATTAACACGTATATCATTATAGATATTTTCAAACCATTCAGCAACATGCTCGGTAATTACCTTTTGAACATGGATGAAACGGGACATGTTTACCAGCATACTTCGTGGTTCTTTACCCTGTCCTCTTGCATCTCGAACAACATTTGCAATACAGAAGCACAATATTGCTTCTCGCAGAGAACCAGGAAGTGTGCCATCCCACTCTTTTTTATGCTTGTAGTAGAAAGCGCCTGCGTTTAGTATCTCTGGATTATTTTGAGCGAGGTCTCTATATTCCTCTGAACTATAGTCAGGTTCTATGATGTCTGTAATATAACGCAGATTGGCGAAATAAGTACCTTCTGGGTAGAATATCTTATCAGCACCAACATAGTTTGAAGGTGACTCCAGAGCATAAATGAAATGTTCAGGGAACAAATCTGCATGCTGCATTTTATCCACTGAATCGGGATCAATAAACACATTCGCAAATGGTGTGGCCGTAAATCCCACATAAGTGGAATTCATAAACAGGTTACATATCTGACGAATCAGTTTGTTTGTGCGAGTTGGATCTGTCTCTTCCTTTCTGGTATTTACAGATGCGTTGTCTGCTTCATCGTCAATAAGCAACATGGGGACATCAACATAGCCCTTTATTGGATCGATATTTTGTTCTCTTAGCCAATTGTACAATCTCTGCAAGACAGATACGTTCTTTTTTATAACGAATAACACCAATGAGTTATTGGCAAGGGACATGGTAATCTTATTGCAATTCCCCACGAAATCATTCAGGGTTGATGTGACAGAAGTTGCTTTAATGGGCTTATTATCCAACCCTACTCCGACACGAGGATACTTCTCAATTTTACCCTCTTTCTTCAAAGTCATCCCAACAATGCCTTCATCAATACGTTCTTGGGTTTGTCTACGCAAGTTCTCAGTAATGCCAGTTAACAGAATAACCACTTTATATCCAGCATCAGCAGCTTTGCATATTAATCCAGTATATGTTGCTGTCTTTCCTGATTGAACATCACCAATGATAAGACCTCGACGAAGACGTGGTTTCTCCATAACGTCATTGGGATTTCCAAGACAATTCATTATGTCGGGTAATGTCACATCATCAAGCAGGTTAATACTAATACGACTAATGGAGGAATGATTAATGAGATAGTCTTTGTATCTGGACCAAAAGAAATTGTCTTTAATTTCCATATTGGAGTACCATTCCCTTTTCTCATCGTAATCGTTGAATATTGCTTGTCCTTTATTATGAACAATCTTATATTCATATTCCATATCGATGAAAAGACGAGTCTTTGCCGCATCGCTACATTCCAGTCTGGAAAGAGTGACAGCCTGGTCGATAAAAGTATCTATATCCTGCGGGTTGATGTCTCTTCCTTGGGATATTGATAAGTTGATGAGGGTTTTCGTTAACTGTCTTAGGTCTATATATTGGCTTTCTGTCATTTTAGTGTACTTGTTCTTTAAGAAGTTTCTGTTTAATTGTGGGATGTTTGCACCAAGGTTCAGAATTCATCAAATCATCAATTATTGCTTCCCATCCGTCAGAGCGAGTCTTCATCATGGCAGACGCTATTGTCAAAGCCTTTTGATAAACATCGTCAAGTCGATCATTGGTCTCTTCGGGAATTGATATAGACTCATTGCTCTTATCTACATAAAGCGTTTGAATGGGGAGATTGTTCTCAATTTCAGTTAAAAGCATTTCAAGATAGCCATAATCTTCTTCACTCATTTTTTCACGAACAAACTGAAAGAGCTTACTCTCACGATTTATTTGATAGAAGAAGGTGTTGTTCCTGCCTCTTTTCCTATCCCAAATATAGTCAATGTTCTCATTGGCCTTTTCAGTACGTCCTCTATATGTCTGCTGGCGAACAGAAAATTCAAGGGCTTCCTCTACAGCCTTTTTCAGCCTGTGCAGAATTTGCTTAGGTATTGTTGCCTGTTGTTTTTTGATGTCAATAGACCAAATGTCATCAAGTGAATTAGGTATATCGACTCGAATACGAGTGTTTTTGGTCAATTCTGCCCTTTGTTTCATTCCGAACCACGTGCCCCATATTATCAACCTCTTATTACGATAGACATAAAAACCTTGCTTAGCTCGTAAATTTTCAATACCGCCAATTAGTTGCTTGTCTTTCTCCTTTAATTCGGTGACAAATGGTAAGATGAACGGGCGAATTCTTATCATCCGTTCAACTCCAGAACTATCCAATATATCTAACTCTATTTCCTTCTTTATCGTAGTCTTAGGATGCTGCTCAAGAAATGGATCTAAAGGCTTTATATCCAACTCGTTTATGTATATGTGAAGACGGAAAGTTCCAACACCTGACAGATAACGATGATAAATTAGTGCCAAAGTACTCTCTAACGAAGAGCGTAAATCTACCAATGTTGAATAGACCTGACCACCACTTGAATTGGAAAGTACATCAAAATCCTGCCAGACAACTATTGTTCCGCTTTCTTGATCTTTAAGTTTTTGAATATAAGGTAGTGCCTCAATTTCAGTAGGATTTAACTCTTGTATCATCCAATCTTGAGTCTCAATTATGTGATTGTAATCCCAAGTAAACCCATTTAGTTTTTTACCTTCATAACTAACTACTGTCAAACGACGGCATTGCGACAGTGAAGCAGATTTCATTCCCATTCCAAATCGGCCTAAGTCTTCTTCGGTACGCTCTTTCTCTGCAGATAAGCATCCGTATCTCATCGCTTCAAACAGCACATCAGAAGTCATTCCATCGCCGTCATCAAGTATTCCCAATGCCAATTCATCCATTGGGCTTGTTGGGAAAAGAATACGAACGTTTTGTGCATGAGCACTTATACTGTTGTCTACTACATCAGCAACTGCAGACTCGAATGAGTATCCCATTGAACGAAGAGACCCCATCAGAGTTGATGCTTTTGGTATATGTCTTCTATCTTTGCTCATGTTCCTTGGTCTGTTTGATGATTTGTTGGAAAACAGCTTTCGCCAGCAACGGAGGTACTGCATTACCTATTTGTTGCTGAATATGCATAAGAGGGCCTTCGAAGATGAAAGTATCTGGAAAACTTTGAAGTCTGGCAGCTTCTCTGACAGATATACCACGATCTTCATAAGGGTGTATGAGCATACTTTTCCTGTAATTGGATATAACGACCGATGGCTGGTCTGCCCTCAGGCGTTTATAGATCCCACTATGGCAGCGTCCTTTGTCTGCATAGTTCTGCATAAGGAAGTCTGGGATTGCACGCCAATTCTGACCCTGGCCTATGTATTTATATCTCTCAATAACCAAATCATTATTCCTTGACACATAGTTCTGACGAGCTTTATCAGAACCTTTGCGCATCAACTGAGCATAAGGACTTGCTTCTTCAATTGGTATGGTATAATCTGATTCATCCAGCATTTCACCATTTTGTAAGGAAGGTAAATCACCGATGGCCTCTTCTACAGTAATCTTTGCCTTGTGTTTCTTTGGAAATTTGAAGTCAATTCCAAGTCTGTTTCCAACCATAAAGAACCTGTTCCTGTTCTGGGGAACGCCATAATCAGAAGCCCAAAGTATAGATGAAGAGATATTATCATAGCCTTCAATGGCACGGAAACAGTTCTCTATCATTGTCTGTGTCTTTCCCTCATTGATATTCGTTAATCCCCAGACATTTTCCAAAACGAACCAAGCAGGCTTGATTTCCTGTACAAAGCGTACAAACTCCAAGAATAGGAAATTCTTTTCATTCTCCATATTTCTTGTTCTGGTATTAGACATAGAAAACCCTTGGCATGGTGGGCCACCCATAATTACAAAGACTGGTTTCTTTTCAGTATGCAATGTCTTAGGATCCAATCGTTGAATATCTCCTTGCAACACTTTAGCTCCTTTGTGATTGCGTAAGAATGTTTGTGTTGCGCTCTTGTTGATTTCAATGGCAGTACTAATCATTATACCTGCCATCTCTGCTCCAAGACTCAAACCTCCTGCACCAGAGAAAATGTCTATACCATATCTTGACATATAAAAGCCCTCTCTTCGTTTTCGAAAAGGGGGCGTGGCAAATGATGTGTTTAACCAAGGCTTAGGACAGCCCACATCAGACAACTATCACTCAGTCCACGCCCAAATGAGCGAGAACATCCTGAAACCTGTCTGACTGATGTGTTTCCTGAGGTCCTAATTCTGGTTAATCAGTCAATCAAGGATGTCTAAGACTCTGTATTTCCTTATTCGTTATTCTTTTGTTAGCAATCTCTTTCTGTAAAGAGCTGTTCGCATACACCCAAAGCGAACGGGTTCAACTTCATGTGATGACTACAAACTAAAACACGTGGGTGCTTAACATCTGCCTGTTCGTCGTTCGAGGCCTACCACAGCCCATAGTAGAAAACAGACAGAGAAACACCCACGTTGGAGTATATAGACACCCGTAAAGTGTGCGTTGAGGCTACACTAGCCTCGCAGCACACTACGGAGAGTATATACTACACCCCGTGGCAGCTACCCCTGCATTGTCTTAGTCTACTATTCGATTTGTGGTAGTTTCGAAACGACCAAAAGCAAAGCGTCAGTAACGCCTTTTATTATGTAGTGCTCCGCCCGTAAGCTCAGCTCTTCTCAAAGAGCATCTCAGCCCCACGGACAAATAGCATCTGCAAAGATACACAATAAATCTCTAACTTATATATAATAGGGTGTAATTTAAAAGAATTTTAACCGTCAGAAGTATATAATTCCATCTAAACGGCCTCATTTACCTCGTCATCCCGATTAAAAGTTCTGGTCTTCAAACGAAGCCAGTTCTAAGAACTTGTCAAGACTTTTCTGTTTCATATCCGATTATCATATTATGATTTATTTCTCCCAACGCCGTTTCATATCTGCAAAACGCTTATAGATGTCTGTCTCATGAA
>JAEEGL010828044.1_pt1 | contig 12238 bp, 11 predicted proteins | sample 9134231 | NCBI WGS metagenome assembly JAEEGL01 (sample SAMN16246548, study PRJNA631951) | gut metagenome | biome: gut microbiome; feature: rumen; material: fiber-attached | host: Bos | place: Iran: Karaj | collected 2018-10
CAAAACTCCGAGAACAAAAGTAGCGAGCTGTGCGCCGATCTTTGTCTTAATGTGTTTCTCGGCCCATCTTCCGAATGCAGCCGAACCGCCTGCGGAATTGATCAGAGCAACCATGATTCCCAAAAGAATAAGGAATAAGAAAATGCCTGCATTTCCGGTTATAGCCTCGATCAGACCTTTGTTTACGATAGTGTCGATCGTTCCAACCGGATTAAATCCCGCTACGAAGAGCGCTCCAATGATGATTCCGACAAAAAGTGACGAATAAGCTTCCTTTGTGATCAAAGCAAGCAAGATAGCCACTACAGGCGGAATAAGCGCCCAAAAAGTGCCTTTACCAAACATGTTGTAACCTCCCTAACCTTTTATTGTTATTTCGTATAACAACCAATTACCATTTTAATACAAAAAGACAAATATTTAAAGTCAAATCAGGCTTTTTGAGCGAGCACTTCCAAAAGAAGTTTTCTTACTCTCTCCACACTCTCAAGATCCAGTTTTTCTTCGGTTGTATGAATGTTTAAAATATTCGGTCCTATTGAGATAACATCCAGATCGTTTTTCTTCTCAAGAAGGATTCCGCATTCAAGTCCCGCATGCACTCCCGTTACGATCGCATCTTTTCCGAAAAGCTTCTTATAGGTGTCCGCAACTCTTCCCGTTAAAACGGAATCCTGATTATATGCCCATCCGGGATAATCACCCGTTAAAGCTAGCTTGCATCCGTGTCCCGCCAATATTGTTCCTAATCTTTCTTTAATTTCCTCTTTGCTCTCTTTTATCGAGCTTCTTAAAAGAAAATCAAGCTTGAATCCCTCGTCATCAAGGCTCATAACGCCCAAGTTAAGACTTGTCTCGACTAGATCGTTAAGTTCGCTCATCTTAACAACGCCGTCGGGTACTTCAGTGAGAATTTCGATAATGTCTGAAGATTTGTCGAGACATTTTATATGACATTCGTCTGTCGCGCCCGGGCATGCCGCATTTGTCGGATCGCTGTCGTTATTTTCAGATGAGCCGGCAGAACCGCATGTATTCTTCGAAGCGCATGATGCACATGAATTATCTACAACGACAGGCGTCACTACGATCTGTATATCATCATCGATTCCCTTATATTCTTCTGTGAGTTTCTCATCAAAGACGCTTATGACTTCTACGAATTTCTCATCATCAGTATCCGTGCAGATCATCGCTTTCGCACCTGAAGGGATAGCATTATCCTTCTCGCCTCCGGATATATCAATGATATCCGTTGCGCCTGCTTTGTTTATTTCTTTAAGAAGTCTTCCGAGTACAATGCAGGCATTGGCTCTTCCTTCATGAATGGAAGTGCCCGAATGACCTCCTTTTAGACCCTTAAATTCGATTGAATATACTTTGCCGTGAATATCTTTACTTTTCTTTGTCTCAAGCAGTGAGAGCATCCTTACGCCGCCTGCGCACGATGTGGTGATCACTCCCTCTTCTTCCGAATCGACATTGATCATATATCTGCCCGTTATATCGGACAGATCGATCCCTACCGCACCGTCCATTCCGACTTCTTCATTTACAGTAAAGATACATTCAAGCTTCGGGTGTTTGATCGTTTCGCTCTCAAGGATTTCCAATGCATAAGCTATGGCAATTCCGTCATCTCCTCCGAGAGTTGTATCTTTTGCGAAAAGGTATCCGTCTTCTTCGATAAGATCAAGGCCTTCCCTGGTCATATCCTTCTTACAATCGGAAGTCTTAACCGCAACCATATCCATATGCCCCTGAAGAATGATGCCTTCCTCATTCTCATAGCCTTCGGATGCATCTTTAAAGATAATGACGTTTTTAAGTTCGTCCTGTCTGTATTTAAGATCATGCTTCTTTGCAAAATCAACAAGATAATCGCTTATTGCGTCTATATTGTAAGAGCCGTGCGGTATCGCACATATTTCCTTAAAATAATCGAGAGTTCTGCTCATATCATTCTCCTTCGTTCATTCTCCATCTTAAGTATTCGCTTTCAAGTATGTATGCCGGAGTAACCGCACCTTCTTTATCACTTGCGGCTATGATCATACCGACCATTTTATCATTCTCATCAAAAAGTCCCGCTCCCGACATTCCGGGAATGACTTCGCCTGAGAAAATACCGGCCTCTTCCTGAATTTCATATATGAAGGTATTTCCTTCAAGCCATTTTCCGGTTTCAAATTTCTTTCCCATGTCCGTATGATCGGACAGATAATAAACTTTCTGACTTAACGGGATCTTTTCGTATTCTGACTTTGAAAGCACTTCCGTTTTCTTTGCGCCTTTGAAGTCATGATCGGAATCTTTCCTCTGAATCCTTAAGATAGCGGCATCATGATCGGGATAAAAATAAACCATATAGCCTTCAGCACGTCCGCCGTTTCCAAACTCCGCTTCTGCAACGGCACTTGCATCGGTTAAATGCTTCGTGGTCAGTATATCGATATAATCTTCTTCAACGCCTATTACAACTCCCATTCCGCTTTTATCAAGCGAATGAACCTTAACCTGAATAAGGTTCCTGAAGCCTTCGTCTTTAAGTCCGACTTCAGAGTATGCATCCTTTATAACAAACAGTCCGAATAGGCTTACGGCAAGAATGCATACAAGACATGCGGGAGTCAGTATTAATGCTTCTTTTTTATTTATTTCTTTCATATTTTTTCTTATTACTATTTAGGTCATATTGTTTATGTACCCAAACAGGTTTACATAACTAAATAATTAATGCTGCCGCTTTAGCGACAGCACTATATCTTTTATTTTAAAAATCCGGAAACAATTTCCTTCTCGGCTTCCTCTTCTGTTAAGCCTAATGTCATAAGTTTGATAAGCTGCTCACCGGCGATCTTTCCTATTGCCGCTTCATGTATGAGCGAAGCATCCACATTGTTTGCGGTAAGTGCAGGGATCGCTTCAACCTTGGCATTATCCATGATGATCGCATCGCATTCACTGTGACCGTGGCATACACCGTTTCCGTTGATCTCCGATTTGAAGATCTGATGTGATTCGTTCTTTGCAACCGATCTTGAAACCAGATCCGCACTTGAATTCTCACCATCCAGGTCAACGGAGAAATCCGTTGTGGCCAGCTGCTTGTCATGCGTCATTATTTTTTCTTTGATAACCAGCTGTGCATTGTCGAGTACTTTGGCTGTTGTTTCTCTCTTGGTCGAATCGATACCTTCGATCTGAACGGTATCCATTTCCATATATGAACCTTCACGAAGCAAGATCTTTGTCTGAGGATTCATGATCCTCTCGCCCGTTCCTTCACCGCTCCCGTAATGTTTCTCGACATATTTGACTCTGGAATTCTTTCCTATATCGAAAGAGTGGATTCCCGAATGCTCGCTCGCATCTTTTCCTCCGTTGTGGATTCCGCATCCCGCGATGATCGTAACGTCGCAGTTTTCACCGATGAAGAAATCATTGTATACGGATTCTTTTAATCCGGACTGTGCAATGATAACGGGAATATGTACGCTTTCGTTTCTGGTATTGTCTTTTATTATAATGTCAATTCCGGGCTTGTCGGTTTTGGTTACGATGTCAATGTTTGCAGAAACATTTCTTCCGTAAAGTTCACCGTCTTTTCTTATGTTGTAAGCACCCGCGGGGATCTCATGGAGTCCCGCAACCTGCTCAAGTAAATCCTGGGTAATCTTATCCATTGCGCGACCTCCTATAATTTATTAACTAATTTCGAACATCCGGGTCCGTCGGTAAGAAGTCCGGGCAGTACATCGTCCTTGCTTCCCGTATTGATGACTTTTCCGTTTGCCAAAACTATTATTTTATCTGCTATGTTAAGGATTCTTTCCTGATGTGAAATGATGATTATACTTCCGCCTGCTTTGTTATGCATCATTTCAAATACTTTGATAAGACTCTGGAAACTCCACAAGTCGATTCCCGCTTCGGGTTCATCGAATATCGAAAGCGATGTTCCTCTTGCCATTGTCATCGCGATCTCTATTCTCTTGGCTTCACCGCCCGATAAAGATGCATTCAATTCACGATTGATGTAATCCTTGGCACAAAGTCCTACTTCCGAAAGATACTCGCACGCTTCGGCGGTTGATATCTTATGTCCTACGGCGTAAGTGATCAGATCTTTTACGGTGATCCCTTTGAATCTTACGGGCTGCTGGAATGCGAAGCTTATTCCTTTATGAGCTCTTTCCGTAATGCTTAAATCCGTAATATCCTCTCCGTCAAGAAAAATCCGACCCGATGTCGGTTTGATAATCCCCGCAATTATTTTTGCAAGTGTGGATTTTCCTCCTCCGTTCGGACCGGTAATGGCTACAAATCTCTCGTCGATTGTTAAATTAATGTCTTTTAAAATCTCTTTGCTGTCATCTCCCGTTACTTCATAGGAGATATTTTTTAACTCAAGCATAATAGCTCCTTTAACTTATTTCCGTCAGAAATTATATGAATTCTTTCCGGATCTTTTTACTTTGTACATATTTCTGTCGGCCTTATCGAAAAGCCTCTTGAATCCTGTACCGTCCTGAGGCGATACGGCGATTCCGACACTTGTCTTGATAACGTATTTCTCTTCTTCTCCGACAGGGTTGTTCTCGAAGTTTGCGAACATCTGCTTAACCTTTTCATTAACCGAAGTCATGTCCAGAATATCCCTGCAGAATACCAGGAATTCGTCACCGCCGATCCTTGCGGTAATGTCATTCTCTCCGAATGTGTTGTTGATGATATCCGCAGCAGTTTTAAGGACTCTGTCTCCGAAACGGTGTCCGTAAGTATCGTTAACATGTTTAAAATCGTCAAGGTCGAGAATAAGCAAAGCATTCGTTTTGCCTTTACCGTCATTGGCGAAATATTCCTCGATGATCTCTTTGACGGATGCATTGTTGTAAAGTCCTGTCAAAGAATCATGCTGCGATTTATTCTTAAACTCAAGAGTGGTCACTTTAAGTTCTTCGATATCATGCATGCTTCCCACTATACCGATGGGTCTGCCTTTATCATCGTGCAGAAGGTTATACTGCATTTCCTTCCATCTGAAATCCGGAGATGCAAGATGGCGCATTCTCACCTGAATACGGCCTTCACCCTGTGTAGCGATGATCGAACGGATCCTGCTGTCATCTTCGGGATGGAAAAGCTTCTCTTTGGACATCATCTCGGTAAACTTCTCATATCTGATCCATCTGCTGTCACCGAATGAATCTTTAAAAAGAACATTTTTGTTGAAAAGTTTTAAGAGATCTTCTTTAAAATTATATTCAAACAGATCGTCATTTGTATTTCTTATAACAGTAAGAAGTCTTTCCTGTTCAAGCATGTAATTGGCCTGCGCTTTTCTTATCTCGGTAATGTCCGTTAAAGCGCAGAGAACATAATTGCCATCGTTTTCTTCGCTGACTTCTGCTTCAATGATCGTAATGATTTTCGTGGAATCGGATCTGGTGAGTTTAAGTTCCTGCTTTACGGATTTTTTACAGCCTTCGCAATTCCTTAATTTCTCCCGGAAAAGTTTAATGTCTTCTTCGTTAAAGACTTTGGTGTAATCCTTGACGATTATTTCGCTCATCTGAGCATCGTCATATCCGACGAGCGCAAGAAACTTAAGGTTATATATAAAATTGGGTCTTCCAATCTTATTAACCAGCAATCCCGCAACCGGTATTCTGTTAAAGAAATCCAGATCGTTTGAATGTGTCATAACAAGAATATGTTAACACAATTTTAACATAATTTCTATACACTTTTGATGCTGTCTATGATAAAATATTCTCATGCAAATAAGGGGGTTATAAAATGCAGAATGACGAAAACGTTATGCTGATTGAAGAGCTCAAAGACCAGCTTTCCGGGGAAGAGCTGCTGGAGGTTCTCGATCGGTATAAAGAACTTATGACCAAATATTCCTGTGCGATAAAGGAAATAAGGACAAAATTCGAAGTTCTGAATGAAGAACTTCAGATCAAAAATAAAAGAAACCCGATTCACGCGATATATTCGAGAATCAAAACAATACAGAGTATCAGAGACAAATTAAACAGAAAAAATCTTGATTTTTCATTCGATAACATTCAGGACGAGATTCATGATGTGGCAGGTATCAGGGTAATATGTCCTTTCGTTGATGACATTTACGAGATCGCCGACATGATCCTTAAGCAGGATGACATCAAACTTATCAATTACAAAGATTACATCCGTGCTCCCAAGCCCAACGGCTACAGAAGTTATCATATGATCGTCGAGATACCGGTCTTCTTCTCCGAACACAAAGAATATCTCAAAGTAGAAGTTCAGTTAAGAACGATTGCAATGGACTTCTGGGCAAGTCTCGAACACGAAATGAGATATAAGAAAGACCTTACCGAAGAAATCTCACAATCCATTTACGCACAGCTTCTTGATTGTGCAAACACAATCACAGAGATGGATTCAAAGATGCAGGATATCAAAAATCAGATCTATCCGAAGTATCCCGAAGCCATGTAAGAAAAACAAAACCGGACGTTTATACGCCCGGTTTTTTATTGCTGTTTTTTCATGTGCTGATTTGTTTCATTTTAGTATCTCTCTGCGCTCTTATCCTTTACGTACTCGTCAAAAAGCTTCTTACACTCATCCCTGTCTGTCTCTTCAAGTGTAAGAATACTTCCCGAACCGTTTAAGAAATCATAGAACTTATCGTCTCTGAATCCGATCTTGTCTGTGTCCTCAACGTTACAGCCGTAATAAGCCTTCGTTATATTAGCCCACATTATTGCGCCGAGGCACATCGGGCAGGGTTCTGCGGTCGTATAAATCTCGCAGCCTGACAGATCATGCGTACCCATTTTTTCACAAGCATCTCTTATGGCTTCCATCTCGCCGTGGCATGTCGGATCGTGTTTTAAAAGCACTCTGTTATGACCTCTTCCGATTATTTCGTTATCTTTTACGATAACTGCTCCGAAAGGTCCTCCGTGACCGTTTTCTATTCCTTCATAAGCCTCTTTTAAGGCTTCTTTCATATAGTCCATTTTCAATCTCCGTTATTAAGATTCATCGTAGCTCACTGATCACGAATTTTATGATCGGCGGCAGGTAATTAAACAGGAAGAGAATAACACAGATCACATAGAAGAGCCACATTCCCGGTGCAAAAAGAGAACCAATCTGTTTGGGGGCGCTTTCCTCTCCTTCTTTTCTGGTGATCCGTAATTTCTTCTTTACTGCCAGTACTATCAATACGATAAGTCCTGCTATCGCCATTGTAAAGAGGAATCCCATCCATAAAAGAACAAGGAATGTTGCAATCACAAAACCTATCACATTCGGATCATTATTCATTACTGCATTAATAAGAGCATCCGTATTGGGATTATTCGTGTCTATATCAAAATTTTTTCCGGAATTCATCATCCACTCGTAAAGTCCGAGTGTCACCATGCTTGTTCCGCAATTCATGATCATATGAAGAATGATAGTATAGATAACCTTGCCTGTTTTGACATAAATAAATGCGAAAAGAAATCCTATTAAAGTAGCAAATCCCGCCTGAGAAAAGTTTCCGTGGAAAAGACCGAACATGATACCCGAAATGAGTATTGCGGGAAGATATCCGTTCACGGATACATGATCGATAAGTACCTTTCTGAATATAAGTTCTTCAAAGATCGGAGCAAGAATTCCGACTACAATAAGACGAAAAAAGAAATTACTGCCAAGCATCAGTTCCATAAGCTGATTGGTGTTTTCCAGGTCTTCGAACGGAAGCGTAAGCGGAAGATGAAAACACTGTCCGATAATGATTCCGATAAGCGTAAGCCCGTACATCATGAGAATGCACAAAAGGAATTTGGGGAATGTCATCTTCTCATTTTCCATCTCTGCTTTGGGCATTTTGCCCGTCAAAAGAAGAATAAGCGGAAATCCGATTATATCAACGGATACAACAACCATAGTCAGGGCCACGTATACCGCATTTTTCTCATAAAAGTTGGGAAAGATCTCACTGATCAGAAATTCCAGCCCCAACTGAACAGCTATATATACAACTCCCATCAGTGCATATTTCCAGCCGATGGAATTCATGGTTTTCTTCATATATACTCTCCTTTTACGCGGAATGTTTAACACATTATGATCACATTCACATGATATATTATAAAATATCATTCATGCATTTGTAAAAGCAAATTTCGACTTATTATTTTTTTGTATTGGCTAATATGTATTTTATTATGATATAATTCTCAAAAAAGAACGGTGTCCGATTATTCGGATATGAAATATGTTAGATTTCAAAAGAGTCACAATCGAAGATAAAGATATTCTGACTCCGTATTTATCCGAATACGGTTCTTCTTCATGCCAGCATTCAATGTATTTAATGACCGGCCTTTCGATGAAATACGGCGACGAATATGCCATCGAAGAAAACGTTCTCTTCATACACAGGAGCGAACTCGACAAAGACGGTTTCAGGGTTTATCTTGCACCCCTGGGCAATATTCAAAACGATTTCAGGCATTATATGGATATTCTCTTTGATGACGCCTCCGGACATAACTCAAAAGTGTCATTCTTTACCGTTACCGAAGATTTCAAAAAACTTCTTGAAGAAAATTACCCCGACAGATTTAAATACGAAGACTCCGAAGATTACGCCGAATATATTTATTTAACGGATACTCTTTCCATTCTTCCCGGACGCGCTCTCGCACCTAAAAGAAACCGTGTAAGGTCCTTTTATTCCGCATATGAAGGACATGTCAGGATTGAAAACATCACCGAAGAAAACATACTTGATATATTCACGTTCCAGAAAGAATGGATAGACCGGAGGCTTTCAGAAGGATACGATGAGATGCTCGCAAGGGAACACGAAGCAATAAAGTATTACCTCTCCCACTTCGATGAATTAGGCTTTACGGGTATAGCGGTATACGTAAAAAGCACTCTCGTAGGCTATGCTGCCGGAGTTGCGTTAAATGATGACTGCATCGATGAAGTGATCGAAAAAGGAAGAAAAGACATCACAGGCATTTACCAGCTTTTATGCAACGAATTTGCGCTTATCTGTGCAAAGGGATATAGATTCATTAATCGCGAGGAAGATCTCGGTGTAGAGGGCTTACGTCGTGCCAAAAGGTCATATCAGCCCGAATACATGCTTAAGAAATATATCGTAAAAGAAAAATAAGGAAAAAAATATGTTATCGGCGATCCTAAAAAAAGAAACATGTGCAGAATGCAGATTCTGCTGTGTTTTCAGAAGATGTTCCCTCTGGGAAACACCTCTTTTTACCAAAGAAAATATCGAAGCAATAAAAGCAGATCCGATGCTGGATTCAAATGTTCTTTTATATGATGAATCAGGTGAATTTGCCCGTTATGATCTGTCGGATAAATATCTGACCGAAGATACCGAAGAGGAAGCACCCTGTCCTTACCTTGGCGAAAAAGGATGCGTTTTATCCGACGAAGAAAAACCCCGGGACTGTAAGATCTGGCCCCTCAGAGTAATGAAAAAGACAGACGGTGAAGTCGTTGTCGCACTTACACCAACCTGTCCTCATATCAATAAACTCGATTTAAATACCGTACGCGATTTCGTTAACGAGAATCTTAAAGACGAGCTTTTATCCTATGCTGATGCTCATCCTTATCTTATCAAAGAATACCGCGAAGGTTATCCTGTAATGTAATCGTGAAGTGTTTTTCTTACACTTCCATTTCCTTCTAACATTTTAACAAACATATTCTCAATCTTCTCTGACAAACCTATTGCACACAGATCAGATGCGAAAATGGTCTCGTTTGAGAGGATTGTTTTTAATTGTCCGTTATATGAAGATGCATCGTTATAAACAATACCTTTAAGCTTTTCTTTTAAGTCACCCAACTGCGGATCGGAACTGATCTCCATTTCCTTTCCTTCATCGTCTACTCCGAGAAGGTATCTAAACCATGCGGCAATCGCAAGCGGAATAAAAGTCAGATCGTTAACATCTCTGTCTTTGGCATTATTGTAGGCTTTGATCGTCTCGCCGAATCTGATGGGGATCTTCATGCTTGTATCTGTTGCGATCCTCTGCGGCATATCGGGAATAAACATATTCGGAAGTCTCTGTTCAACCACTTCGTCTATAAAAGCCTTCGGATCGATTATCCCGGGATTTACGACGACGGGCAGACCTTCCCTGTATCCAATGTTCATGACAAGTTTCTTTATATCTTCATCCTGCATTTCTTTTGCAATGTGATCGTATCCCAAAAGACATCCGAAAACAGCCATTGCCGTATGAAGCGGATTAAGGCATGTTGTAACTTTCATTCTCTCGGTATTGTTAACGGTATCCCTGTCTGTAAAATAAACTCCCGCTTTTTCAAGTGCAGGGCGTCCGTTAGGGAATCTGTCCTCAATAACAAGATATTCGGGTATCTCCGCATTAACAAAAGGTGCAATAAAAGTATTCCTGTTCGTTACAACAGGAGACATATTTTCAACACCTTTTTCATTTAACATATCTTCTATCGATTTGGCGGGACGCGGAGTTATTTTATCTATCATGCTCCAGGGGAAAGACACCTGTGATTCGTCTTTTACATATTCAAGGAATCCCTCGTCTGCAAAACCGTTCTTAACCCAGTTTTCAATGATCTCGATGACCGATGATCTAAGTTTCTCTCCGTTATGAGAGCAGTTATCCATGCTGCAGACTGCGATCGGAAGTCTTCCCGCTTTATATCTTTCAAGTAAAAGTGCTGCTGTCACACTCATTGCATGAGTTGCCTTGGAAGGGCCTTCGTTTAAGTCTTTAACAACATTGGGAAGAAGTTCTCCCGCCATGTTTCTGAGAGAATAGCCTTTTTCCGTGATCGTAAAACTGATCATCTGAAGTGACGGATTCTTAACGGCTTTGATAAGCTTCTCTTTCTGACTCTCATCAGATAAATCAGCCTTAACGGCATCGGCGATCGATGCGATCACCTTCATGTCGGTATTTCCGTCGGCTTTTAATCCTACCGATAAAGCAAGATTGTCAAAAGGAACATAGATCCTGTCTATCATGTCAAAATCAAAAGTATCGGCAGCGATTATTCCTTTATCGGAAAGCCCTTCGTTAAGGAGCTTCTGCTGCAATACTGCTATAAAGCCTCTGAAGATATTGCCGGCACCGAAATGGATCCATATCGGAGCTTCATTTGTTTTATCGCGCATTGATGCAATATCAAAAGAAGGCAGTTCGATGCCTTCTTTTAACCAGTTTTCTTTATTCTTAATTCCTTCAAGAGATAAGGTCAAACTCATTTAAATATCCTACCTTTGTACTCTTCCCGAAGCATCTCCTTCGGCTAATTTCTTAACTTCATCCACGCTTACAAAATTGTAGTCGCCTTCTATCGCATGCTTTAAGCAGCTTGCTGCAACGGCGAATTCAATTGTTTCCTGAGGCTTGTATCCGTTCATAAGCGAATAGATAAGACCTGCACCGAACGAATCTCCGCCGCCCACACGGTCAACTATATGAACATTATATTTTTTACTGAAATAATAATCGTTGTTATCGTATAGCATGGCACCCCATCTGTTATCCGAAGCGGAAATCGATTCACGAAGGGTTATCGCTACATATAAGAAACCGAATCTGTCTGCAAGTTCCTTTGCAACATACTTATATGCTTCATTGTCAAGATTACCCTTGCTTACATCGGTATTCTCAGCCTTTATTCCGAATACATCGTTTGCATCCTCTTCGTTGGCGATACATACATCAACGTATTTACAGAGTCTGCCCATGACCTGACCGGCTTTTTCCTTAGACCATAGTTTATTGCGGTAATTAAGATCGCAGCTTATTACGATGCCTCTTTCCTTTGCCGCTTTACACGCTTCTTCACAAATCTCCGTAACCGCATCCGAAAGCGCGGGTGTGATTCCTGTAAAATGAAACCATCCTGCACCGTCAAAAATCTTATCCCAGTCGAAGTCTTCCTTTTTTGACGAAGCTATTGCGGAACCGGCTCTGTCATAAATAACTTTAGAAGGTCTCTGGGATGCGCCTTTTTCAAGATAATAAATACCGACCCTGTCTCCGCCTCTTACGATAAGGGATGTATCAACTCCGTATTTTCTTAATGAATTAACTGCCATCTGACCGATCTCATGAGCAGGAAGTTTAGATACAAAAGCACTCTTTACTCCGAAGTTTGCCAGAGATATTCCCACATTGGCCTCTCCGCCTCCGAA
>JAEEGL011472827.1_pt1 | contig 12238 bp, 12 predicted proteins | sample 9134231 | NCBI WGS metagenome assembly JAEEGL01 (sample SAMN16246548, study PRJNA631951) | gut metagenome | biome: gut microbiome; feature: rumen; material: fiber-attached | host: Bos | place: Iran: Karaj | collected 2018-10
CCTCTTGTAAAACTCAACGGTCTGTCTCACCGTTGCCTTCGCGCATCTGCTGACGGGCGAGGTGTGCACGTGCGTGTCGTATCTGTACTGCATGTTTCAGAACATCCTTCTTTCTGCAAGTGATACCGGATCATCGTCCAGTTTTCCGCTCTCGTAGCGGTTCCATGCTTTGTCTATCTTCCTGAACAGTGCGTTCCTGTACGTGTCGTCATACTTCATGAAGAGGTATGCCTCGTTCTTGTACTCGGCGGATTCGTACGCCTCTTTGCCCATTATCTCCAGAGCTGTCCTGTCCACGTCCGCAGCGAATCCGTCCTTCCCGAAGAGATAGTAACGGAGGGTAAAATCCCTGCCTTTATCATTGAAGGTCAGCGGGCCGAGCGCTCCTCCGTTGGCGACATGGTTGCGCAGATATTCTCTCAGGTCTATGTCGTCGCCCTCGATCACATACTCTATGTCCGGGTAGTCCCTCATGAAGCTCCTGCTGAGCAGGTGGTGCCTGTAGCACCATTCGAGATAGATGGCTATGTGGCTGTAGCAGCTGAGCTCATCGGTGTTGAGATGTTTTCTCCTGACCTTTCCGTAGTGGTACTCTCCCCAGTCTATGAATCTTCCGAAATTCATCATATGGGAGTGATCTCCCGACCACAGGTCGGTCCCGAAGCGGTGCTTCATATCATCGAAATGATATTCGGACGGAGAGATTATGATGCTCGCGCCGTCGTACCTTTCAGCCTTGTCTCTGAATTCCCTGATAAACTCGTCGTACTTGAAGAACGCCACGCCCGGCACATCCACATAGTATTCGCACCTTCTCGGCATGTTGCTGCCGAGATACGGCACCGGATAAAGAGGAAGTATGGTCTTCTCCGTGCGGGAAGCTTCGTACACGCAGATGTTGCGGTAGCCCCCTATATATGACCAGTGAGTCCCGTATACCGCCTTTGTCCTCTGGGCACTGCTTATGGCAAGCGCGTAGTTGTCGATATCGTTATCGATCTTCTGAGCCTGAGGAAGGCCTATGACATAGGGGTTAAGGGAGCCGATTATTATGAGTCCCGTGACCTTCTTCTCCTCCAGCTGACCGGTGAGTATCTTGAGTATCTCGCCGCTGATCTCTGTGAAGTAGTCCTTGAGATCGTTTATCTCTTCGGTGCCTATCTCATTCGCCTCTATGTAGAACGTGCCGGTCTCACCCAGTCTGCACACGTCCCCTATCAGGTCGAAGAACAGCCCGATATCATAGGAGCCCGCCGGGAAATTGAGCCTGATCTCGGCTGTATCCTCATCCTGTCTGAGATCGATGGCCATGCCCGGAAAAAGCCTGTCATAGAGAACGGTACGCTCCCCGACAGCGCCCTTTATCAGGACCCTGTCCTTATCGAACGTACCGTAAGAAAGTCCGCGGGACAAAGTCAGCGCAGAGATGTCTATGATCCCCTTTTTCTCTTTATGTATGAATGACTCTATCCACATATCGTATATTTGTGTTTATCTCTCCGAATTGCTGAGTTCGTCCGAAATCTTTCCGTCGAGGACATCGAGGTATCTGAGCAGATCCGCGTCGTCCGGGTCTATCCTGAGTCCCTTGCTGACTGCGTCCCTGACTCTCTGCATCCCTTCCGCATCGGATCTGTCTATCTGCGCTCCCATGACAGTCGCGATCCTGTAATAGACCTTTGATGCCCAGCTGAGATACTCTCCGCTCTCCAGTCTCTCCGCAATGTCGAAGTAATCGTCGAGAGCCTCGTCGTCCTTGTGGTATTTGAGTTCCTTGATAAGAGCTGAACACCACTTTACTGCGGTCATCTGATCCGCGCCGGACCTCTTCAGCGTGTCGAGTATCGTCTCGGCATCCCCAAAGGCCTTGTCGTCTATGAGCAGTCTCGTTTTGAGTACTATAAGATCAAGATCCCCGGATTCCATCTGCAGAGCTGTATTTGCCTCAGCGTTGGCTGCTGCCCTGTCTCCGAGCCCGTACAGCGACTCCGCCAGCAGGAAATGGCCCATATATGAGTCGCCGTTGGTGTTTATCATGCGCTTTGAATACTCAGCTGCCTGCGCATAATCCTTCTCGCCCATCAGTATCCTGCACAGCATCGTCAGTATGTTTTTGTCGTTTCCGGTCTTGTCGAGGGCTTCCTTGTACGTCGCGACCGCTTCCTCTTTCCTTCCGGAGGCGTAAAGCGTATTGGCTTTACGGGCAAAGAACTCGGGAAGTCTGTCCTTCAGCCCGTCGTTTGCCCTCTCCGCCAGTGAGATCAGCACGTCAGAAGACCTGATCGCGCTATCGTAGTCCCCTGTAACGAAACCGACCTGGTTCATAAGGTCGCAGTATCTGACGGGGTCGGTGAATTCCGATTCTATCGAAGCCGCCGTTCTCGCCGCCTCAGGGATCATGTTGTTCTGCAGATATCTCCAGGACAGATCCACAAGGTCGTTCTGTGACGCCCTTCCCTTTTCCTGCTTTTCCTGAAGTTCGCGTATGACCGGCATGTTCCACTCAGCCCTCATCGCGCTGAGCCTGCCTACTATCCTGCTGTCGGCGGCGGGGTCCTTGATGACAGATGTCACAGTATCGGAAGCTTCCCTGTACCTGCTGCAGGCTGCCAGAGCCTGTGCATACAGGATCTTGACCGAGACGCTGTCCTTATTGCTCTCAAGGAGCTTCTCGCATACTGCGGCGCATTCTTCCGGCTCTCCGGCGGCCATATATGCAGTGGCCAGGTATGAGAGCAGATCGTCATAACCGGGGTTGTTGCCGCAGATCGCCTTGAGCACTGCGAGCTTTGAACGGTCTCCGGTAAACACGGCGTTCCTCGCCTCAAGGGCTTTGCCGAAAGGATGCTGCTCCGGCAGGGCATTAAGTTTCTCAAATATCTCCTTCGTCTGATCCGGTCTGGAATTTGCCGCCTGATAGAATAGTTTCAGGTATTCGTCGGCATGCTCGCCGCTCTTTCCGGGCACGAACAGCTCGAAGGGAAGCAGATCCTCCTGGGACGGTCCCCTGAGGATGACGTCACTGACAAAGGCTCTGGGATAATTTCCGTACAGTATCTCCTTCTGCTCAGAGAAATGATATCTGTCCTCAAGGTATCTCCATACTTTTGCGGGCAGGATATGCCTGTCCATCAGCTCATCCAGCAGGCTCCTCATGGATTTGTTCCATCCCAGGGCTTTGTCCTGCTCGTCCAGGAAAAACTTCCAGTGCGCCGGATCTATCCTGCGTGAGAGATCCGCGTACAGCGAAAGGAATCCCGGTCTGAAGTCAGCCTGAGACCCTGCTTTGTCGCCGGAGAGCTTCAGCGCCTCCTCGTAGGCGGCTCGCAGCTTCGTGAACTCCTCGGGGCGGTTCTCCAGATCTATGTTCTGAAGTCTTTCGTTATATGCCTGTTCTATCTTGTATGCATCTGTCGTGGGTTCAATTCCGAGAACGGTCCAGTCCATGGTATCCTCCAGATCAACGAAACAGTTTTCTCTTAACTGTGATTATAGCATATCGGTGAAAGGAAAAGGCTCCGCAGAGCTGCAGAGCCTTGGCTGTTTTAGGTTTTTTCAGTTGTTTTCTTCCGCCGCTTCCTGTGCGTAGGATATCTCCATCCTGTGTGGATCTGCCAGCATCCTGGTGACATACGCGAATACATTGGCGAAGTAGTGACCGGAGCAGATCCTCTCATCCATGACGACTCCGAGTGGTATACATCTCTCGAGCTCAATGCCGTTCTTCGTCTGGTGAGGAACGTCTCTCATGTTTCCTATCGCGATGCCCACGCTGGTGGTGCCGAAATCATACAGATGGTGATAGATATGATTGGTCCTGATGCTTGCGAGGTTCGTGATGAGGAAACTGGTATGGAAAGGCAGAGCGTCCAGGATCGATTTGGGAAGAAGTCCGTGCTTGTCCGCCCAGAGGAGCAGATTGACCAGCACCTTGGCGAGAGCTGCCCTTCTTACGATGAAGTTGACTATCTTGTCAAGGCCGGTCTCACTGTCGGCATCCCTGCTGGCAGTGACGTAATCCTCTATCTTCTTCTGAATGTCAAAAATGGTGTCGTTCTGCGGGTCGAAATAAACCTTGGAAAAGACGTCTGTACCGGAACCAGGTCTGAGCACCACCATGGATGCGCTGAAGTCGTAGCGGTCGTAGATCTTCTCGTTTACGACGAATCTGTTGAGCAGCGGGAACTTAGCCGCGGCTCTTGTGTAAGCTGACATTATTAGTGCCAGATAACTGATGCTGATGCCTTCCTTTCTCTTCTCGTTCATATACTGCTTAAGTGGTTCGGCAGGTATATCAACGGTGATCATGTTCTGAGCATCATACCTGTATTTTAGAACGTGCGGGAACAGGAAGTAGTTGGAATCGCCTACTGTTGCGAGTTTTCCGTCAGGTCTACCCATAGCGATTCTCCTTTCTTTTTATTATTCCTCTACGGTTTCTTCCAGATAATTAACGATATCGGCAACGGTCCTGAATGTTCCGAGTGATTCTTCCGGCACTTCCTCGATGCCGAACTCCTCCTCTACCGAGTTAACGAGCTCGATGAGTTCAAGTGAGTCGCAGTGAAGATCGTTGAAGAAATCGGTATCCATGCTGACCTGGGCCTCATCGACGCCAAGTTCGTTCATGATAAGCTCTTTGAGTCTGTCAAACATATATCGTCCTCCTGTGTTTCAGATAGATGCCGGCGTGATATGCCTCATCCCTCAATCTTTTAACACAACGATTACAATAAAGCAAATATTTGAGAAGCTTCCGGAGAATAATTGGTTGTTCGACTTTATTTGTGAGCCGCGCTGACGATTCTTTTGTCTAATTTGCCGTCAAATTTAAACAAACTATAAATAAGTCAGGAGACTGTGCCGGAGAAAAACGGACATCCGGAGTGGTGAATTAGCTGTTACAGTGATATATAATCTTATTATTAGATTAGATCATTACATGAGAGGTGAATAATATGAAGTATTTTGATTTTCAGGGCGAGAAGATCTCCCGTCTCGGATTCGGTCTGATGAGACTTCCGGTCATCGACGGTGACCAGTCGAACATCGACTATGACAAGGTCGAGAAGATGTTCCTGTACGCCTATGAGAACGGAGTCAACTATTACGACACCGCGTTCCCCTATCACAACGGTTTCTCCGAGAAGACTCTCGGCAAGCTTCTTACCAACAACCACATGCACGGAAAGGTGAACATCGCCACCAAACTGTTCACCCTCGTCATCAAGCAGCCCGACTTCGATCCCAGAAAGATGCTTGATGAGCAGCTGAGCCGTCTGCAGAGCGACCACATAGATTTCTATCTCATGCACGGTCTCAACAAGGATCAGTGGGACTATCTGTGCGAGCATTTCGACATCAAGAACTATCTGAGAGACCTCAAGAGGCAGGGAGTTCTCAGACACCTCGGCTTCTCCTTCCACGATACCTATGAGAGCTTCACCGAGATAATCAATGACTTCGAGTGGGAGTTCGCCCAGATCCAGTACAACTATCTGGACAAGGACATCCAGGCCGGAGACAGAGGCCGCGAGTTCGCGCTCAGCAAAGGCGTTCCGCTCAACGTCATGGAACCCTGCAAGGGCGGCAGCCTCATTTTCCCCAACTATCCCGAGATCGATGAGATCAAAGCGAAACACGGTCTCGCTGACATCTCCAACGCGGAGCTTGCATTCTCCTATGTCTTCGACAAGCCTGGCTTCATGGTAGTGCTCAGCGGCATGAACGAGATGGAGCAGCTGGAGGAGAACATCCGCATAGCCAACAAGTATGACTACAACACCTTCTCTGCGGAAGCTGAGGCAGCCGTCGAGGAGATAAGGGACCTCATCGAGCATTCCGAGAACATCCCCTGCACAGGATGCAGATACTGCACCGCAGGCTGCCCGATGCAGATCCAGATCCCCACGGCATTCAGCCTCTACAATGAAGCGCAGAAGTTCCGCAATCCCGCTTCCCAGAAGCGCAACTACGACAGAGCATGCGCCAACATCGCCGACTGTGTGGAATGCGGTCAGTGCGAGAACGCCTGTCCTCAGCACCTGCCGATACCGGAGCTGCTGAAGAAGGTCAGAGCATATATGGAATAAATCAATGAGCGAATCAAGATCTAGAGTAGCGGTCCTCAGATGTGACGATTACTCCGAGGAACACGTCTACGAGGTTATGAAAAAAGGAATAGATCTTATCGGAGGGATCGGCAGTTTTGCCGGTCCCGCTGATAATATTCTGGTAAAACCCAACTTCCTGCACAGCAGCGAGGAATCCAAAGCCGTTACAACGAACCCCTCTGTGATCAAAGGGATGCTGAGGATCCTCAGCGAGGCAGGATATACGAATGTCAGATACGGCGACTCCCCTGCCATGGGAAGCTGCAGAGGCGCAGCCGCAGCCCTCGGACTGACGGACGGTCTGTACGGCGCTTCCATAGCCGACATGTCGGAAGCCGTCAGCGTTGATTTCCCGGAAGGCTCAACCGCGAAGCAGTTCTGGTTCACCAGGGAGATAACCGAAGCAGACTGCGTGATAGATCTGTGCAAGATGAAGACCCACGCTCTGGAACGGATCACCGGAGCCGTCAAGAACGCCTACGGCTTCATCTGCGGTCAGCACAAAGCCGCGGGACATGTCAAATATCCCAACGACACCGTGTTCGCGAGGATGCTCACAGACATACACAGAGCCGTAAATCCGAGACTTCACATAATGGACGGCATCGTCGCCATGGAGGGCAACGGTCCCTCATCCGGAGATCCCGTCAGGATGAACGTCATGCTCTTCTCCTCTGACCCCGTTGCTCTGGACACAGTGTTCTGCTGGCTGGTCGATCTCGATCCTCTACTGGTCCCCACCAACTATCAGGGACAGCTCGCGGGCATAGGCACATGTACAGAGGAGAACATCGAGGTGATCACTCTGTCAGACAGCGGCGAAGAACGGTCCGTGTCCAGAGGAGAGCTGTTCCGCATGTACGGAAACGCATCCTTCGACGTCTCCAGATCAGGCGGTCCCGGTTCCATCCTCGGTCTGTTCTCAAGGGTCATGACCAAATTGTCCAGACCGGTCATTGACACATCGAAATGCGTCCGCTGCGGCGTATGCGTCGGACACTGCCCCGTTCCGGGCGGAGCCGTGCATTTCGACAGGGGCAAGGAAGCTCCTCCCGTATATGACTACTCCAAGTGCATCAGGTGCTACTGCTGCCAGGAGCTCTGCCCCGCTCAGGCAATAAGAAAAAGAACTCTGTAAGGAGATCATTCGCTAAATGTTCGTTAAACTGCGGAAGTGGCTGCCGTCCGGCATCACGATGCTCATTTTCCCCGTCATACACATGATCATCTATGAGACCACCAACCACTTCCCCCTCTTTGGAAGATACAATGAAGTATACTGCAGGCTGGATGAGGTTCTGCCTCTGGTAAAGTGGTTCATGATACCCTACTGCCTGTGGTTCGTATTCATAGCCGGCACCGTTCTTCTGTTTTTCCTGACCGACATGACGGAGCTGAAGAGGTATGTAAAATACCTTATGATCACCGTGATCTCGGTCTACCCGGTTTTCCTGTTTTATCCGTCCACGATGCCTCTGAGGCCGGATTCGGTGGAAGGCAGCGGTCTGCTGGTCTTCGCGCTGAATCTGCTGTTCTCCATAGACGATCCGACTAACATCTTTCCTTCCCTTCACGTGATATGGGCCGTGGGATCCATGATCGCTCTGGGAAGGACGAAGTATTTCTCCTCAAAGGCCGGAAAACTGCTCCTGTTCTTCATTACATTCATGATCTCGGTATCGACATTCATGATAAAGCAGCACTCAGTGATAGACGTGATAGGCGCTTTGCCATTCTGCCTGCTCGGATGGTATTTCAGTTACTCGAGGGGAACCGCCTGAAAGCCGCAAATACAGCAAAAGAGGATCTGCGATGCAGATCCTCTTCTTTCTGTTCTGAAACTGTTTATTCTTTCCTGTTCCTAACGATAGCCGCAGGGCACTTGTCGTCCGTCCCGAAGACATACTGGCATCTCGGGCAGCTGAAGCATTTTGAATACTCCGCCCCTTCCAGCACCGCCAGCGGGAACCTGGGATCCGCGAGCATGGCTCTTCCGAGATCCACGGTATCGGCAAGGTCGTTCTCGATGAGGTACCTGACCTGTTCAGGCGTATGTATGCCGTTGACGCATGACACCGGCACCCAGGTCTCGAATCTGTCGTGGAAATGCACTCCAAGCCCGCAGATGATGTTGTACATCGGATCATTAAGATCCAGTGACGGATCGGGATCGTTTATGCCGCTCGATACCTGAAGGTAATCGCAGCCCGCGTTGACATAATCCTCCGCTATATTGACGCAGGATTCAAGATCGGGATCTGCGCCGACTGTTCTCACCGAGATGATGAAATCCTCCCCGCATTCCTTCCTGATCTTTTTGATTATCTCTGAAGCAAACCTCGCTCTGTTCTCATCGGAGCCGCCGTATTCGTCATCCCTGTGGTTGGTACTCCGGCAGACGAACTGATTGATAAGATATGAGTGGCATCCGTGCAGCTGTATTCCGTCGTATCCGGCCTTTTTTGCCCTTGCCGCGGCTGCTACGAAGTTCTGCTGCATCCCATGGATCTGCTCCACGGTCATCGCTGCAGAAATGCCTCCCCGCCTGGTCTCGACTGCAGAAGGTCCTATCGCTGGACCGACTTCGGGATTCGTCACTATCCCGGTGTGATTCAGCTGTATAAGTGATATGACGCCGTTGTCTCTGCAGGCCTCAGTAACGAATCTGTGCGCATCGATCTGCGCATCGTCCCAAAGGCCTATATGCTGATGATCAAATCTTCCGTCAGGAGTTACCGCAGTAGCTTCCACACAGAGAAGTCCGATCCCGTATCTTGCCCTTTCGGAATAATGCTCTATGTGTCTTTGACTGAGTACCCCGTCGTCAGATGACCATTTGAACTTTACCGTGGGAGCCATGGTCATTCTGTTCTTGAGGATCGATCTGTTGATCCTGATGCTGTCGGTCACAAGCGCCATTTTAACTACCTCCGAAACATGACAAGCGAAGCGGCTTTACAGGCATGTAAGGCACATCTCACATTTATTGTAGCAGAGAATCTGTGACGCGGAAAGAAAAACACAGCGCTGCACATATATCGTCGGAGACACCTGTGCATCTCTTTCTCTCCGGGCGTCATACCCGTCCTGCAATTATACGTTATCTGCATGAACAACATAGTAAATTAACATTTTGCATGTCGTTTTCAGTTTGGTATCATTCTTTACAGAAAGACTTTTACTCACAGCATTGAATGTTCGTGTTCTGCCTTTTAAAAGATTATCTCTGCTTGGTAAAGAAGTCTTTTAGTTCCTCTTTCTTTTAGGGAGCCTGCGGAAACGCAGGCTTTCTTTTTTTTGACTGAACTTCCGGAACAAGCCGCTCTCCAGCGTTTTTTCACTCAGGAACGGCTTGCAAAAAAAAGGAACCGAGAACGGATCTCAGTTCCTTCATTCTGCTCTTTTGATCATGAGCATTGGTGGAAACAACAGGGCTCGAACCTGTGACCCCCTGCTTGTAAGGCAGGTGCTCTACCAGCTGAGCTATGCTTCCATAATGGAGCGGGTTACGAGGCTCGAACTCGCTACCTCCACCTTGGCAAGGTGGCGCTCTACCAGATGAGCTAAACCCGCATATGGTGGGCGCTACAGGACTCGAACCTGCGACCTCCTGCGTGTGAAGCAGGCGCTCTAACCAGCTGAGCTAAGCTCCCGAAACTCAAGTAAATCGTATTTTACTATGACGGGACACTTTTGTCAACGAAAGAAAAAACGTCCCGTACAGTTAAAACACGAATGCCTGAGCCTGTGTTCCGCTCTTATACTTCGGCGACCACTTCGATCTCCACAAGCGCTCCCTTGGGCAGTGCTCCGACCTCGAAGCAGCTTCTGGCGGGATTGCCGGGGAAGTACTTCGCGTACACCTTGTTGAAGGCGTCGAAGTCGCTCATATGCTGCAGGAAGCATGTAGATTTGACGACTTTGTCCAGACTGCTTCCGGCTTCCTCAAGGACTGCACTGAGGTTCTTTATGGCCTGCTCGGCCTGCTCCTCGATGGTGAAGACATCGATCGATCCTGTCTCGGGATCGATCGGGATCTGTCCCGAAGTGAATACCAGACTGCCGGTCTTCATTCCCTGTGAATAGGGTCCTATGGCGGCTGGTGCTTTCTTTGTCTCGATCTTCTGCATTTCTGTTTCCTCCGTATCAATTAACTTCCGTTTCTTCTTTGTCTTCTGTTTTCTGCGATGAGCTCTCCGCCAGCGCCAGCATCTCTTCCCTCGAGAACTTATATGCGCTGTTGCAGAAATGACACACTATCTCGGTCTCTTCCTGCTCTTCCGCCAGTCTCATGAGCTCTTCCCTTCCGAGGCTTATAAGTACCTTCTCCATCCTCTCCCTGCTGCAGGTGCATCTGTATGACACCTCCGTACTGTCCAGAAAGTCCGGCTCGAGGTCCTTCAGTATCCTGTTAGCCATATCATCCGGGCTCATTCCGGAAGTCAGCATCTCGGTCACGGGCGGCAGATCCTTTATGTTCTCCTCAACCTTATCAATGACCGATTCCTCCGCTCCGGGAAGCAGGTGAAGCAGGAAGCCTCCGGCATTGATTATCGTCAGGTCCGTATCCACCAGCACTCCGAGGGAACACACTGTGGGAAGCTGTTCGCTGTATGCGAAATAAGCGGTTATGTCCTCAGCGATCTCGCCGCTCTGCAGCTCGATCTGCCCTACGTACGGAGTCTCCAGTCCCAGATCCTGTATCACATACAATGTGCCTTCCCCGACGAGGGATCCCACATCCAGTTTTCCCGGTGCCTTCTCAGGGACATCCGCGAAGGGATTGTCACAGTATCCCCTGACGTTTCCGTTACCGTCGCTCACGGCAGTAATGCTTCCGACAGGACCGCTGCCCCTGATCATAAGCGTAATGGAATCGTCAGGTCCCTTCAGCCCGTATCCCATCATGGACGCAGCCGTCAGCACCCTGCCCAGGGCAGCGGATGCGGTCGCTGAAGGATGATGGCGTCTCTCCATCTCCCTTATCATATCCGTCGAATCAAGTACGTTCAGGACTGCTGATCCGTCATGCGTTATATATCTGAAAAGATTATCCATTCCTTGTTTTCCTTGCTGTATACAGTATCCTCTGGCTTTGAGCCGAAACCGCTTCCAGACTGTCTCCGTCCGCTGTCTCGAGAAGTTCCAGCCCTGCATCCTCAAGCGCTTCTGAAAGCGTTTTTTCATCGATAAGGATCTCATCGATGTATCCGGTCTGCCTGCTGTAGAGCCCGTCCTTCTCCCTTCTGAACAGATCCAGCGTCATGCTGACGCTGAGGTCATCGGAGGTGCTGTTCTGCCAGACCAGCATCGCGTCATCGCTCTCGTAGACGTATGAGCTGTCCGCCAGCACGCAGCGGTGCTTGTACTCGGTATTAAGATCGAAAATGAAGAGGCAGCCCTCCTCCAGGAACAGCGACATGCGGCTCATTGCCTTGCTGACCTCTGCCGCGCTGCTCAGATGGTTGAGCGTGTCCTGCATGCACACGATGCCCTGCACCGTGCCGTACAGATCACACTCCGCGATGTCCTGGCAAAGCAGCAGCTGTCCGGGATTCTTCTCCATGGCCACCGACAGCATCTCGGGAGAAGAATCGATGCCTATCATGTCGTACCCTTTTTCAGACAGCAGGGACATCAGCGTTCCCGTTCCGCATCCCGCGTCGAGAACTATCTCGGGCCTGCGGTATCTCCTAAAAAGTCCGTCAATAAAATCGGCACGTCGACCGTAGTCGACGTTGCCGGTAAACAGATCATAGTATTCATAGATGGCGGAATATCCGTCGCTCATTATTTCTTCTCTTTCTTTGCTTCAATCTTTGCGAGGACCTGCTTGTAGCCGTCGCACCCGTAGGAGAGCGAGCGGTTCACGCGGCTTATGGTCGCAGTGGAAGCGCCTGTCTCCGCAACGATGCTGCTGTATACCTTTCCTTCCAGAAGAAGCTTTGCAACCTTATAACGCTGGGAGATCGCCTTAAGTTCCGGGACAGTGCAGAGATCCTCAAAGAAATCATAGCACTCTTCCTCGGTATCCAGAGCCAGTATAGCCTCAAAGAGAGAATCCAACGCATCGGAATGACTTAAATTACCCATTGATTACCTCCGCACGCAATTCATTACTTTAA
>JAEEGL011689912.1_pt1 | contig 12238 bp, 3 predicted proteins | sample 9134231 | NCBI WGS metagenome assembly JAEEGL01 (sample SAMN16246548, study PRJNA631951) | gut metagenome | biome: gut microbiome; feature: rumen; material: fiber-attached | host: Bos | place: Iran: Karaj | collected 2018-10
CAGAAGCCTTCAAGGGTTTATATGGAAAACGGAAAAGATCTTCCCATAGAAGTACTTAACGGAAGACCTGGATATATCAATCTTCTTGATGCTTTGAACGGATGGCAGCTTGTTTCTGAGCTTAAGAAAGCAACAGGACTTCCGGCAGCAACATCATTCAAGCACGTTTCACCTGCAGGTGCCGCTGTAGGAACACCTCTTTCAGATATTGACAAGAAAATCTACTGGGTAGAGGATCTTGGCGAGCTTTCACCTCTTGCAAATGCTTATGCAAGAGCCCGTGGCGCAGACAGAATGTCATCCTTTGGTGATTTCATTTCTCTTTCTGATGTTTGTGACGTTGATACAGCAAAGCTCGTAAAAAGAGAAGTTTCAGACGGAATCATCGCTCCAGGCTACACAGATGAAGCTCTTGAGATTCTCAAGGCAAAGAAAAACGGCAACTACGCAGTTATCAAGGTAGATGAAAACTACGTTCCTGCTGCCATCGAAAAGAAGCAGGTCTTTGGCATTACCTTTGAGCAGGGACACAACTTCATCGAGATTGGCGATAACATGCTTTCCAACATAGTTACTGACAACAAGGACCTTCCTGAGTCAGCCAGGATTGATCTTATCATCGCACTTATTACTCTTAAGTACACACAGTCCAACTCAGTTTGCTACGTAAAGGGCGGTCAGGCAATCGGTATCGGCGCAGGCCAGCAGTCACGTATTCACTGTACTCGTCTTGCAGGCTCCAAGGCTGACAACTGGTTCCTTCGTCAGGCGCCACAGGTTCTTAACCTTCCATTCCTTGACAGCATCAAGCGACCTGACAGAGACAACGCAATCGACCTTTACATCGGCGCAGATTACATGGACGTTCTTGCAGATGGCAAGTGGCAGAACATCTTCAAGGAGCAGCCACCTGTATTTACAGAGGCAGAAAAGAGAGCATGGCTTGATAAGAACACAGACGTTGCTCTTGGCTCAGACGCTTTCTTCCCATTTGGTGATAACATTGAGCGTGCTTTCAAGAGCGGCGTAAAGTATGTGGCTCAGCCAGGCGGATCAGTACGTGATGACAACGTTATCGAGGCAGCAAACAGCCACGATATGGTTATGGCATTTACCGGACTTCGTCTTTTCCATCACTAATACTTAGTTTTTTATTCATAAAGTTGCTAATTAAAGCTGACAGTTGTTTTTGGCCCCCTATAGCTAAAAACAGCTGTCAGCTTTTTGCGCAGAATACTTATAAAAAGATAATTAAAAAAATATCATAATTTAAAATATGCATAAACGATATGATATAATATGTTATACGCCCATAAAGGGCATATTTCCTCATGGAATAGAGGTAATTATGGATAATCCTAATCTCAGCATATTTGAGGAGCTTGACCATACAGACAAGCTGACGGGGCTGTATAATTTGACTGGTGCACTTGCGGCACTACAGGATAATGCCAAGTCGGAAAATGGTTACTCGGTCATAATTTATCTTAATGTTATGAATTTCAAGGCATTCAACCAGCAGTACGGATTTGCTGGCGGAAATGAATTCCTGAAGGGGATGGCCGGTGAAATTCAGAGCATTTTTTCTGATGAACTAAATGCCAGAACAGGCGGAGATCAGTTCATTATTCTTTCAAGATCACTTTCAGAAAAAGAAATAGATGATAAACTAAGGCTTCTTCGTGCTGCGGCCCATGACCATGGCAGGGGGCTTCTTATGCGCATAAAGGCGGGCGTATACATTGCTACAGGGGAAGAAAATGATCCTGTAGTAATGGTGGATAGAGCCAAGACAGCCTGCGATGACATCATAAGGGTCTATGATAAGGATGTTAATTACTACGACGATGAGCTGAAAAAGAAGAATGAGCTCAAGCAATACGTTATAGATAACTTTGAAGATGCCTTTAAAAAGAGGTATTTCAAGGTTTATTATCAAAAGGAAGTCAGGGCCCTTACGGGAAAAGTATGTGGCTACGAGGCTCTGGCAAGATGGCTTGATCCAAAGCATGGAATGATTTCACCGGCAATTTTTGTCGAGGTTTTGGAAAGTGTTCATTTAGTTCACAAGCTTGATATGTACATCATTGAGCAGGTTTGCGAAGATCTAAAGCAGGATATAGAGTATGGCCATGCGATAGAACCGGTATCCGTCAATCTTTCAAGGCTTGATTTTGAGCTTTGTGACATAAAGGCTGAAATTGACAAATGCAGGGAAAAATTTGATATACCTGCACATCTTCTCAACATCGAGATTACGGAAAGTGCCATCGCCTCTGGAGAAGATTTTCTTGGAGAACAGATAAAAAGATTTAGAGATGCGGGCTATCAGGTTTGGATGGATGACTTTGGCGCAGGCTACAGCTCACTTAACAACCTGAAGATCTATGATTTTGATGTGCTGAAAATCGATATGAATTTCCTAAGGTCCTTTGAATCCAATAAAAGGTCAAAGGTCATTTTGGCTACTATCGTAAATATGGCAAAAGAGCTGGGAATGCACACTCTTGCAGAGGGCGTGGAAACTCAGGAGCAGTACGACTTCCTAAGAAGAATTGGCTGTGAAAAGCTCCAGGGCTACCTTTTTGGAAAGCCCAAGCCTCTTGATGAATTTATAAAGCCTGATGATTTTTCTTTTGATAATTGCGAAGATATCAGATATAAGAAGTACTTTAGCAAGATTGGAGATATCAATTTCCTTGGCACAACACCTCTTAGAGAAAAAAATATGGAGGTGTTCAACAACGTACCTATAGCTATTGTTGAAGTTGAAAATGACAAGCTTTCCTATTTGTACTCAAATAGCGCTTATTCTATGGGGTTAAACGCTGTTGGTATTAATTCTGTACTTGATGCAGAGCAGAAGGATGGCAAAGCAACTCTTCCTGAGATAAGAACCTTTGTAGAAGCCACAAAGAAGGCGGAAAAAGCATATAATTCCAGATCTGAGCTTGATTTTGTAGTTAATGGACATCTTATGAATGTTAAGGTGCGTTTTATTGCAAGAGAGGGCGACAAAGCTGCATTTGTCACAGTTTCACGAGATCTGTCGGCATCGGGCAACGATAAGCAGCTTTCAGAGAGTATTCAGGTTGCTATGGCTCACGTATTTAACCAGTATTTCAGAGTGGATTTGTATGATGAGGATGGCACGGTTGAAAACATCTTTCTGAATGCAGATCAGCTTGCTGTTGCTGATGTGGAAAACAATGCGATCAAGGCTGTAGAGATATATTCGAATATGTATCTTTTCCCGGAGGACAGGGAAAGATTCAGGAAATTCTATGACATCTCAACTGTTATAGACAGGGTAAGAAAAAAAGGAACTGACTATGTGGTAGATTATTATCATTCTGCAATTCCGGGAGACAAAGGGCGAATGCAGATGTACATGATCCTTCCTTTCAATTATAATAACAGATGGAAGTACATCTCCTGCTGTAGATACGCTGATGAGATAAGCGTTGACAGGATTTACGGAGAGGATTTCCAAAAGTAAAAAGAAATGGAAGTTTTGGGGAATGCTAAAGTTTATGTTTGGGGCTTCCGGGGCTGGCAAAAGTACCGGATTATATCAGGAGATTATAGACAGGAGCTTTGGGGAAAAAGATACTGATTTTCTTATAATCGTTCCTGATCAGTTTACAATGCAGACACAGCTGGACGTGGTGAAAATGCACCCTTCCCATGCAATAATGAACATTGATGTACTGAGCTTTGGACGTCTTTCTCACAGAATATTTGAGGAAGTTGGCCTTAGCTCTTTTTCTGTGCTTGATGATGTGGGAAAGAGCCTTATACTCCGCCGTGTATCGGATATCCTTGGTGATGAACTCAAGGTTATCGGCAAAAATATGCATAAGCCAGGCTACCTTGACGAGGTTAAGTCCACAATCTCAGAATTTATGATGTATGGAATCGGCGACGAAGAGCTGGCAATTTTAGAGGAAAAAAGCGCATCAAAGGGCGCCCTCAATTCCAAGATAAAGGACCTTCGTCTTCTATACAGAGAGTTCAAAAAATACATCGAGGGAAAGTACATTACTACAGAGGAAACTCTGGACATTCTGTGCAGATCAATTCCCATGTCCTCCCTTATAAAAAAATCCGTCATTGTATTTGACGGTTTTACCGGCTTTACCCCAATTCAGTACAGAGTAATAAGGCAGCTCCTTGATACTTCAAAAGAGGTAATAGTCTCAGTTACCATTGACCCAAAAGAAGATCCTTATGCACCTTCCTTTGAGGAGCAGGAGCTTTTTATGCTCAGCAAAAAAACAGTGCTTGATCTGGAAAAGCTAGAGTACATGCGGCATTGCGATATAATACGTCAAAATGGCTCTGCGCCTTCATTTGATGCTTTCAGACTCCTTAGAAGGCAGGAAAATAAGGATATTTTGATAAATGAAAAACCAGTAAGAAGACTTAAGGAAAACAAGGAGCTTTCTTTTCTTGAGGAGAACCTTTTTAGGTATAACGCAAACGCATTTTCCGGGGATGTGAACAAGATCAACATATACGAAGCCTCCACGCCCCTTCAGGAAATTCGCCAGACCCTTATCAAGATAACTGATCTTGTGAGAAATGAAGGCTATGCCTACAGAGATATTGCGGTAGTCTGCGGATCTCTGGATTCCTATGCTGAGCTCATTTCAAATATGGCCGGCAAATTTGATATTCCTATTTATATCGATAAAAACGTAAGTCTCATGCTCAATCCGTTTATTGAGTATATTCAGAGTGCAATAAATATAGCAATTTCAAATTATAAGTATGAGGACGTTTTCCACTACATGCGAAGCGGCATGACGGATTATAGCAGGGAAGACACGGACCTTTTGGAAAACTACGTAAGAGCCCTTGGAATCAGTGGCAAAAAGCAGTGGGATGACAAGTTCCTTCGTCATATGCCAAAGCACTTTAAATCAAGGAAAAAAGACGCAGAAGATAATCAGCAGGAAATAGAGCTTATGAACAGGTTGGAGGAGATGCGTATCGCTATAAGTACCCAGCTTGAGCCATTATTCCAGGTAAAAAAAGGAACTGCAAAAGAGATTACTGACGCGATAATAAGTATTATTGAGGCGAATAACAGCGAAGGCAAGCTTGATTCCTATAGAGAAATGTTCCGTGAAAAGGGCGATATCAAGAAGTCCAAGGAATATGAGCAGATTTATGGAAAGATAATGTCACTTCTTGAGCAGATTTCAAGGATAATAGGCGATGATGAGCTGACACTTGAGGAGTACAGAGATATCCTTGCGGCGGGCTTTGGTGAAATAGAAGTAGGAACCATTCCGCAGGATGTGGATAGAATCATAATCGGAGATATAGAAAGAACAAGGCTTAAGGAGGTTAGGGTATTATTCCTTATAGGCGCCTGCGATGGAGCTATTCCTGCAAACACAGGAAGTGGCGGCATCCTTTCTGATATAGACAGGCAGTACCTTTTAGACCTTGATACAGGCGTTGAGCTTGCGCCCACTCCAAGGCAGCAGATGTATATCCAAAGGCTCTACTTATATATGAACCTTACAAAGCCAAAGGACAGGCTGTTTTTGTCCTATTCAGAAATGGATAACGACGGAAAGAGCTTAAGACCGGCGTACCTGGTGCCAAAGCTCTTAAGGATGTTCCCCTCATTGCAGGTTGAAAGACCAGAGGATGGAGATTTTGAATCACAGAATGTAAGCCTTAAGGATAGCCTGTCTAATGCTTCTGATCTATTAAGGCGCTTTGCCGGCGGCATTATTGAGGATGAAGATAAAAAGAATCTGTTGGCACTTACGGCTGTTTTAAAAGAGTCAGATGCAAAACTGGTAGACAGGCTCACGGATGCGGCATTTACCCACTACGAGTCAAAGCCTCTGGCAAAGGCTGTAGCACTTTCTTTGTATGGGGCTAGCCTTGAAAACAGCGTAAGCCGACTGGAAACCTTTGCAAGATGCTGTTTTGCACACTTTTTGAAGTACGGACTTCACCTTGAGGAGCGCAAGGACTATGATTTCGACTATGCAGATTTGGGTAATGTTTTCCATGGTGTTTTGGAAAAATATACCTCGGAAATAATGACAAGAGGTATTGATTGGAGAAACTTGTCCAAAGAGGAGTCTGAGGAAATATTAAATCACGCTTTAACGGAAGTGGCTGACTCCTATGGAGACACCATACTAAGGAGCTCAGCCCGCTACCAGTATATGGTTGAGCGCATTCATAGAATTCTTTCAAGAACAGTTGATACTTTAAAATATCAGATTTCGAAAGGAAGGTTCAATCCGGCCTTTGTGGAGATGAATTTCTCTGAGGCAGGGAATATAGATGACATCAACATAACCCTCACAGAGGACGAAGAAAAGCGGGTTTTGGAGAAAATGAAACTTCACGGAAGGATTGACCGAGTTGATTTATATGAAGATGAATCCTCGGTTTACGTGAAAGTAATCGACTTCAAATCCTCAGAGAAAAAACTCAGCATAGCTTCAATTTATTATGGCCTTCAGCTTCAGCTTGTAATGTATATGAATGTGGCTACTGCCGTGGAAAAGAAACTTTCGGGTGGCAAAGAAGCCGTTCCTTCGGCGATTCTTTACTACCATGTTGATGACCCGGTGGTAGAGGGTAAGAATGATATCCAACCAGATGATATCAATCAGGCTATAAAAGAGGAGCTAAAAATGACCGGACTGGTCAGTGAAAATATGGACGTTATCCAGTACCTTGATGAGGGGCTTACAGCCAAGTCTGACGTAATTCCTGTTGAGCTTAAAAAGGACGGTTCTATAGGTTCCAGATCGCAGACTATTGCAGATGATGATTATAAGGCTGTAAAGGGGTATGTAAACGACAAGATAAGGGAATTTGGTAAACGCATTTTAAACGGAGATATAGAGATAAATCCCTATTGTCGTGATAGTAAAAAGCCCTGCACATTCTGCAGTTTTAAGTCTATATGCGGCTATGATGAGAAGATTCCTGGCTTTAATACGAGAGATCTTGATATGAAGGATGACGAAGCTATGGAAGCAATAAGGCAGGAACAAAATAAAGAAAATTGATCAAAGATTAAACATAAGGATTGGTTGATAGTAAAAATGGCAGTTGAGTTTACAGATGAACAAAAGGCGGTAATAGACGCCAGAAAATGCAATATACTGGTTTCTGCGGCAGCGGGCTCTGGAAAGACAGCGGTGCTGGTAGAGCGTATCATCCAGATGATCAAGTCAGACCTTGATATTGATCATCTTCTTGTGGTGACATTTACCAAGGCAGCAGCTTCTCAGATGAGGGAAAAGATCACTCTGGCAATCCAGAACTGCCTTGTAGAGGACCCTGATAATAAGCATCTTCAGAAACAGGAAACCCTCATTCATAATGCTCAGATAACCACTATTGACTCTTTTTGTCAGTACATAGTAAAAAACAATTTCAACACCATTGGAATTGATCCTGCATTTCGTGTAGGTGACGAAGGTGAGCTGGCTCTTTTGAAGGAAGAGATCATGCAGGAGCTTTTGGAGGACGAGTATCAGAAGGCTAAAGAAGGTGATAACGAAGACTTTCTTTTTTGCATGAACTATTTTTGCACTGGAAATGACGACAAAAACGTGGAGTCCTATATTAGCCAGATATATGATTTTGCCATGAGTATGCCCTGGCCAGAGGACTGGATTAACGAAAGGGCAAGGGACTACGAGGTAGGTGATAAAGCCTTTGAAGAACTTGACTGGGTACAAAGCTGTATTACCCTGGCAAGAGGCCTTATTAAGGAAATGGTTTCAAAGCTTGAAAAAGCTGAGAAAATCTGCTGTGAACCTGATGGACCATATATGTACGGAGAACTCCTTGAAAAGGAGAAATCCAGTATTGAAGCCCTTCTTCGATATGATACCTACGATGCCCTATTTGACGGACTTCGCACAATTTCCTTTGATACTTTGCCTAGAAAAAAGGATGATAGCGTAAGTCAGGATAAGAGAGAAAGCGCCAAAAAGCTTCGCGATGATGTTAAGGCAACCAAAGGGAAGCTACTTGAAAACTATTTTGCGCTACCCTCAGGGACTGTGCTTGACCAGATGAAGCTCTGCGACAGAGCTGTAAAGGAGCTGTGTCGACTGGCCATCAGGTACAAAGAAATGTTTGATGCCAAGAAGCGTGAGAAGCAGCTCATTGATTTCTCTGATATGGAACACTTTGCGCTACAGATACTGGTAAACCACCCGGCAAAAGAAGAATGTGAGGGACTCACTGCCTGGGAGATACTGGATAAGTGCTCGCCCTCTGCAGTTGCCCTTGAATACAGGGATTACTACAGGGAAGTGCTTATAGATGAATATCAGGACAGCAATAATGTACAGGAGTTGATACTTAAGTCGATATCCGGTGAAACCGCCGGCGTTTCCGAGAGATTCATGGTTGGTGATGTTAAACAGAGTATCTACAAGTTCAGACTTGCAAGACCTGAGATATTCATGGAAAAGCTTGGAACCTATGACAAAGCTGAGGGAGCAGCTGACCGAAGAATCGACCTTCACAAGAACTTTAGAAGTAGAAAGGAAGTCCTTGACGCCACCAACTACATATTTGAAAAGATCATGGGTGGAGACCTTGGAAGCGTTGAATACGACGAAGATGCAAGGCTCGTCTGCGGCGCCAAATATGAAGAGCCTTTGATGGATGTGTCACCAGAACTTATCTTATTTGACAGTAAGAGCGAAGACCTTTCTTCCAAGGAAAAAGAAGCTCTCGTAATAGCAGAGCGTATTCATGCCCTTATGGAGGAAAACAAGGTTCTTAAGTTCAAGGACATTGTTATTTTGCTTAGGTCTCTTTCGGGATGGGATGACGTCTTTAAAAAGGTTTTGGAAGAGCAGCAAATCCCTACCTATATTGAATCAAAAAGCGGATACTTTGATGCCATAGAAATAGCAGTTATGCTCAATCTTCTCACAGTTATTGACAACCCAAGTCAGGATATACCTCTTGTGAGCGTTATGCACTCTTTTGTTGGAGGCTTTGATGATGAAGAGCTGGCAAAGCTTCGCATAGCTGTTTCTGAAAACAACCTTGATGATAACGGAGCTTCTTTTTATAAGGCACTAAAAGAGCTTAGCGAAAGAGGTCTTGGAACTGATAAGCTTAAAAACTTTGTGGAGTTTATAGAAGAACTTCGTGAAATGTCCGTATACACGCCGGTACATGAGATTTTGCAGCATATCATAGACAAGACAGGCTACGACAATTACCTTCTTGCAATGCCTGGCGGCGTTCAGAGAAAGGCAAATCTGGATCAGCTTTTATCAAGAGCCCTTTCCTTTGAAAAAACCAGCTTTAAGGGACTGTTTCACTTTGTAAGATATATTGAACACATGCGCACAGTAGAGGCGGATTACGGCGAAGCTGGAATAATCGATGAAAATGCAGATATTGTCCGCATTATGAGTATTCACAAAAGCAAGGGATTAGAGTTTCCTGTGGTTTTCGTGGCAGGTATGTCAAAGGGCTTTAACCTAAAGGATACCACTGGAGACCTTATCGTGGATATGGACCTTGGAATCGGCGTAAGGTGCATTGATTTCGAGAACAGAGTTAAATATGACACGTTGAAAAGAGTCATAATCGCCGATAAGATGAAAAATGACTGCCTTGGCGAGGAGCTTAGAATATTGTACGTTGCCCTTACAAGAGCTAAAGAAAAGCTTATTATGACCTCGGCAGTAAAGAAGCTTTCCGATAATCTGAACGCGGTATACGAAAAGCTCCCTGTTTTGGCCGGAAAGGAACTTCTTTTGCCTTACACAGACAGAAGTACAGCAAAAAGCTACTATGACCTTGTGATCGAAGCGCTGGTAAGGCATCCGGGATTTAGAAAAGCTCTGGAAGATTTGGAAATCCAGGCGGATAAGTACAAGGAGTACTCAGATTCACTAGAAAATGTACCATCCTTTACCTTTACTGCGCTTACTGATGAGAATATCGAAGCTGCCAGACTAAAAAGGGATGTGGAAGGAATACTACGCAAAAAGGACTTTGAGGACTGCTGTGAGGAATTTGATGAGGAACTATCGGGGCGCCTTAAGGCAAAGTTTGAGAGCCGCTACGCCTTTGAGCATCTGAAAGGTCTTTTTACCAAGACCACCGTCACAGAGCTCAAAAAGCACATGCTGGAAGAAATGGGCGAGGACTTCTCAAACACCGCTTCCTACGCAGAATGGACCCCGGGGACGGAGTCAGAGGGCCAAAACGACGAAGAAAAATGGACCCCCGGGACGGAGTCACAGGGCCAAAATGATGTTAAGAGGCTGACCGGAGCCGAGCGAGGTACTGCCTACCACCGCATTATGGAAATTCTTGATAGAGATATCTATGGCGATGAAAAGCTAATGGAAAGCGCTCTTGCCTTTGATCCAAAGGCTCCTATGACAGGCGGTTTTGACGAGGTTTCCAAAAAGATATTTGTCTGGCTTGGAAAACAGGTAACAAAAGGTATGATTCCAGAGGAGTACAAGGACTGCATGTGGACGCCTGATGTAACCACATTCCTTTCAACTGACCTGGGACAGCGAATGGGTAAGGCCTTTAGAAGAGACGAGCTTATGCGCGAAAAGCCTTTTATGATGGGAATACCGGCCTCTGAGCTAAATGAGGCGTTCCCTTCCGAAGAGATGGTACTTATTCAGGGAATCATCGACGCCTGGTTCATCGAAGACGGCAAGATAGTGCTCATGGACTACAAGACCGACAGGGTGAAGGAAGGACAGGAGCTTATCGACAGATACAGGATTCAGCTTGATTATTATAAGAGAGCGCTTGAAGCCACAACACATATGAAGGTAAAAGAAGTGTATATTTATTCCTTTGGGCTTGGCGAAGTGATAAAACTATAATTTATTATCAGTAAGGATTGGTAAGTATGATGACGTCCTGGCATATTTGTGTATGCCAGGACGTCTTTTTGTCAACATCAACAACTTCATTTTTATGCAATTTGAATATTGTGCACAAATGGAATCGATTACAAAAATAATTAATTGTTGAAAACAAATAGTTAAAATTAATTAAATTAAGTAATTTTTTTGCTATATTACAAAAAATGTAACAAAATTAGCAAGATATGTAAGCTCACTAGCAATATGTGGGAAGTGGATAAGTCTGATAATTGTTAGAATTGTACTTGCTCAAGCATATAATACTTTTATTGTGGGAAAGGAGACCAGTTATGAAAAGAGGCTTAGCAGTCGTACTCGGCCTTATGTTGTTTGGGGGAACAATATTTGGTAACAGTACAAACGTGCAGGCAGCGAGTGTAACAAATGGAAGCTACGTAAAAGCTGACAATGAGAACAACCCGCTGGTAACACAGAACTATGGGGCAGACCCAGGAGTATTGGTGTATAACGATACAGTTTATATCTATACTACCAATGATACTCAGGAACTTGCTGGTAACAACGAGAATACTTACGGCAAGATCAACACACTTAATTGCTATTCATCAAAAGACATGGTTAACTGGACAGACCATGGCAGCTTCAAGATCGCTGGAAGCAGCGGCGCTGCAAGATGGGCGTCCAACTCATGGGCACCATGTATTACAACCAAGAAAATCAATGGCAAAGACAAGTTCTTCCTTTACTTTGCTAACAATGCCAGCAGCATCGGCGTTTTGACAGCAGATTCACCAACAGGTCCTTGGTCAGATCCTATCGGCAAGGCACTTATTACAAGACAGACAGCAGGATGCAGCGGCGTAGAATGGTTATTTGATCCGGCTGTACTTGTTGATTCTGACGGAACAGGCTATCTTTACTTTGGCGGCGGAGTTCCTTCAGGACAGAGCGCTCATCCAAAGACAGCAAGAGTTATCAAGCTTGGCAGCAACATGACTTCTGTTTCAGGCTCAGCTGCTACTATTGATGCTCCTTATCTCTTTGAGGATTCAGGCATCAACAAGATTGGTAACACATATTACTACTCATACTGCTCAAACTGGAACTGCGCAAACGGCTTCAATAACGCAGCAATCGAGTACATGACAAGCTCAAGCCCTATGGGACCTTTCACATATCAGGGTGAAGTTATGAAGAATCCTGGAGTATTCTTCTCAGGATCAACAGGAAATAACCACCATGCTATCTTTGAGTTCAAGGGCAGCTACTACATGGCTTATCACACAAGATCAGTTGAGTCTAAGGTTATCGGCAAGAGCCTTGGCTACAGAACAACTCAGATCGATAAGATC
>JAEEGL012278696.1_pt1 | contig 12238 bp, 8 predicted proteins | sample 9134231 | NCBI WGS metagenome assembly JAEEGL01 (sample SAMN16246548, study PRJNA631951) | gut metagenome | biome: gut microbiome; feature: rumen; material: fiber-attached | host: Bos | place: Iran: Karaj | collected 2018-10
AGCGGATATCGCTCTTCTTAAGGGTTATGGCCTTTTCGCGCTTTGAGGTTAGGTGGAAATAGTTTTCCGAAAAGATCGCGTCCGCATTCTTAAGATCCAGCTCCACAAAGGCCGCAAAACCGCCGGACATCATTCTTATCACGTATTCGTCCACCAGCTCGATCACGGAGTAGGAGATCGATGAGGTCTCGAGATTGAGCCTCTTATAGGGAACGAAGACCTCGATCTCCGAGGACACCACCTGATCATCCTCATCGATGAAGACGGCCTCAACAAAGATCCGATCCTCGATCCCCTGTATAAAGGGGGCATAATCTATGGAACAGACCATCTCAACGCTTAAGGGCTTCAGCTCTATCTCGTACTCCATCTCATGCAGCAGCCTGAAATCGAAGGTCTGAAGGCTGATCTTGACCCTTCTGAGCTCTATATCCCTGGTCTCGTTGTGAATATAAACGGAGATCACGCTTCCCTCCCGCACGATCTGACCGGCGATGGGAGCGAAGAAGTTTCTGGCCATATACTGCAGCGCCTTATACCTTCCGAAATAATCGATGCTTGACCAGGAGGCCACGGGCCAGTTGTCGTTAAGCTGCCAGTACAGGGCCCCCATGCACTCTCCCCTGCGGCGTCTGAAGCTTTCAACCCCGTATTTTATGGCGATGGCCTGAAGTATCTGGGAGAGATACAGAAGACTGTCAAAATCCTTGGGGAAGAGGAAGTTCTGGGACAGATAGTAGATTATCCTTCCGTTGGCGTCGCCGTTTTTCTGGTGGCTCTCCATAACCTCGGAAAAGATATTCCGATCCTCCTCCCTGGTAAAGGTCTTTATCGTCTTAAGACAGGGGAAGGACTGGAAGCCGAATTCCGAGCAGAAGCGCATATGGTGGTCGGCATAGGCCGAAAAGGGCTCCTGTCTGTGCCATACTCCCCAGTAGTGGCAGTCGCCGGATTTTTCGCTGTCCGGATCCTGAAAGCCGCCTCCCGAGGAAGGGGAGGAGGGCCAGTAGAAGGTGGAACGGGCATATCTGGCCACGATATCCGGAAGGATCTTTTCGAACAGCTCGAGATAGTCCGCCTTAAGCTCGGAGGAATGGTCGCTGAAGCCCTCCCAGTGATCCCAGGCCGACTCAATCTCGTTATTTCCGCAGAACAGTCCGAGACAGGCGTGATGCCTGAGCCTTTTAACATTGTCTATGGCCTCTCCGGTGACGCTGTTCTTAAAATCGTTAGTCAGCTCGTAAACATTGCAGGCAAACATGAAATCCTGCCATACTATAAGCCCCAGCTCGTCACAGAGGTCGTAGAAGGTATCGCTGGGGTAGTAACCTCCCCCCCAGACCCTTATGGTATTGAAGTTGCTCTTCTTTGCGGAGCGGAGCAGATACGAGATCTTCTCCCTTGTGATGAAGGAATAGATGGTATCTTCGGGAATATAGTTCGCTCCCATGGCAAAGATCTTTATGCCGTTTACCCTGAAGCAGAATTCGTTTCCGAAGCTGTCCGCCTCTCTCGATACAGTGATCTCCCGAAGCCCTATCCTGTAGGTCTTTGAATCCCACTGGTTTCCGTTCATATCTAACGCATAGATGGTGATGGTATAAAGAGGCTGATCCCCGTAGCCGTTGGGCCACCATATCCTGGGGCTCTCCACCACCATTTCAAGAGTGGCGTGGCCGTCCTCCAGGGTGCTGGTAACCGCCGAGGGCACTCCGTCGGGAGTCACGAGCTCCGCCTGGATTATATAGGTATCGGGCCTGATGAGCTCCGCATCCACGTTTATCTCAAGCACTACTCTCTTTTTTTCGTGATGCTGGATTATCTCCACCTCGTCAAGCCTTATGAGGCTGTAGCCTATGAGGTCTATGCTTCTCCAGATCCCGCAGTCGGGCAGCTGTGCGCCCCAGTCCCATCCGAACATGCAGTGGGCCTTCCTGAGGTATTGATTCCCCTTCATGCACCCGACGGGAGTATAGTGGATCTGTCTGTTAAAGCCGGGAGTGACGCTCTCAATATAATTTATGGGGGATTCGATCTCTATGGTGATGGTATTTCCCTGAAGGCGGAGATAGTCCCTGACATTGAAATACCAGGTTCTGTGCATGTTGTCGGTATGCCCTATGGGCATGTCGTTTATATATATCTTTGAAAGGGTATCGATCCCCTTGCAGCACAGATAGATGTTTTCCTGACTCATGAGCTCGGGCTCCACATCGAATCTGCGGGTAAAGTAAAAGTCGTTTCGAAAGATCTCCCTTGCGGCGTACTCGTTTGTACCGAAATAGGGATCCTGCATCCTGTGCTGAATAAGCAGCGCAGACAAAACAGAGCCCGGAACATTGCCTTCGACATAGCTCTCCGAACCCTTTTCATTAATTAACCATCTTCCGTTTAAAGTCTGATATATCATTTTACTCCCCTGACCCTTTTGACCCTGACATCATATTATGGTAATCGTCATATAAATATGTCATTTACCATAATGATAAAGAAAAAGTTTCTCCTTTGCAATGTATTTTTGAATTGCAATAGTAAGAATTTTGTTGTATCATACTCATGTAGTAAAGTTTCAAATAACTGATCATTCATATCCGATAATATATCCCCGAATTATGGTCGTCTTCGATTGATTTCCTGAATAAAGCAAGGGAGGAATCTCTTTTAAGCATAGGAGGAGAATTATTATGAAGCCTTATAGTGAGCTGTCACGGGAGGAGCTGTTAAAGCTTAAGGAGGAACTGAGCGGCGCTTATGAAGCCGTCAAACGCAAAGGACTCAGTCTTAACATGGCAAGAGGAAAGCCGTCAGCCGATCAGCTGGATCTGTCAATGGGAATGCTTGATGATATCAATTCGCAAAGGGTGCCGGTGGCCGGGAACGGATTGGACTGCCGCAACTACGGTGAGCTTGACGGGATTTATGAAGCAAAGAAGCTTCTGGGAGATATGATCGGTGCCCCGCCGGAGAATATGATCGTCTGCGGAAACGGTTCCCTTCCGCTGATGTACGATTCTGTCTCCAGGTCGATGATCTTCGGAGTCAACGGAGGAACACCCTGGTATAAGCTTGAGAAGGTTAAATTTCTCTGCCCGGTTCCCGGTTATGACAGGCATTTTTCCATAACCGAAAGCTTCGGTATCGAGATGATCAACATACCGATGGATGAAAAAGGGCCGGACATGGAGCTGGTAAAAAGGTATGTGGAAAATGACGAAGCCGTAAAGGGTATCTGGTGTGTGCCCAAATACTCGAACCCTTCGGGGGTAACCTATAGTGATGATACAGTCAGGGCTTTTGCCGCGTTAAAGCCTGCCGCGAAGGATTTCAGGATCTACTGGGATAACGCCTACGCCGTTCACGATCTCTATGATGACGGCGGAGAGGAGCTTCTGAATATCCTGGAGGAAGCCAAGAAGGCCGGAAACGAGGACATTGTGTATGAATTCTGCTCTACCAGCAAGATAACCTTTGCCGGTGCCGGTATAGCGGGGATAGCCTCCTCGGCTGAAAACCTTGAATGGATCAGGAAGTCCATGGCCATCAGGACCATCGGCTACGATAAGATAAACCAGTTGAGACATGTCCGTCATTTTAAGGATCTGGACGGGATAAAAAAGAGGATGAAGGAGCACGCGGATATCATGAGGCCCAAGTTTGAGGCGATATACGACTGCTTTGACAGGGAGCTTGCCGGGCTTGGGATCGGACGCTGGACAAAGCCCAGGGGCGGTTATTTCATATCCTTTGACGGGATGCCGGGCTGTGCAAAGGATATCGTAAGAAGATGCAAAGAGGCCGGTATGGTAACTACCGCGGCCGGTGCTTCGTTTCCTTATAAAAAGGATCCTGCGGATTCCAATATCAGGATAGCCCCGACCTATCCTTCCCTTGAGGACATCAGAACAGCCGCCGAAGTATTTGCCCTCTGCGTGAAGCTGTCTTCTGTTGAGAAGCTTTTGGGGGAATGAATTGTTGAACGTCAGATAAATCTCACATTTACCATATAATCGGAAATTGGACGGCCTCATTTAACGGCCGAAGCAGTATTGCAGAACAAAAATAACAGGAAAAGCCAATCGGATTTATATCGGCAAAACCCGCTGTTGAACAGCCCGGGAGGCTGTGAGCAGTAATTCATCAGGATCTCCGGCAGGACGTAATCATCTGATACAGAAAGGACAGAATGGAAAGGGAAAAATACGAATCATTAAGCCTTGCGGCTCTGAGAGACATCGCTAAGGCCAGGGGCATTAAAAATGTGTCAACCATGAAGAAGAGCGTGCTCATAGACAGCATGATGAATCTGGACGAGGAAGCAGCAAACAGTCCGAAGGATACGGACATTCATGTACCTGCGCCGGTGAAGGCCAGGACGGAGCCCAAGAAAAAGGTTTCTCCTGAGCAGGAGCCTTTGGCGGAGGTTTCCCAGCCTCAGGATGTTCAGGTCTTAAAGGAGAATGTCGGTAATGATATTTCCGAAGAGAAGAAGATACTTGACAGCGGGATAGAGGTAAGGGGGATCCTTGAGGTCTTAAGCGACGGTTACGGCTTTATCAGAAGCGATAATTATATGCCGGGAGAGGATGACGTATATGTGGCTCCGAGCCAGATAAGAAGGTTCTCCTTAAAAACCGGGGATATAGTTTCCGGAAACATGAGGATCCGCTCCTCCAACGATAAGTTCGGCGCACTTCTGTTTGTAAAATCCGTAAACGGGATCAAGCCGGATAATATGGGCAAGAGGGTCAATTTCGAGGATCTTACCCCGATCTTTCCGGATGAAAGACTGAGGCTTGAGACTCCGAGAGGGCCGGTTTCCATGAGGATAATGGATCTGATGTCTCCCGTGGGCAAGGGACAGAGAGGAATGATCGTTTCTCCGCCCAAGGCCGGAAAAACTACGCTGCTTAAGGATGTTGCCAAATCTATTACCCAGAATAATCCCGAGATGCATCTCATCATCCTTCTCATTGATGAGCGGCCTGAAGAGGTGACGGATATCAAGGAGGCCATAGAGGGCGATCAGGTTGAAGTGATCTATTCCACCTTTGATGAGCTTCCGGAGCATCATAAGAGGGTCTCGGAAATGGTCATAGAGCGTGCAAAAAGGCTTGTGGAATACGGGAAGGATGTTACTATCCTGCTTGACAGCATAACAAGGCTTACCAGGGCCTATAACCTTACGGTTCCCCCCAGCGGAAGGACTCTCTCGGGAGGACTGGATCCCGCGGCCCTTCATATGCCGAAGCGCTTTTTCGGAGCTGCCAGAAACATGAGAGAGGGCGGCAGCCTTACCATCCTGGCTACGGCTCTTATCGATACCGGAAGCAAGATGGATGATGTGGTCTATGAGGAATTCAAGGGTACCGGAAACATGGAGATGGTGCTTGACAGAAAGCTTTCGGAAAAGAGGATCTTTCCCGCCATAGACATACCTAAATCCAGCACAAGAAGAGAGGATCTTTTACTTACCCAGACGGAGCTTGAAGCCACAAATATTATCAGAAAGGCGCTTAACGGGTTAAAGGCCGATGAGGCGGTGGAGAAGGTACTGGATATCTTTGCTCATACCAACAGCAACCGTGAGTTTGTTGAAGTGGTAAGGAAGAGGTTCATAGTATAGTAAGCATTACAAGGGTATATAACTTGATCTTCAACAGCTTTGGAACTGACGGGCAGGGTATGATTTTCATTTACCCTGCTCGTTTGACAATAGCTTCTGCATTAACAGCTTATATATCTCCTGATTATTCCTTTCCCAGCTCAGGCATACACTCTGTGCGGATTCCGCGCTGGGAAGGGATACCCTTATGGTCATCAGCTCGGTTTTGTTTTCCCGGGCGGACAGCTCCGCGATATAATCCCCGGCCACGCTGTTGTAATAGTTTGACTGGATCGTGACCATGTTTTTTAAGTCATATTCCTTTTCGATCAGATAGTCGGTTATCTCCTGCCTGATCCTGGGAGAGATCTTTTCGGGAAACATGGAAAGGATCTCACGGCCCTGGTCGGTAAGCTCGAGATGGGAGCGCTGGGCATAGTTACGCTTTGTATGAGACACCAGAAAACCGGTGGTTATCATTTCGTTGATCAGCCTGTTGATGTTCATATAGTTGGTATAATCCCGGCTGAGCATAAAATCATAGATCTGCGCACGGGTTATGGGCTGATCGGCCCGGTCCAGCATATACAGGATCATAAACTTATACAAAGTGTCCAGTTCGGTTATGTTGTCTCTGTTTTTACTGTTCACGTTCTTATTACACCTTTCGTTAACTGCCGGTCAGCAGGGCAGACCGGCGGCCCTTTCCGTTCTGCAGCCGTGTGCATCACTTTGGTTAAAGTACGTTTTTGACTGAATCGGCACGAACAGGTTCGTGCCGAAGCGCACGATTCGGCCGTGAATGGTAACTGTGCGTTTACTACACCTTCATGCTCCTTAAAGAGTTAAGGATTGCCAGCACCGCAACGCCTACATCGGCAAAAACAGCGGCCCACATGCCGGCGATTCCAAGAGCTGCAAGAAGGAGAATGAGGATTTTGACTCCTATGGCAAATACAATGTTCTCCTTTACTATCCGCAGGGTCTTTTTGGAGATTGAAATGGCTGTAAGCAGCTTTGAAGGCTCATCGGTCATAAGCACCACGTCCGCGGCTTCTATTGCGGCATCCGACCCGACGCCCCCCATGGCAACACCTATGTCGGCCCTTGCAAGAACCGGGGCATCGTTTATCCCGTCTCCCACGAAGGCGAGCTTTTCTCCGCTTTTCAGACTGTTCAGAAGCTTTTCGGTAAGCTCCACCTTGTCGGTGGGAAGAAGCTCGGAATACGTCTCGTCGATGCCGAGGGCCTTTGAGACCGAATCGGCGGCTCCGCCGTGATCGCCGGTGAGCATGACTGTTCTGATACCCAGCTCCTTAAGCCCCTGTATGCATTTTTGGGAATCATCCTTAATCTCATCGGAAATATGGATAAGCCCTGCGAAGCTTTCGTCACAGGAAACGTAGACCAGAGCCCCTGCCTTATCCGAAGGCCCAAATTTTTCGCTTCCGGTTTCGATATTAAGCTTGTCCATAAGCTTTCTGTTTCCGCAGGCCACGTTGTGACCGTCGATTATTGCTGAAATTCCCAGTCCCGGATGTTCCGTGATATTTGAAAGATCCGGCTTATCTCTGTCACTGTACAGCCCCCTTTCTTCGGCTGCCTTTATGACGGAGAGAGCTATGGGATGAGTGGAATAGCCCTCCGCTTTGGCCGCAAGCTTTAAAAGCTGTGATTCTGACTCTGCTTCGCCGAAGTGTTTTTTCAGGTTCTCTGAAGGAAGGAGTTCGGTGACTTCAAATACCCCCTTTGTAAGAGTGCCTGTTTTATCAAAGACCATGGTTGAGGCTTGAGCCAGAGCTTCAAGGTAGTTGCTTCCTTTTATAAGGATCCCCCTGGAGGAGGCTCCCCCGAGACCTCCGAAAAACGATAGCGGAACAGAGATCACGAGAGCGCATGGGCAGGAGATTACCAGGAAGGAAAGGGCTCTGTAGATCCAGACTGAGGGTTCTTTGGTGATAAGGGAGGGTATGAGCGCAAGAAGCACTGCACACACTACAACCGCGGGGGTGTAATATCTGGCAAATTTCGTTATGAAATTCTCCGCGACTGCTTTTCTCGAGGACGCATTTTCAACAAGCTCGAGTATCCTGGCTACCGTGGATTCCGAGTATTCGCAGGTGACCCTTGCCTCCAGGACGCCGTTTATGTTGATGCATCCGCTTAACAGTTCATCCCCCTCTTTCACGCTCCGGGGAACCGCCTCGCCGGTAATGGCTACTGTATCAAGCATGGAGCTTCCGTTTATCACAACGGCATCGAGAGGTATTCTGTCACCCGGTCTCAGGACGATAACCTCACCTGTTTTTACCTCCTCGGGAGAAACCTCCTTAATATCACCGTCTCTTTTGACCCTGGCCGTGTCCGGACGGATGTCCATAAGGGAGGCTATGCTCTTTCGGGAGCTGTTGACCGCGTAGTCCTGAAAGAATTCACCGATCTGGTAAAAGAGCATTACCCCTACCGCCTCGCTCATCTCACTTATAAGAAAGGCTCCGAGAGAGGCGATGACCATAAGAAAGTTTTCATCAAAGACCTGACCGTTTCGTATGTTACGGACAGCCTTTTTTATCACATCCCCGCCGGTCACAAGGTAGGCAATAAGAAACATTATCACCTGTGCATTGTTATCCTTAACAAGACCGAGCTCCTTTGAAAGGACCGCAGCGATAAATAACAAAGCGCCCAGAGCGATTCTGCCAAGGCGCTTTTTCTGTTTTTTACTCATGCCGGGACTACCTCAACGTCGGGCTCAACCTTGCTTATGGCTTTTTTGACATCCTTAAAGATCCTGTCAAAGCCTTCGTCGTCAGCGTCCAGTACCATCTTTTTGGTCATGAAGGTGATGCTGCAGTCATTGACCCCGTTGATCTTTTTAATACTCTCCTGCATTTTTGCCGCACAGTTTGCACAATCGAGCTCCTCTAAAATGTAAGTCTTCTTCATTATAATACCTCCTGTTGTTTTTTATAACTGTTTATTATCATTATTTTTTGCCGGTATTTATCCGGTTCCCATCTTTGATGGGCCGCGCAGAATTTGCCTGCAAATTCTGCATTAAAGGATCGCTATGTTCCGGCGCCGCTTTGCGGCTTAACCCGGAACTGACATGCGATCCTTCCTTGCGGTTCCCATCTTTGATGGGCCGCGCAGAATTTGCTTGCAAATTCTGCATAAAAGGATCGCATGGCGATCCTTCCTTAGCGCAGGCGATTTATAATGGCAAAACCCGTTACTATCACGGCCCAAAGGGCCGTGAATAGTAACATTCATTCTTCTATATGCTCCAGCCCCTGGTTAAGAATGCTTATGATATGATGGTCGGAGAGCATATAAAAAATGGTCTTGCCTTCCCTCCTGCTCTTTACAAGGGCGGCCTGTTTAAGAACCCGGAGCTGGTGGGAGATGGCTGACTGGGTCATGGAAAGAGCCTGGGCAATATCACAGACGCACATCTCACCGTAGAGAAGGACACAGAGGATCCTTATTCTGGTACAGTCGCCGAATACCTTAAAGAAATCCGCCAGATCAAAAAGCTCCTCCTCGGGGGGGACTTCGTTATTAAGCTTTTTTACAAGAGCCATATGCTCACTGAGCCTGGAATGATCCTCGCTACAGCAGTATATGGATACTTCTTCGGAAAGGGCTTTTTTCATGTCCGGTCTCCGTCAGGAACTGTTTATAAATCATTTGTTTATCAAATCGGCACATATGAACAATCGTTCATATGACAATTCAAATATATACCCTCCGGACGCGTGTGTCAAGAGGGTATATGAAAAATATTATTTCGGCAATCCTGACATGAGCCTGTTTACCTCATTCTGGACGGCGCTGCTGTCATAGCCTGCCGCTTCAAGGGCTTCGATCCTTTCGGTTCCGTTGCCCCAGAGACCGCGTACAACCTCATCGGCCACCTCTTCAACGCTCTTTGAGCCTTCCGCGGTGCTTTGAGCGGGTGTACTGTCTTCGGGAGTGAACTCACCCGTTACCGGAGCGGTTTCCTCACCGGTAGCAAGGTAGCCGAGTATTTCTTCTATGATAGCAGGGCTTTCATAATCCTCTTCCGCGCCAAGGGTGATAGCATAACCGAAATTATCGGCAAGGCATTCCTCGGCCGTGCGGGAATAGCCGGTATTATAACCTGTGACATCAAGAAAATCGGGAATCTCTTCCGAAGGATAGATCCTGTCGGGCTTGTCCACCGGTACGACACCGGAAAGAATATCACCGACCTCGCCCTCTGATACGTTTGGATCGACATATGCCACTATGACTGCCTCTGTAGGCTTTCCGTCTATGGTAAAAACAGCGCTTGCTCTGTAATCTCCCAGGGCGGGATCGAAAACAAGCAATTTCTTTACATCATCGGAAAACTCAGGTGCCTTTTCGTTGAGATTGAACCCTATGATATTATACATGTTCTCCTTAAAGGAGGGATCGTTTTCCGCGAGAACGTAAAACAGCTCCCGGCTCAGGGTGAACTCGGCAAAATCATTGGCCGCGCTTCCGTTTTCTATGAGCTCGAAAAACTCCTCGGATAAGAAGATGTCGTTTCCGTTTGCGTATGACATACCTTCAGGCTTTTCCGCCATTGTGGTCTTGACAAAGCTGACCCCATCCGCTATGGGGAAGGAGAAGCCGAGAGCGTTGAACTTTTCCTGGAGTTTGTCCATGGTTTCCGTAAGTACTTTTTCATCCTCGGGAGTAAGCTCAAGCGCATGCTGTGCAAGAGAAGCTTTGTAATCATCAAGGGAGATACCCTGCGAAGCAAGCATGTCCTCAAAGCTTTTCTTTGCGGCCGGATCCATGCTGTCATAGCTTGAAAGCAGAAGCTGTGCGCCCTTTACGGAATCGGAAAAGGCGTAGGTAATGGGGTCGGGAGCGTTCATGGCATCCCTGAAATCCTGGGTGAACATGGCAGAGATCTCAGCGGGGTCGGGAAGCTCCAGAGATGACAGATCGACACTGATATTCATACAGCCTGTCAGGGCAGTGCCTGCCAGAGACAGTGATAAAATGATTGGTAGTAGTTTGTTTTTCATAATCGAACCTCTTTTTGGTGAATGTTTATAAGTTACGGATCAATTGTATCACAAATTCCGTCAACCTGGTGAAAAAGGTTATATCGCTTGCAATTATTTTGTTACAATTTATAATTATAGTAACAAAATATTTGTTTTGCCAGTGCCTCTGAGCAGGCTCAGGCACTATATCCCGTATCGCAAAAGGTGTTGAAACACCTTTTGACCAAAACATCACAGACGGATCGGGAATCCGCATATTAAGGCGTCATGTTCGGATATATCAATGTTAACAAGCAGGAACTTAAATTCAGGGAATTTGACAGGTACAGGTCATATTACTGCGGGCTTTGCAGTGTACTTAAGGGGCTCTACGGGAAGGCTGCGCAGTTTGCTTTGAGCTATGATATGACCTTTCTTGTTATACTCCTTTCCGCGCTTTATGAGGAGGAGAGTCGGGAGGGGGAGGTCAGGTGCCTTGCCCATCCCTTTGAAAAGCATCCGGTGAGAACAAACCGGTTCACGGAGTATGCCGCTGATATGAACCTTCTGCTTTCCTATGAAAAGTGTATGGACGACTGGAAGGACGAGAGGAAGCTCTCGGGAAAGCTGTATTCCGGGGTGATCAGGAAGCATGCCGAACAGGTAAGGGAAAAGTATCCGGAAAAGTCGGCCGAAATAAGTGCGGGGCTTAAAAAAATAGGACGATTCGAGGAACAGAGGGAGTCTAACATAGACCTTCCTGCGGGAGCCTTCGGAGAGATCATGGCCGGGATCCTGGCGCCCTTTAAGGATGAGTGGGAGGGTGAGCTGAGACGAACGGGCTTCTATCTCGGAAAATTCGTTTATATTATGGATGCTTACGAGGATCTTGAGAAGGATAAAAAATCCGGAAGCTATAATCCGCTGTTTTTCAGAAATACAGGCGACAGGGAACTGTCCGGAGAGGTCGAATCAATGCTGGTCATGATGATGGGAGAATGCTGCAGGGCGTTTGAGAGGCTGCCTATCATTGATAGTGACGTGGAGATACTGAGAAATATTCTGTACTCGGGAGTCTGGTGCAGATACATGGCAACAAGAAAAGAGCAGGGAAAAGCGGAAAAAGCAGAAAATGAATCCATATAAGGTTTTGGGCGTTTCGGAAAATGCCTCAGATGAAGAAATAAAAAAGGCGTACAGGGCACTGTCGAGAAAATACCATCCGGACGCCAATATTAACAATCCGAATAAGGCTCAGGCCGAGGAAAAATTTAAAGAGGTTCAGCAGGCCTATGAGCTCATAATGGATATGAAGCAGAAGGGCTATACCTGGTCGGAGGAAAGAGGACAAAGCTACAGCGGTTCTTCAGGCTACGGGCAGAGAGGAAGCGGAGGGTTTGACTTCGGCGGGTTTGATTTTGGTGCCTTTGGCTTTGACTTCGGTGAATTTGAGCGGGCGCGGTCCAGACAGCAGTCGGCCTCCGACGAAAGGAGCGTACACCTTCAGGCCGCTGCCAATTACATAAACAGCAGGCATTTCAGGGAGGCCTTAAATGTGCTGGGAGGAATTAACGAAAGGGACGCAAGGTGGTATTATCTGGCGGCGCTTGCAAGCTCCGGGATAGGTAAT
>JAEEGL015546986.1_pt1 | contig 12238 bp, 7 predicted proteins | sample 9134231 | NCBI WGS metagenome assembly JAEEGL01 (sample SAMN16246548, study PRJNA631951) | gut metagenome | biome: gut microbiome; feature: rumen; material: fiber-attached | host: Bos | place: Iran: Karaj | collected 2018-10
CATGGCAATTGCATCGGTAATCATACGATGCTCAGTGATAAGTGACTGCCATCCGGAATCATCCTTGATGTATTCAAATCTGTATCGATACATCTGTTCCGCAAGATTATTAACCATCTGAACCAGTCGATTATTACGGCTTGCTGCAAATATTATATCATGAAATGCAACGTCCGCGGAAGTGATGGCTCTGATATCACTGCTGTCTACGGCCTTCTCAAATTCAAGGCATGCTTCACGAAGTCTCTCGATCTCTTCATCGGTTATTCGCTCACAGGCAAGTTCTACTGCAAGTTCATCAAGTGCCAGACGTACTTCCAATACATCCGACATGCTCTTCTCGGTGATGTGAGCCACCTGTGCACCGCGCCTGGGCAACATCACTACAAGACCCTCAAGCTCAAGCTGCCTGATAGCCTCTCTTATGGGGGTACGTGACACACCGAGTTTCTCTGCTAAGTGTATCTCCATTAATCTTTCGCCCGGCTTAAGTTCTCCCGTAAGGATGGATTGCCTAAGTGTCTTAAATACCACATCTCTGAGAGGAAGAAATGCATCCGGATCTGAAATGTTTAAATACTCCATTAATTCTCCTTAACTTTGATTGATGAAAAGGGCAGGTTGCACTCAGGCAATAACCACGCCCTGAGTCGTTGGTCTGCATAAGTGAACCTGTTTGTATACAGTATTACGTGCACAATCTTCGGGATTGTGCTTAGAAGACATGCCATTGGCGGCATCTTCGGCCTTTGATTTATTATCAAATAATGCATATACGGTCGGACCGCTTCCGCTCATAAGTACACCCAAAGCACCGTATGACATAAGCGAAGACTTAATATCCAGTATCTCCGGATAACCCGTAACGGTCACCTCTTCAAGAATATTACCTATGCCTGCCGCAATACCTTTAATGGAACCTTGCTTAATAAGCATAGCCATCTTATGTGTATCAGGATGTGTGAGTTTATCATACGGAATCGCATCCAAATGCTCATATACATATTTGGTGGATACGTCAAACGGCGGTTTAACAAGTACTATGTAACAGTCGGGCATAGGATCCACAGGCGTTAATATCTCTCCAATTCCTTCCGCAAGACATGTACCGCCTTGTATACAAAAAGGGATATCTGCCCCAAGTTTTGCCCCGATTGATTTAAGCTCATCAATACTCAGTCCATAGCCCATTAATTCATTGATCCCAATGAGTGCTGCGGCTGCGTCGGCACTTCCGCCGGCAAGACCGGCAGCCATGGGAATGTTCTTGCTTAAGTGCATCTTAAGGCCGTCATTTCGCCCGACATGGGACATAAGAGCCTTGGTAGCACGAATTATCAGATTGGAATCATCGCATGGGAGAGTATTATTATCACAAGTGAGAATAATTGAGTCGCCCTGATTTTTCTCTATATCCAGTACATCATGAACGTCAACGGACTGCATGATCATGCTGACTTCATGATATCCGTCGCTTCTTCTTCCGCATACATCCAATGTAAGATTTATCTTGGCGTTTGCATACAGTCGCATATTTACCTCCGTTTTGTATACAATGTGCAATATGATTATAAATTATACGCAGACACTGTGCAAGGGAATGTGGATTTTGTTTGGCATTATTATAGGAAATAATACAATAAAGTCTTTAAGTATAAGCGCAAATATGGTATGATTTCAAAGGATTTGGGCTTAAATTTTCAGGCCTGTCAATAATCGATACGAGGAGTAGAATTATGAGAATTATTAGGAATATTAAGCCGATGGGGCTTTTTGCTTTTATCGGCGTGTTGACTGCCATGCTTGCCGGTTGCGGATATGACAACAGCAGCAAGGACATGACCAAGATTGATGTGGACAAATATGTTACTTCAATAGGTGACTACAGTAATTTAAGCGTCGAGGTGGATGCGAAGAATGAAGTATCCGAAGAGGACGTTCAGAATTATATTGACTATGTGTTAAGCGGACAGACAGAGACTGTTAAGAGTGATAAGACAGTTGTTGAAGAAGGCGATATAGTCAATATTGATTACGAAGGAATCAAGGACGGCGTGGCTTTTGACGGCGGTACTGCGCAGGGCTATGACTTAACCATCGGTTCGGGCACTTTTATCCCCGGATTTGAGGAAGGCTTAATTGGTCATGTGGTAGGTGAAGAAGTAGCGCTTGATGTTACTTTTCCCGAGAATTATCAGGCAGAAGATCTTGCGGGTCAGCCTGTTGTGTTTAATGTTAAGATTAATTATATAAGTGAGGAACAGACTCCCGAGCTTACAGATGAGGTGGCCGCATCATACGGTATCGAGAATGTAACCAACATTGAAGAATATCGTGCATATGTTAATGAGAATCTTCTGATGGCGGAAGATAACAACCATCTGGCAGCCAAGAGAGATGCAATTCAGAATGCACTTGTTGATATATGTACATTTGCGGATGTTAAGGACCTTGGACTGTATCAGTTCTATCTTGACCAGATCAAGGCACAGTCTCAACAGATGGCCGACAGTTACGGAGTTACTCTTGAGGAAGTTGTATCCGTCATGTACGGAATCAGCATGGAAGAGTATGAGAATACGATAGCAGAGCAGGCGGAGTTACTTGTTAAGGGTACACTTGCATGTGCCAAGGTAGCCAAGGATCAGAAGATTAAGTTATCCGATGAAGAGTTTGAAGAGCAACTTGCTTCGGAAGCAACGGAATTCGGATATCCGTCCGTTGATGAATTCAAGGCGGCTATCAATGAAGAGGATTATAGGAATTATCTGCTTCAGATGAAAGTAGTGGATAAGTTATTGGAGACTGCAACCGTTACGGAAGTAAATAACGGTCAGTAGGAGGATAGGTCAGATGGATTTGGTTAATATAAGAGATTTATACAGAGATAAAGAGAAATATACGGATAAGGAGATTACCGTAGGAGGCTGGCTTCGCGGTAACAGAGATTCCAAGACTTTCGGATTCCTGGTTGTTAATGACGGCACATTCTTTGAGACATTGCAGGTAGTGTATTCGGATGCACTTCCTAATTTCGATGCGATTACTAGGCTTAATGTCGGAGCGGCCGTGATAGCCAAGGGTACAATCGTAGCTACACCCGATGCCAAGCAGCCTTTTGAGATGCAGGCAAGCGAGATTGTTATAGAAGGTGAGTCAACCGCAGATTATCCATTACAGAAGAAAAGACATACATTTGAATACCTGCGCACCATTACCCACTTAAGAGCCAGGACGAACACCTTCGAAGCGGTATTCAGAGTACGTTCGGTTGCGGCTTATGCCATTCATAAGTTCTTCCAGGAGAGAGATTTCGTATATGTTCATACTCCCATTATCACGGGAAGTGATTGTGAGGGAGCCGGTGAGATGTTCCAGGTAACTACTATGGATCTTAACGACGTTCCTCGTACTGAATCGGGTGAAGTTGATTATTCCAAAGATTTCTACGGCAAGCAGACCAACCTTACGGTAAGCGGTCAGCTTAATGTTGAGACTTATGCATTTGCATTTAAGAACGTGTATACATTCGGTCCCACATTCCGCGCCGAGAATTCCAATACAACAAGACATGCCGCAGAGTTCTGGATGATAGAACCTGAGATATGCTTCGCGGATCTTAAAGATGACATGATACTTGCCGAGAGCATGCTTAAGTATGTTATCAACTATGTACTTGAACATTGCCCCGAGGAAATGAATTTCTTTAACAACTTTGTTGATAAGGGCCTTATTGAGAGACTTAAGCATGTAGCCACATCCGAGTTCGGACATGTGACATATACGGATGCAATTAAGATCCTTGAGAAACATAATGATGAATTTGACTATAAGGTATATTGGGGATGTGATCTGCAGACAGAGCATGAGAGATACTTAACCGAGAAGGAATTCGGAAGACCTGTATTCGTAACGGATTATCCCAAGGAGATCAAGGCATTCTACATGAAGCTTAATGACGACGGTAAGACCGTTGCCGCCTGTGATTGTCTGGTACCCGGAATCGGTGAGATTATCGGAGGTTCGCAGAGAGAGGATGATTACGATCTTCTGCTTAAGCGTATGGAAGAGTGCGGACTTAACAAGGACGACTATGAATTCTATTCAGACCTCCGTAAGTACGGTTCGGTCAGACATGCGGGATTCGGTCTTGGATTTGAGAGATGTATCATGTACTTAACGGGTATGGGCAATATTCGTGACGTCATTCCGTTCCCTCGTACCGTGGGCAATTGTGATCTGTAAGCATATTAAGAGGCGGTCAGTTTAGGTGAAGAAAAGAGTCCTACAGGCAGTTCTTAGCTTAATATTGATTCTGAGTCTTCCCATGAGTGTCTACGGGACGACTATTGATGAACTTAAGCAACAGCAGAAGGAGACCCAGAAACAGCTCGATGAGACCAACAGCAATATCAACTCTCTTACGCAGCAGAAGAAGGGAATAACTGCCGAGATAGAGGCGATTGACGACGAACTGGTGGAAGTGATGGCGTCAGTCAGCATCTTAGAGGATGAGATAGAAGATATCAAAGGCAAGATAGAGGATAAGAAGGCTGAGGTGGATGCCAAGGCCAAGGAATACGAAGAAGCCAAGGCAACTGAAGAAGCACAGTATGAGGCGATGAAGAAGCGTATCAAGTTCATGTATGAACGCGGAGATTATACTTATGTGCAGCTTTTGGTGGAAGCCAAGAATCTCTCGGATCTTGTCAATAAGACGGAATACATAGAGAAGCTATACGAATACGATCGTAAGATGCTTATCAAGTTCCAGGAGATTAAGCAGGCAGTAGCGGATGCCAAGGCGGCTTTGGAGGAACAGCAGGCAGAGCTTGAGGAGCAGGAAGAGGAACTTCAGGTTAGTTTGACTGAACTTGCTGAGGAGAAGGAATCCTTGGATACATTGATGGCACAGAAGAAGCAGGAAGCTGCTAATTACGATACAGCCATCAGCAAGGCCAAGCAGGATGCAGCCGCATATAAGGCCAAGATTAAACAACAGAACAGTGAGATACGTAAGCTGGAGGCCGAAGAAGCAGCTAAGAAGGCAGCGACATCTGCCTCATCCGGCAGGAAAGGCAGTGCCTATAATGTCGATTCGGCTTCTGTTATAAGCAGTTCAGGCGGAAGTGCATCGGGCAAAGAAATAGCATCCTATGCATGCAGATATGTGGGCGGACCTTATGTGTCAGGCGGAACGTCGCTTACGGACGGCTGTGATTGTTCGGGCTTTACTTATGCTGTATATAAGGCGTTCGGATACAGCATCCCGCGTACTTCAACTGCTCAGAGAAGCGTTGGTTACGGAGTCAATTATTCGGAGGCACAGCCCGGGGATATAATATGCTACGCGGGACATGTGGCGCTGTATATCGGTAATGGACAGATAGTCCATGCAAGTACGCCGAGCACGGGAATCAAGTACGGCTATGCAACCTACAAGGAGATATTGGCTGTACGAAGAGTCGTGGATTAATATTTGAATTAGTTAACATAACACAGAGGAGAAAAACATGGATTCTAAGGAACTGGTACTCGTAATAGACTTTGGCGGCCAGTACAACCAGTTGGTTGCAAGGCGAGTCAGAGAATGTAACGTATACTGTGAGATTACTTCATACAGGACACCTCTTGATAAGATCAAAGAGATGGCACCCAAGGGAATAATCCTTACGGGCGGTCCCAACAGCTGTTATGAGCAGGGTGCTCCGAGCTGTTCCAAGGAACTGTTTAATCTGGGTATCCCTGTACTGGGATTATGTTACGGTGCTCAGCTTATGCATCTGGTGCTTGGCGGTGAAGTTAAGCGTGCCGATCACAGAGAGTACGGACATACTGATATTGAGATAGACAATACAACTGCACTTATGGCAGATGTACCTAAGAATACGACATGTTGGATGAGCCATAATGATTACATATCAAGAATGGCTGAGGGATTTGTAAGTATCGCACATACGGACAACTGTCCCGTTGCGGCTGCGCAGAATGAAGCGGCAGGACTGTATTCCATTCAGTTCCATCCCGAAGTATTACACACTCCGGAAGGAACTAAGATGTTATATAATTTCGTTCGCAACATCTGCGGATGTAAGGGCGATTGGAGAATGGATTCATTCGTTGAAGAGAGTATCCGTGCCATCAGAGAGAAGGTTGGTAACGGTCGTGTATTATGCGCATTATCCGGCGGAGTGGATTCATCGGTAGCGGCAGTGCTTCTGTCCAAAGCAGTGGGCAAGCAGCTTACATGTGTGTTTGTTGATCACGGTCTTCTTCGTAAGAATGAAGGAGATGAAGTTGAAGCCGTATTCGGACCCAACGGACCTTATGACCTTAACTTTATTCGTGTTAATGCGGCAGACAGATATTATGAGAAGCTTAAAGGTGTAGAGGAACCTGAGCGTAAGCGTAAGATAATAGGTGAAGAATTCATTCGTGTATTCGAAGAGGAAGCCAAGAAGATAGGAACAGTTGATTTCCTGGTTCAGGGTACTATCTATCCTGATGTTGTTGAATCAGGTCTTGGCGGTGAATCTGCGGTGATTAAATCTCATCATAATGTCGGAGGTCTTCCCGATCATGTTGATTTCAAAGAGATAATCGAACCTCTTCGTAACTTATTTAAAGACGAGGTGCGCAAGGCAGGGCTTGAACTCGGTATACCGAAGAACCTGGTATTCCGTCAGCCATTCCCCGGCCCGGGACTCGGTATCCGTATAATCGGTGAGGTAACAGCCGAGAAGGTTCGCATAGTTCAGGATGCCGATGCAATATTCAGAGAAGAAGTTGGCAAGGCAACCGGAGATTGGATTCCCGATCAGTATTTTGCAGCACTTACCAATATGCGTTCCGTTGGTGTTATGGGTGATGAGAGAACTTATGATTATGCCGTTGTTCTTCGCGGCGTGAAGACGATAGATTTCATGACGGCCGATGCTGCACAGATTCCGTGGGAAGTATTACAGACAACAATGAGTCGTATTATCAATGAAGTCAGGGGAGTGAATCGAGTACTCTTCGATATCACAAGTAAGCCCCCCGGCACCATAGAAATGGAGTAGGAAATGACCTTTGAGCATGTAGAGAGTGTTTACTGCCTGATAATCAATGTAGCCGCTCTGATGATATGTCTGTTCCAGTATATATCTAAGCCGCGTAAGACTTGGACGTATTCAATTGTCTTCTTCTTGGCTAATCTTCTGTCCAATTACTATTGGTGCGTATACATGCTTGTTATGGGCGATTATCCGAATGTCTCGTCATTCTTTGCATACTTCGGATGGAATGTGGCATTTGTAGTTCTGCCTATGATGCTCTATCGTATAAGGTATGAGGAGGAGAAAGGCTTCTTCTCTCCCTTATGTCTTATTCCGGTTCCCCTTAATATTTTTCAGTTCTTTATATATATTCAGTACGGCGGAATATTCAATAATGTTTGGCAAGGTGTTTTATCTACCCTGGCCGTCTGCATATCGCTTAATTCGATTATTTATTATCTTAAGAATAAGAAATCCGGAGCCAAAGTTCCGTATATGGCTGTAGTCGGCTTTGTTTATGTCGTATTTGAATATGTGATGTGGACATCGTCATGCTATGACTGGCCGTCTGAGTGGCTCTACCCATATAACTACGCTTCGATAGTCGATGCGCTTACATATATCTTCTTCCCGTTGGCACTTGTTAAGACATATGAGGTACTTGGTAAGAAGGGACACAACATATCAGAGCATTTGCAGAAGATATTCAGACCGTTATTTATTGGCGTGATAGTTGTTTGCTGTGTGGGCGGATACTTCTTGGCCATATGGATGCGTAATACTCTTATTGACGGAATCAATAAGACAGGTGATGCCGATCCGTTCAAGGTCATAGCTGTTATGCTTTTTGTCGTATCGGTTATAATTGTCTTCTTCTCACTTATAATTATTCTTGTTATCAGTCTGGAATACAGAGCATTCGAGAGCAGGGAACTTAAGGAAGCCAAGATAATTGCCGAGCGTTCCAATGCAGCCAAGAGTGATTTCTTGGCTAATATGTCGCATGAGATAAGAACCCCTCTTAATGCCGTGCTTGGAATGAATGAGATGATTCTTGAAGAGAGTCTTAAAGGGAGAGATTTCCTGCCTGAGGATGAGCAGAAGATCAGGGAGATATTTGCGGACATCTGTAATTATTCCGGTAATATCAACAGTGCCGGTAACAATCTGCTGTCAATAATCAATGATATTCTGGATCTATCCAAGATAGAAGCCGGCAAGATGGAGATTATTGATGCGGATTATAAGTTGAGTTCTGTTATCAATGATGTAAGTAATATGGTTGCATTCAAGGCCAAAGCCAAGGAACTTGAATTTGATGTGGATGTGGAAGCGACCATACCGGACGGACTTAACGGCGATGAAGTCAGAATTCGTCAGATCATAACCAATATCCTGAATAATTCGGTTAAATATACTAAGAACGGAACCGTCAGTCTTAATGTCAGAGCCAAGAGGCATGCTGCGGGAGAAGACGGTAAGGATCTGGATCTTATTATCAATATCAAGGATACCGGTATAGGCATCAAGCAGGAGGATATTGAGAAGTTATTTAAGAAGTTTGAGAGAGTCGACATTCAGAAGAACAGTACAATAGAAGGTACCGGACTGGGACTTACGATAACCAAGAGTCTTCTTGATATGATGGGCGGAACCATTAATGTGGAGAGTACTTACGGTCAGGGATCGTTATTTACAATAGTTATTCCTCAGAAAACGGTATCGTTTGAACCCATAGGTGATTTCCGTGCTAAATTCGAGAAGACAATAAGTGAGAGAAAGGCAAGAAAGGAATCCTTCCGTGCGCCTGATGCGCATATTCTTGTGGTTGATGATACAAGAATGAATCTTACCGTTGCCAAGGGCTTATTAAGAAATACCGGTATAAATATTGATACTGCAGACAGCGGAAGAGAGGCCATAGAACTTGCGACCAAGAATGTCTATGATATCATCTTCATGGATCAGCGTATGCCTGAGATGGACGGTGTTACAGCCATGCATGCCATTAAGGATGCCAAGGATAATCCTAATTCCAAGGTGCCGTTTATTTGCTTGACGGCAGATGCGGTAAGCGGTGCCAGGGAGAGATATATAGCGGAGGGATTCGACGATTATCTTACCAAGCCCATAGACAGTAATGAACTTGAGAAGATGATAATCAAATATCTTCCCAAAGAGAAAATAAGTGAAATAAAAGGTGCGATCAGGAAAGACTGACGCACCTTTCCTTTATTTATATCTGATTATTTAATCAGTTCCTTAGCCCAGTCGATTGCATCGTCTATATGAGGTCTGAAGTTCTTCTCGCCGACCTTTTCTATGAAGTTATCCTTACGCATTGTATTCATAGGCTGCTCGTTAACATGAGAGAATACAAGCTCAATGCCTTTTTCCTTACAACGGTTGTAGAAATTCTCCAAAGAATGCATGGCCGTTGCATCAAGGGCAGGCACACCTCTCATTCTTATGATAATAACCTTAGTCTCGTCTCGGAAATTCATTGTATCAATCTGTCCCGAAGAACCGAAGAACATAGGACCGTATATTTCGTATACTCTGACCTGAGGAGGAAGGGGTTTAAGATTCATTCCGTCAGGATCTTCTTCGGGATCATAATACTTCCAGCCTACAACTCCTGATTCTTCGCTCATTCTCTTCATAAACAGAAGAACCGCAAGTAACATTCCTATCTCTATTGCTATTACAAGGTCGAATACAACGGTTAACACAAATGTAAGGACCAATACCAGGATATCGCTCTTGGGTGCGGTCTTACACAGATGCACGAAGGTGCGCCACTGACACATATTGTAAGCCACTATGAACAGAATGGCAGCGATTGTGGGCATCGGTATAAGTGCGGCATACGGCATTAATATAACCAATACAAGGACTAAGGTGATGGAATGAACGATACCGGCTATGGGAGTACGGCCACCGTTTTTGATATTGGCAGCTGTTCTTGCGATAGCACCGGTAGCAGGGATACCTCCGAAGAGGGCTGAACCGATATTACCGCAACCCTGCGCTATAAGTTCCATATTGGAACGATGGTGCGAGTTGATCATACTGTCTGCAACAACGCACGAAAGAAGTGATTCTATAGCAGCAAGTATCGCAATTGTGAATCCGTCAGGCAGAGCAGCGTTTATTGCAGATAAACTGAGTGTCGGTACATGAAGGGTGGGAAGCTTATTGCTTATGCTGTATAAGTCTCCTATGGTATTTACCTTAAGACCCGTGAATTTGACGATTAGAATTCCCGCAATAACCGCAATAAGCGATCCCGGAATCTTCTCACTTATCTTAGGCCAAACTATTAAGATGATAAGGCTGATTATTCCGACTAAGAATGCATAGGGATTAAAACTGACAAAGTTACCGCCAAATGCCTTGATCTTATCGATGGTCTCGATAGTAACGGTTCCATCGGGATATTTAAGACCGAAGAAATCTTTAAGCTGTCCGATAACGATCGTAACGGCTATTCCCGATGTGAATCCTGTTGTGATCGTATAAGGAATGAACTTGATAAGTCCTCCGAGACGAAACAGTCCCATAAGAACAAGGATAATACCTGCAATAATAGTGGCAAGCATCATTCCTTCCATACCGTTCTTGGCAATTATTCCGGCAACGATAGTTGCGAATGCCGCCGTCGGACCTGCTATCTGTACTCGGCTTCCGCCAAGGAATGATATTATAAAACCGGCCACGATCGCGGTATAGAGACCTTCCTCAGGGCCCACACCCGATGCAAGCGCAAGGGCTATGGAGAGAGGAAGTGCGATTATGGCAACAATTATTCCCGATACGACATCGGTTCCCAACTGCTTGGCACTGTAGTGCTTAATAGTGGAGAACAACATTGGTTTTAATCTGTCAGTGTTCATATTCTACCTTATCCTTTTATTCATATATATATGTCCAATAAAATGCCAAATGCAATAATACTTCGATTTTCTTATTTTTTCAAGGATAACATTGCATAAATGTCATCAAGAAACGAATGGATAACAAGATTGTAATTGGTTATGGAATTTAGTATTATAGTAGTGTTTGTATACAGTGTATACAGCGGATATTGACAGAATGGATGTACTTTCAGACTTAATTATCATTTCTTGGAGGGATTATGAACAAAAAAGAGAGAAATTCATTTACCGGATCGCTGGGATTCGTGCTTGCCGCGGCGGGAAGTGCAGTGGGACTCGGTAATATATGGAGATTCCCATATCTGGCTGCAAGAGACGGAGGCGGATTGTTCCTTGTGATCTATTTTATATTGGTACTTACTTTTGGCTTTGCTCTTCTAACGACTGAGGTAGCCATAGGAAGAAAGACCAAGCAGAGCCCCCTTACGGCATACAGTGTATTAGGCTCTAAGTGGAAGCCCTTGGGTGTTATGGCGTGTATTGTACCTATGATGATCATGCCTTATTACTGTGTTATCGGTGGATGGGTAGTTAAGTATTTCCTGGCTTTCCTTACGGGTTCAGGAATACAGGCAGCTGAAGACGGTTACTTCACGAGTTTTATTACGGATACTTCCACACCGATCGGTATGATGATAGTATTCTTATTCCTTACCATGGTGGTCGTACTCGGAGGCGTGGATAAGGGAATTGAGAAGTTCTCTAAGATCATTATGCCCATGCTTGTCATACTCATACTTGTGATTTCGGTGTTCTCGCTTACAATCACTCATACGGATGAATCGGGCACTGTCAGAACAGGTATGGAAGGACTTAAGATACTATTCATTCCGGATGCAGGTTCACTTACGTTCCAGAACATTTTCTCTACAACGATGGATGCCATGGGACAGTTATTCTACAGCTTAAGTGTGGCAATGGGTATTATGATAGCCTATGGTTCATACATGAAGGATGATACGAACTTATCTAAGTCCATCGGACAGATTGAAGTTTTTGATACAGGTATAGCATTCCTTGCAGGCGTTATGATCATCCCTGCAGTATATGCTTTCATGGGAAGAGAAGGAATGGAAGCATCCGGCCCCGGCCTTATGTTTATATCACTTCCCAAGGTATTCGCGCAGATGGGCAGAATGGGTAATATAGTAGGATGCTTATTCTTTGCCATGGTATTGTTAGCGGCAACGACAAGTTCGGTTTCCATACTGGAAGCAATAGTATCAAGCTTTATGGATCAGTTCCATATGGAAAGAAAGAATG
>JAEEGL016652713.1_pt1 | contig 12238 bp, 9 predicted proteins | sample 9134231 | NCBI WGS metagenome assembly JAEEGL01 (sample SAMN16246548, study PRJNA631951) | gut metagenome | biome: gut microbiome; feature: rumen; material: fiber-attached | host: Bos | place: Iran: Karaj | collected 2018-10
CGCTTTTTGCGTACCTTTGCAGAAAATAAGACCCTTATGAAGATCGCAGTCATCGGCGCCGGCAACATGGGCGGCGCCACGGCCCTGGGCCTCGCGGCCGCCTTCCCCGACGCCCGCATCACCGTCACGGCGAAGCACGCCACCACGCTGGAGAAATTCGCGGAGTGCGGCCTGCAGACCTCGCTGGACAATGCCGCCGCAGCATCCGATGCGGAGATTATCGTGCTGGGCGTCAAGCCCTGGCTCGCCCAGGGCGTGCTCCAGCAGCTGCGCGGGGCGCTCGCCGGCAAGGTGCTCATCTCGCTGGTCGCCGGCGTGCCGGCGGACGAGATGCGCAGTTGGCTGTCCGGCTGCGGCCTATCCGGAGCCTATACCGTCATCCCCAACCTTGCGATCGAATACCGCGAGAGCATGACTTTCATCCACGAACTATCCGGCACACCGGAGACGCTGCGCACCGTGCGGATGCTCTTCGACGCCGTGGGCCGCAGCGCCGTGGTGGACGAGAAACGGCTCAATGCCGGCATGATGCTCGCCTCCTGCGGCACGGCCTTCGCACTGCGCTACGTACGCGCCGCTGCCGAGGGCGGCGTGGAGCTCGGGCTCTACCCCGCCGAGGCCGTGGCAGCGGCTCTCCAGACCGTGAAGGGCGCCGCTGTGCTCCTCGAGCAGCGCGGCACCCATCCCGAGGCCGAGATCGACCGCGTGACCACCCCCGGTGGCATCACCATCAAAGGCCTCAACGCCATGGAGGAGGCCGGATTCACCGCCGCCGTCATCGCCGGTCTCAAGGCCTGGACCCCGAAATAAAACGATTGACCGCCGTCCTCTCTGTGAGATTCGGGTCAGTAATCCTCTCATTATTCCAGCCGGTTTTCCCACGGCTTTCATATGGATATTAGTATAAAATTATGTCGCCGTCCTTTGGGGGCGGCGACATAATCGTATTCTTTTCTGCCATCATGTTGGCAGAAGTGTCATTAGTACGAAAGCGTCAGAGTCTTCGGAGCGAACGTCCAATCAGCCTCGTCGTAAGAATTGATAGAGAGCTGGATTCTGGTGCCGTTACCGGAACTCTTGGTCGTGTACAACGTAACCGGCCACTCCGTCGTATAGTCATATTCGCTGGTGGTGGGATTCCACTTCTTATAGTCCGTATACTTGATCGTGGCTATGTAATAGAAACTGCGCTTTCCTTTCTGAGGGCCATCCTGGAAAGTGGAGGGTCCATCCTGCACCGGAAGGTTGGGATCCGTAGTCGACAGGTTGTTATTCTCCGCTTCAATGCGGAACTGGAGCGGGAACAGGTCGGAAGGCAACTCCGCAGGGATGCCGATCGTCACGGTGACCGGCTGGTCTATTGCATCGCTGGTTCCAGTAACGGTGGTCATATTGGTAAGCACCTGCTGTCCCATGACCGTGTAGGTCACTTCGCGGTAGATAGCCCGGTTCTTGCCATACTTGCCTTGGACGCGGATGATGCTCTTCAGCACGGGAGGGTCTTGTCCTTCCTCAGCCACAGGGAGCGGGTTGATGGTTAGCGGAATCGAACCCCATCCCGGACGAGTCTCTGTGTCGATAGTCAGCGTTTCATTCGCGACAGCATGTCCGTGCCCGTCCACATCGCGGCGGCTTACCGTAATCGTAACAGTCTCTCCACCATAAGTGCCGGTCGTGTTGACCGTGGTCGTGCCATCGGCATCCGGATAGAACTGGAAGTCCAGCGTTGTGGTGCCGACATTAGTAAAGAAAGTGTGGTCAAGATTCTCCACCAACAAGCGGGACGTACCGTCGGAGATGTCGTTGAGCATGGCCGTCTCCAGTGAGGAGGAGATGTTGCCCAGCGCACTTCCAGCCCAGGCCGCAGATGCGGTTGTCTTTCCCGACTCTTTGATTCCGGACAGACTCAAGGTATAGCGGATGTGGCGGAGGATGGGCATGAATTCGCCGTCATTATCCAACAACTCCACCTTGTACCATTGCTTAGTTCCGCCGGTAATGCCAAGAGAATTCCCCGCCTGCCATTCTACCTCCATCAGGATGACGGTCGGCTGCTGTGTCGTATTCGGAAGGGTCCTCTCATACATATAAAGACCCGGGTCCGCATTCGAAGCGGAGACAAAGGACGTGGGCATGTTCTCATCAAACTCGACATCTGCCGGCATCGTGCCGGAATAGCCGGTATAGCCCGCCGTTTGTGTCTTCAAGGTAAGGTCATCATAGAAGCGGCCTTTGACTTTGAGATCTTCATCCGAATCTCCCTCCTGGGCAGGATGTTGCGGCATGTACTGCAGGATATCCGTATAGGGAATATCGAAGCCGATCACGTCATCTCCCGAGGTCTTGGCGTTCCATGGAGCAACGGTTCCGCTGGTCGGGATGTTACCCAATGCATATCGAGTGACTTTGAACTCATTTTCGTTGGCAGACTTCACGACAATCTTGGCATAGTTGCGGACCAAGGCCACTTTCTTTAAGTTCGCGATAGAGGCTTCGTCTACGGTATAGTTGCCGTCGTCATCCAAGATGTACTGCCCCTGGGCATTCTTGGCGGCCTTGACACCACCGGGGATGACCACACGCTGCCAGTAGGCCCCTTCTCTGTCCGTGGTCACCATCAACTTGATAAAGTCGTTCTCATAGTCAAACGACGGCTGTTCGATGGGAGGATCGGCAATGAAGTGGAATACCTCATTTATCGTGATTGGGAGATAAACTGTGTATTTGACCATCGTCTCGACTCCGACCTCTTCTATTTCTTCAATTTCGGCCGGAATCCAGTTCTGCAGATAGCCGTTGTCCTCGGAGAAAACAGCGAGGTAGAGTTTTTCAATGGCCGGCATCTCGGCCATAACCGCCTTGGTGCTGGCGGAAGAGCCGGGATAGGAAGCCTCGAACTCGACCTTGACGAGCGTGCCCTCTGCCGGTGGCACGGTCGTGGAGTTAGACGAAGGACCCTCCATCGTCTTGTTGCAGGAGGCCATCGCCAAAACCAGCAGACCTGCGAAAATACTATATACTATCTTTTTCATTGTCTTCGGATGCTAACTAGTTCGACTCGATATGCTGATTGGCATGATACTGATAAGTGGGAGTCACAGGCTGGTCTCCCCAGTACCATAGGTCATAAACGAAACGGACGGACATGTTGTCCTCGGTGGTCCTGTTCCTGAATTCTAAGTTCGTGGCGGTAGATGAAATCATGTCCAAAACTCGGCCGCTTCCTGCCCAGTATGTTGTATTCGTGGCATACAAGTTCGGAATCGTACCATCTTTCTGACGAGCCACGATGAACGCCATTTCTGCTTCAGTGGGAAGTCTCCAACGTCCGGCAGGATATCCAGCCTCCTGATATGTTGCGGCACGCCTTATAACCTGATTCCAAGAAAGACCAGTGTTTGCATTTAAAGCGGAGGAGACAAGGAAACGAGGAGCAATCTTAGGACGGTCGACTTCGGCTTGTGAACTGATCAGGATATCTGAAGGATTTGTCCAGTTACTGGTAACGTCATTGTAAGTGTAACCGTATTGCGAAGTTCGCTGTTCTCCTGTGAGATAAGGATCAAGGCTCCATCCGGTCCCATAATGAACTGATGCTTTAACGCGCGGGTCCGCAATCTTATAGTAAGTCTTTGTGTTGTTTGCGGTGTAGTAGTTATTTGTCTCACTGAAAGCGGTAACTGTGATATCTGTGGTATACCAGTCAGTTGAAATGGTTTCATCAACGTTAGAACCATCAGTGATAGTGCCATATCCGTAACGCCCTTGATTATTATTATAATCTGCTATCCTATCATTATTACTCCATCCGTTACGGCTGTGATAATAGTTGACCCCATCAATAGTTTTAGTTGTTCCGAATCCAGGATTAGTCGAAAGCCTCGCAAAATGCCCATTCACGAAAACATCTCCAGCGCCCTGCTTCTTAAGCTCGATGGCCGGATGCTGATAAATCGTTACTTCGGCGGACTTGCTCTCGTTCTTGTAAATAGTCAGATGGATTTCACGAACGACATAGACATCTGCCATCGAGTGGGTGAATTTGACGACTTTGTTGTCCGCTTCATCCTTTCCAACAGTCACGCTATATGAATGAGTATCTTCCCATCTACTCTGTCCGCTTCCTCCGGAAGGTGTGACCGTAGTATTATCCTGACCTTCGTAATTTGCCGTTCTAACGGCTGTAGAGGCACCAGAGTAGTCATTGTAGGTAATCATTGTAAAATATGCCTTCACTGTGCTCTGGTCATCGCAATAGTACGGGATATTGAATTCATCAGTACTGTAGATATGGAAGGTCGTGGTCGGGACGAGGAAGTAGATCGGGGAACTGAGGCCGGTGCCGGACTCCCAGGACGGATCGGCCCAGTCAGCGACGCCGTAAAGCACATCGTCCACGAGGACATAGTCGTTCTCCGTACCGCCGAGGACCTTGATTGTGGCGGTGACCTGATACCAGCAGTTGCGGCTCAGGGTGAACACGCCGTCCACGGGTTCCGGCAGGACGATCTTGTAGTGGAACTCACTGGAGCCCTTGACGTCGCTCATCCACGGGAAGATGATCTTGATGAACGGCTCGCGGTTGTCCTCACCGTTCCAGGTCTGCGGGTAGGTGTAGAACGGGTCGACCGTCTGCCAGACATAGTAGTTATCCTCAGCCGTGAGCTCCTCCACTGTGGCCAGGTTGCGCCCGTAGGTGAAGTAGCTGCCGGTGATGTGCTCGTCCGTAGCATCTGCCCGGCGGACCGGCTCACCGTTGAGATAGCCGGCCTTGAGGGCATCTACCATATAAACGTCGAAATCCTTCTGCGACAGGACCGGGGTCCAGTTCTCCTTGTTGCCGAAGTTGTCAGTCGTAGCGACGGTCTTCTGGATCTTGATCTTGGTGGAGATCTTGACCGCCAGACGGGAGAGGTCGACCGTAATCGGAGTCGTTGTCTCATCGTCCACCGCGGAAGGACTGAGCACCTGAAGGTACTTGTTGCCCTTGCGCGTCTCATCATAGGTATCCATGATGAAATCGAAGTTGCCCTTGTCGATGACCTGTCCCTCGTCGCCCTCGTCGTCCGTGGCCGTCTTGGTGAACTGGGTCTGGACGGGGATCGCGAGGAGCTTCTCCAGGGTCCAGCCTCCCTCGGGCGCCGCCGGCAGGGTGATATTGGCGACGGCATATAGGTAGGACTTGTGGCGAAGGTCAGCATATGTGCTGCCTTCAGTTGTCTCAAGGCGCAGGTTAGGGCCGACGGAGTGTTCCTGGTGCAGCAGGACCTTTCCTTCTTCATCCTGGAAGAAGAACCAGTCGACCGTGTTGATCGTGTTCTCTTTATAGGCGTCATCGCCGCCCGTCTTGGTCTGGAGCTCGGAGCTGCGCGCCGTGAACTTCAGCACATTCTCTTCGCCCTTCGAGAAATCCAGGTTGCTGGCGCAAGAGGTGAAAGACAGTGCCGCAGCAAGTGCAGAGATATATGTGATAATTCTTTTCATGGCCTGCTTACTTTACAATCGAGGAGTTGTTGAGGATGAAGTAATGGTATCCGCGGAAGTCCAGCAGCTGGGTCTCCGTGTCAATGCTATACTGGACGGCGTCGTCCCGGGAGATGACGTAGGTCTTGAAGTGGAGCGACTTCTCTTCGGTGACTCCCTCAGCAGCGCGGACATACAGGATGACGTTGGTCGTCGCGGCGGTACCGTCCACGGTCTTGATCGGGCCGCGGAGGCCACCGGCGGTGTAACCTTCTTCATCTACGTTGGAAGTGATCGTAAAGGCATCGGTATCTCCCTCCGGAACGACCAGCCAGTCGAAGCCGATCGGGGACATCACCTTGAACTTGACGGTGGCGGGGTGCGAAGCATCCATCAGCCAGTACTGGCGGAAGGCCTTGGCGTCCCGCCCGGCGACAGGCTCGGTCTGGGCTGCCGTAGTGTAATAACGTCCGTTGTTGACGCCCTCCACCTCGAACTGCGTGGCCTCGGGATAGTTCTTGTTGTCCGCTGCAATCTCAACATCATTCCACTCGATAGCTTCGCCGGCGAGGTTGATGTATTTGAAATTGAAGATATACTGCGGGAGGGCAACACCCGTGATGCGGTGCTTCCTGAGGGCAGTGAAGGGCACGGAATCGCCTTTTTTGTATGAGCCGTCAGCAGCATCCTTGGCGTAGGTGAGCGGGAGGCTGCGGGTGACTTCTTCCTCGCCTTCCAGAATCGTGAACCGGAGAGTGAGTCCGGTGAGAGTCTGCGGGAGGGCAAAGATCGTGAAGGGAAGGTCCTTGTCCGGAGTCACGGTCGTTCCCTCAGGGAAGGTATAGGTAACCTTCCTATCGGTACCGGAACAGGCATAGACAGGCTTCATGTCGCTGCCATAAGTGACTGTGAAGGCGCCGGCGAGCGCAGGAGCGCTCTCCGCCGCGATCAGCTCGAACTTCGTGACCTTGATGGTATTGTCTTTCGTGGTGAGCAAGATCTCGAAAGCCGTGAACGCGGGGGAGAACTTGAGCTCGACGTTGGACACATCGTCGGTGGCCGGCTTGGCGCCCGTGCCAGCCGCGGTCATATAGGCATAGCTCATATCGACTTTGCCGTCCGTGGTCAGGGCCTGTGTGGCAGGGATGGAACCTGCCAGGATACCCTTGGTGCCGTCGATGGCGTTGCCTTTGCCTTCCTCGGCGGACGGCATCGGGTAGATGGCGTAGAAGTCGGCGCTGGCTGCGTCACCCCAGATCAAGCCGTTGAACCCGCTGCCGTAGCCCGGAGTCAGGTTGGTGAGCGTGGCGGTGCTCTGCTGGGTGCTTGCCGTTCCCGCCGCGATGCCGGTCACACCGTAATCGGCCCAGTAGTAGGCATCGGTACCGGTCTTCTGGGCCTCAAAATCTACGCGGCGCATGGCAGCGTTGCTATAGATGCGAATCTGGTCGGAAGTCGTCCAGTCGATGCTCTGCCACGTGGGATTGGTCTCACTGTCATAAACACCGTAGACCGTCTTGGTACCGGCGGTGCTGGCACTGGCCGTGAAACGGATGGTGCCGTCGCCCTTGGCGTCATTGCCGGAAAGTGCCGTCTTCTGGCATCCCGCCAGAGAGAGGATTCCTGCTGCGAGCAGGAGGAGTATGGTTCTACCTTTCATAATCATTCCTTGGTCCTCCTATTCCCAATCGTGATTAAACTCATCTCCGGAGAAATCGTGGTTCTCGACCTCCTGGCCGGTGGACACGATCGTGGCGTTGTCAACCACCGAGCCTGCAAGGATCGGCGTCTCGGGCAGGAGGGAGAGCTCCTGCAGGACCGCCGGCCTTACGAATTGTTTTTTCTGTTTCATTTTATGCATAAATTTTACTTCGTTTTCATCTATCTGTTTATTGGTTCTGTCTACCGATGGGTTCGAGCCAGGCCCTGGGGACGCTGGCCTTGGCGAACCAGGAGTCGAGGAGCTTGACGACGACGTAGGTGCGTCCGCGGAGCTCGAGGACGTATCCCTCGACGCCGGCGAGGACGCCCTTGGTCACGCGCACGCGCTCACCCAGTTCCAAAGGGCGGTCGACCAGTCCACCCTCGTCGGTGGACAGGTCGAGCACGCGCCTGAAGTCTTCCATCTGTTTGTCGGGGACGACGAGCAGCGAGCGGGTCGCGGGGTCGATGAGGTATCGGACCGGGAGCGACTGCTCGTTGGCGAGGGCGCAGGCCTGCTGCTTGGTGGCCTTGAGGAACACCAGGCTGGGGATGAGGGCGCGCTCGTAGGTGGCGGAGCCGCGGGTGTGGCGCAGGGTCTGCGTGGGCACGAAGCGCTCGACGCCGAGGCGGTCGAGCCGGCCGGCTACCGACAGCTCGGCGCCGCAGCGCGTGCGCGCAGCGTACCAGCGCTCCTGCGGGGCGCCGGCCGAGGGGGTTTCGTGCTGCCGTGTTTCGACCATGCTCGTTTCGTTTTTCAGATATCAAATTGACACCTAGCAAACGGTATCTTATTGAATATCAGCGTTTTTAAATTACTTAAAAAATTCGGAAATATCTCTACGGTAGAGATAGTTCCGGGTTTAGTCACACTTTGTTTACGTATCCGACCAAAGGTCACATACTTTTTCAAGGTGCAAATATAGTAAAACATTACCAAATCCCCAAAGAAAAAATACTTATTTACCGCTAAAATTTCTTTCCGAAAACAATACGTAGAAAGGTTAGGGCCAACAATCGTGCATCAAACCACAATGAATGGTTGCGGAGATAGTATAGATCCAAATCAAGGCGCGTGAGCATCTTGTCCAACGTGTCCGTATACCCATTATATAATGTGGCATAACTGGTTACGCCTGGGCGGATCTGGAATAGATACTGATACCGGGGATTGACCGCCATGATCTTGTCGATATAGAAACGGCGCTCCGGGCGGTAGCCGATGAAAGACATATCGCCGCAGAAAACATTCCAAAGCTGGGGCAATTCGTCGAGATGGTGTTGCCGCAGGAACTTTCCGACCCGCGTCAGACGGGGGTCGTCGTCACCCCCGTAGAGCGCCGGGGCGCCTGCAGCCTCCGCATCGACGCGCATCGAGCGGAATTTGAGGATATTGAAAGGCTTGCCGCCACGGCCGAGCCTTTCCTGGGAGAAGATAGCGGGGCCGCCATCCTCGAGTTTGACTGCCAGCGCGCAAAGGCCTGCAAGTGGCAGAAACACGATCATCAGCAGGCCGGAGAGCGTCACATCGAAACCTCGCTTGATGACATGGCCGATGCGGGACATGGCATCATCGTTGGCCGTGGGCGTGTCCGCGACGGAACCATCCGGCCGGCCATTGCCTCCTCCCTTTGGGAAAAGGATGCAGTCTATTCCACCCACACGCCACTGTAAGTCACTGATATCTGTGTTGGAACTGGCATAATAGACAATCCGCTCTCCGATGACCTTCCCCTGCAGGGACGGGTCATCTGTCAGATAGCCCAGTATATTATAGCGACCGGAGGCGTCCGCATCGTCAGCCAGCGCGACAGCAGCGTCATCCGTGCCGGCCACGAGCGCATTGGGAAGCCTCGTGGCGGCCTTGATCTCCCGCTCCTCGCGGCGCACGGCGCGAACAAGCAGACGAGGGAAGAATACGGTCGTGGCCGAGAAAATGATGTCGGCAAGGACAGCGACGAATGCAAGGGCGACCGACGGGAGTTTGCACAGGCCGACGAGGATCAGCAGAACCATACCTGCTTCTTTGATCATCAGCGCCCTGGCCAGGCGGGAATACCCGCGCAGTGAGGCATAGCGCGTCACGACCTCACCGCTGCCCGACAACAGGATCCCGATAGCGGTCATCACGGCGGCCGCGGCCACCCACACGAGTACCAGTTTGATAAACCCCGGGATAGGCTCCGATACTCCGCGCATCATCAGGATGGCAGCAACGGAACCAATGGCGGACAAAAAGACGTCCATAGCCATGCGCTTGCGAAGGGGCTTTCTGCTTTGGGATTCACTCATAGTGATACCTTTTAACCAACATGCAAAAGTAGGGTTTTTCGCGGAAATAAACAATCTCAGAGCAGGTTTTCTGCTATAGGAGGCGCAGAATGCTCCGGTTCGCCGCGTCGATCTGCTGCTGGTCCAGCGATGCGAGGTAGATGGATGTCGTGCGTTCGGAATCGTGTCCCAGGCCCTCGCTGATGACGGATAGCGGAATGTGGCGGGCATGGGCTATGCTGGCCCAGGAATGCCGTGCCACATACATGGTCAGCGGGGCGTCCAGATGGAGTTTGTAGCCGATCAGGTGTAGAAAACGGTTGGCCCGGGAAATAGCATATTTATATTGGTTATAGTCCGGTATGTCCGTACGGGTGATGATGGGCAGCAAGTATTGGGTGGGGTTGGGGGCCCAGCGTTCCAGGATTTCCTGCATGCAGGGCTCCCAATGGATGACGAGCGGCTGGCCGGTTTTGCGGCGGGAATAGGTCAGCAGGCCGCCGCGCAGGCTGGACTTGCGCAGGAAGGCCATGTCCACGAAGGACATGCCGCGGGTGTAGAAACTGAAAAGGAACATATCGCGCGCCCAGGCCTCATCTCCTGATAGCGCCATCGCCTTGAGCCGCTTGATGTCGGGCAGCTGGACCGCCCGCTTGGTGGTCTTGTCCACCCCCGTGTAGGCACTGTCGAATGGGTCGGGCAGCACCACGCGGCCTTTCAGCGCCTTATGCCAGGCGGAACGGAGTCCGCGCATATAGAAAGATGTGCTGTTCCGCAACAGCCTGCGGGAGCGCATCCAGACTTCATAAGACATGATGACCGTGCCGTCAAGGGCAAGCAGCGGCAGGTCGACACCCTCCCGGAAACGCATGAAGTTGTTGAGCGCCGTGCGGTAAACCTGGGCGGTCCGTATTTTTCCGGCCCGCTGCATGATGGCGATCTGCTCTTCGATCGCCTCCGAGAACATCATGGTCTTCCTGCTCATACCGTCATTAGTAAAGACAGAAGTCGTGGCCGAAGATAGATGTTTTTTCGCGAATCCCCAGCACGTTCAGAAAAATAGTTGACACAATTGAAACATTATCACTAGTGTCCGGAGAAATTTTCTCCGATAAGGTTTTAACTGTTTAACATCAATAACTTACAAGCATCAGAAAATGTTTCGATTAGAACTTCGGCAACTTTGCGGTAGCCATCAAGAGGCCATCCGCAAGCCATGAACAAAGGAAAAACAATCTTCGCTCAGATCATGTCTCTCTTCAACGAATACGAGTTCAAGAAGTGTGTCGACCGCTACAAAGGTGACCGGCACGCCATCAAGTTCAATTGCCGTGACCAGTTCATGGTGATGAGCTTTGCTCAGTTCACCGACAGGGCTGGTCTGAGAGATATTGAGACTAAACTTAACCTCTGCGGAGACCTCTATCGTTCCGGGCTTAAGGTGATGCCCAGATCCACGCTTGCGGAGGCCAACGAGAAGAAGGATTGGCGTATCTATCAAGACTTTGCTATGACCCTGGTGAAGGAAGCCACGGCGCTTTACAAGGATGAGAAGCTGCGGATTGGTCTTGAAGAGATGATATATGCGCTTGACAGCAGTACCATTGAACTGTGTCTTAAGTTGTGCCCCTGGGCAGAGTTCCACCATGGAAAGGGCGCGTTCAAGATGCATACGTTGATGGATCTTCGCGGATCGATTCCCACGTTTGTCCTGCTCACTCCAGGCAAGGTCAATGATGCCAAGGTCATGGACAAGATACCTGTCGAAGCTAGTGCATTCTACCTGATGGACAAAGGCTATGTCGCTTTTAAGAAGTTTTACAAGTACTTCCAGATGAAAGGAGCGTACTTTGTCACTCGGGCTAAAGACAACATGTCTTATGAGGTGATTGAGTCCAGACCGGTCAACATCGGTTCGGGCGTTCTTTCGGACGAGACTATCCGACTCACCGGCTATTACTCGACAAAGAAGTACCCTGACACGCTGAAACTTGTTGTGTATGAGGACTTTGAGAGCGGGAAAGTCTATCGTTTCCTGACCAACAACTTCGCGATTGAAGACCCACAGACCATTGCAGAAATGTACCGCGAGCGCTGGCAGATTGAACTATTCTTTAAATGGATCAAGCAACATCTGCACATCAAGACCTTCTATGGAACCACCCAGAATGCGGTCTATACGCAGATCTGGATAGCCGTTTGCGACTATCTTTTGCTCATCATTGCGAAGAAGCGATATGGTCTTGTTCCAAGTCTTCATTCTATCTCTAACTCAATCGGACAGGTCCTCTTCAACAGGGCGGATATCCGAGATCTTTTTAATCAACCGACTGTTCCCGTAGTTGTTCCGGAGACGGGTTCGGTTGGGCAACTTACGTTATGGTAAAATTTCTCCGGACAGCAGTGGATTGTCTTCAATGTTTATGACAGCAATCAGTGCCTGAACCCGAGCGGTACTGATATGCCTGCCAAGACAGCGAACAAGCAGATATATTATGTCAAGACCGTAAGTGCTGATGACTATAAGGCACATCTGAATGCAGATAAGACCGTCTCCGTGATTCCGCTTAACTTCAAGAAAGTCAAGTCCGGAACGACGACTGTAACCGTGACGAGCAATTACTTCCCGGATACTTCCGGAACAATAACGGTACAATAGCAGATGAAAGGCCGCTCCCGATGAGAGCGGCCTTTCTTTTATAGGTTTCCTCTAATTAATTCCGCGACCGTGGCGAGGGTCTCGTGGGGAGCATAGCGCAGCGAGAAGGGCAGGCGGCGCAGGAAGGCGCCGGCGGCGTGGAGC
>JAEEGL016659852.1_pt1 | contig 12238 bp, 7 predicted proteins | sample 9134231 | NCBI WGS metagenome assembly JAEEGL01 (sample SAMN16246548, study PRJNA631951) | gut metagenome | biome: gut microbiome; feature: rumen; material: fiber-attached | host: Bos | place: Iran: Karaj | collected 2018-10
AAATATTCCTCATGCCGGAGCGCAGGGTCGACGTTTTCGTTCAGATGGGCGAAGGTCCCGCCGTCCGTATCGTTCGCGAGGTGGTTCACAACAACGTCGACTATGACCTTGATATCGTATTTCTCCGCCTCCGCGCAGAGCGCGGTCAGCTCCTCCCGCGTGCCGAGCCACGTGCCGCCGTCCGCGATCGAAAGGCCGAGGGGCTGATAGAGCTTCCACCACTGCCCGTCCGAGTTCGTCCATTCGGCGTTGTAATCCTTCGGCTGCTGCACGGGCGAGGTCTGGACCGCGGTATAGCCCGCGGCGGCGATTTCCGGCAGCGCGTCCTTGATGCTGTTATACGACCAGTTGAAGCAGTGCAGGATCACGGCGCCCTGAACCGTCTCCTGCGCGTAGGTCTCGTATTCTTCGGTTTCCGCGGCGGCGGGCACGGCCCCCGTGAAGATCACGGAAGCGAGCAGACATACCGCCAGCAAAAGAACGAGTATCTTCCTTTTCATGCATTTCACCCCGGCTTTTTCAAGCCGTCCTTCCTTTTTAAATCGGCGGCAAACGGTCCTTCGCCGCACTTGTATCTCGATAATTATATCATATATACTCACCTAAATCAACAGAGAAACGCCCCCCGTCGGAGCGTTTTCGGCGATTCTTTTCGGGTTTTGCGAAATAATAAAGGGCGGCTCTGAAGAACCGCCCATGTATAAAGCTGGTTACCGTTCGGCCGGGAATGAATCGATGAGGCCCATCGAGTAGCGGAGAACAAGCACGGCGTCCTGAATATTGACCGTGCCGTCGCCGCTCACTTCGGACGCCGCGGTATCGAGGGCGTCTTCGGTGATGAGGCCCATCGCAAAGCGCAGCACGAGGATCGCGTCCTGGATGTTGACGTTTCCGTCGCCGTTGGCGTCGCCGAGAACATACGGTTCGGGCGTTTCGGCGCAGGTGACCTCAACATAGTCGACGTTGATCTCGAACATATCGCTGACGTTGTAATGGCGGATCGCCATTTGGACCGTCCTGCCCGCGTATTCGGCGATATCGTATTCGAACTGATAATCGGCGCCCCAGGTATAATCATCCTGGCCGATCTGGACCCATTCTTCCCCGTCCGCTTCCTTCAGATAGACGCCGAAGATCTCATAGGGATAATCGGGATCCTGTCCCTGCGCCCAGAAGGTGAACAGGCCGTTCTCGGGAACCTCGAATTCCGGCGTGATCGCCCAGTTATCGGGATAGAGCGGGCCGTAATCGTTCTCGTAGGAGAGGGACATAATGAAGCCGTAACCCTCATGGAAATCATACTCGCTGTACCAGTCGACCATCCAGCTCCAGTTCCTTCCGTCGCCGTCCTGATCGACGAAGGTCCAGCCCTGATCCTCCGGATCGGTCTCGAAATCCCAGATCGGGCCGACGGGCTCCGGCGGGACGGGCGTCGGTTCGGTAATGTTCGGATCGACCTCGTATTCCTTTGAATAGATGTAGAAATAGCCGAAGACGCTGTTGCCGCAAGAGCCGACGGCAACGGTCGAGCCGTTGATCAGCGCAGTCGCGTCATCGGAGATCACATAGCCCTCGTTCGGATAGATACGGACAAGGAGATTGTATGTCGCGAACTCGTTGTCGAAATATTCGTCCTCGTAGAGCTGGCCGTAATCCTCGTTGAGTTCGTCGGCATACTGCCACATGACGGTATCGATATAGTAATTCGCGCCTTCGGGAACGGTGATATCGTAATTCGGGTGCTGGCCCCAGAGCGGGGTCGAGAAGCCCTCGATGCGGATCTCATCGATCGTTTCGGGAACGAAGGGCGTGCCCTCGATGATCTCGACATTATCGACCGCGAAATAATCGCCCGCCGGGTTGGTGGAATGGTCCTTCTTATACTGCCACTGCAGGGTATGCTCACCGGGCTCGAGAGCGTATTCGAAGCTCTCCCAGACCTCGTCGTGCGAGCCGTATTTCATGACCATCTCGCCGTCAACAAACAGCCTGCAGGTATCCCAGTCGACCGTGTCGTAGCCCTCGCCCCTCGCGATGAGGTCGAAACGCACCATCATGCCCTCGGCTTCGACATTGACTTCAGCGGAGATCGTGGAGGTCGAGCTCTCGACGCCGGCGTTCCCGCTCATTGCATAGACGCGATCGTCGGTCTCAACGACGGTCCAGGGATAGGCCGTGTCGTTCGCGAAGTGGATGCTTCCGCCCTCCGCGTTCAGCGCGAAATCGAGGTCTTCATCGGCCGGCGGCTCGGGAGGCGGCGTCGGCGTCGGGTCGGGCTCCGGCGGGATCGCTCCGCCGATCTCGACGTTGTCAACGGCGAAGCAGTCGCCCTGACCGTTGACGGAACCGTCCTTCGTATAAGACCATTCGAGGGTATGCGTGCCGGGTTCGAGGTTCGCGGAAAAGCGCTGCCAGCCGGCGTCGTATTCGTTGCCCTTGTCGAACTGCGCGGCGCCGTCGATCTTAAAGATGCAGTGGTCGAAAACGGTGCCGTAGTTGCTGCTTTCGCCGCAGGCCTTATAATCGAAACTCAGACTTCCGCCGTCCTCGCCGACGGTCACCGTCGCGGTCATCACGGAAGTCGACGAAGCCGTTCCGGTGTTGCCGCTGATCCCGAAAGACGCATGATCGGCGTCATCCGAAGTCTCCGCATGCCAGGGATAAACGCCTTCGCTCACAAAGGTCAGTTCCCCGCCGCCGACATTCAGCGCGCTGTCCAGATCGGCATCCCGCGTTCCGGCAAAAACGCCGGCGGGGATCATCATCGCCGCAAGCAGTATGGCGATCAAAACGCTTATGATCTTTCTTGCCATGTTCTTCCCTCCTTGAAATGCTTGGGTCGGCACAGTCAGAAAGCGATGCTGCGCCTCAACTGTATATATTATAGCATATCGTTCGCGATAAAGGAAGGCCGGCCGGAGCGATATTTTTCGTTCAACGGGCTTTATTTTCCGCCGCGCTACTTGACGGGCGTACCGTCCGTATGGTATATTTTGATTGGTATTTTGTCGGTTTTCGGCGGAAAACGAGGTTTTCGATGGATATTTTCAATGTGATCTCCCTGCTCGGCGGGCTCGCGATGTTCCTTTACGGCATGCGCCTTATGGGGGATTCACTCAAAGAGAATTCTTCCGGCGCGCTGAAGAAAGCGATGAGCAAGGTTACGAACAACCCGCTCAAGGCTTTCATCCTCGGCGTTCTCGTTACCGCTCTCATCCAGTCCTCGACCGCGACGATCGTCATCACCGCCGGCCTTGTGGGCGCGGGGATCCTGACGCTGCATCAGTCCCTCGGCATCATCGTCGGCGCGAACGTCGGCACGACCGTCACCGGCCAGATCATCCGCCTCCTTGACCTCGATTCCTCCGGCTCATCCGTTCTCCGCTTCTTCCAGCCCTCCACGCTCGCCCCGATCGCGCTGATCATCGGCGTCGTGCTCATCATGGGCAGTTTCTTCAAAAACGCGCATTCGATCGGCAAGATCGCGATCGGCTTCGGCATCCTGTTTTCGGGTCTTCTGAACATGACCGGCGCCGTCAACACGCTTTCGCAGTCCGGCATCATCGAAGGCCTTTTCTCGGGGCTCGGCAGGAGCCCGGTGCTCGGCTATCTGACGGGCGCGGGCGTTGCTTTCGTTCTTCAAAGCTCATCGGCGGCAGTCGGCATCCTGCAGGCGTTTTCGTCGACGGGATTGCTTGCCTTCAGATCCATCTATTCCGTGATCGTCGGCATCTATCTCGGCGACTGCGTCACGACGGCGATCGTGATCTCCATCGGCTCGAAGGCCGAAGCGCGGCGCGTCGGTATGATGAACATACTCTTCAATTTGAGCAAGACCGTCCTCGTGCTCATCGGCGTGACCGTCGTTCATAAACTCGGGCTTCTCGACAGGCTCTGGGACGCGCCGGTCAATTCGGGCATCATCGCGAACACCAACACGATCTTCAACCTCGGCTGCGCGCTCGCTCTCTTTCCGATGCTCGGCGTTTACGAAAAGCTCAGCCGCCGCATCATCAAGGAAAAGCCCGCGAAGGAAGGCAAGTTCAAGAGCGTTACCGACGCGCTGAATCCCGCCTTTTTCAGCACCCCGGCGCTCGCGCTGCAGAGCTGCTACAAGACCCTTCTCGCGATCTTCGCAACGGCGAGGACAAGCATCGAAAAATCCTTTGCGCTGCTTAAGGATTACGATCCCGCCGTTCATAAGCAGATCCTTGCGGACGAGGAGGAGATCGACCGCATGACCGACCGCGTCAGCAAGTATATGGTCGGGTTCCTGCCCCATCTGCAGATCGACAGCCATGTTGCGATCCTGAACCAATACTATAAGATCACTTCGGAATTCGAGCGTCTCGGCGACCACGCCGTCAACATTGCCGACCATGCCGAATCGATGAAAAAGAACGATACCTCGTTCTCGAAAACCGCTTTTTCGGAGCTCGCCGTCCTCGAAAGCGCACTCGGCCAGATCCTCGACGAAACGGAACAGACTTTCGCGAAGCGCGATATCGACGCCGCCGCGCGGATCGAGCCGCTCGTTCAGGTCGTCGGCGACCTCATCACCGTTCTCCGCCGCAACCACCTCAAGCGCATGAGCACCGGCGAATGCGATCCCTATGCCGACACGGCTTTCACCGACCTGATGGTCGAATTCCACCGCATCGGCGACGTCTGCTCCAATGTCGGCGTCGCGACCGTTGTCCGCGCTCAGCCGGAGCTTGCCGACCACGAGCACCTCTATTTCGAGCGCCTCCACGCCGGCGGCGACGAGGCTTTCAACGCCGCGTACAACCGCGCGCATCAACGGTATTTCGCCCTTCTGAACAGCAGCCCGGACGCCCCGGCAAAGCCCGCGGCACAGACAAAGGATTAAAAACACGCGATCCGCAGCCGAACGGCAGAATGAAAAGCAGGAAACGCTCCTGCTTTTTTGACATTTCGGCGAAAATTTGATATAATAAAAGTAAGGGGCAAGCCCCGCAATTCCCTTTGCGCCTTCTCTAAAATCAAAGGTTTTTCCTCCCGCCGCCCGTCGGCCTGTTTGCTTTCCCGAAAAAACGGCAGATCAATATTTAATTCGGAGCTTACAATGAAAAACAGAATTTCCTTTTCTGCGGTAACGCAGATCTTTTCCTCTATCATGAGCTGGTTCTTCTGGCTCATCATAGTATTCTTTATCGCGATGGTTTTCGATTATGTGACGGGTTCGCTCGCCGCCCGCAAGCGCGGCGAATGGCGCTCCACCCGCGCCCGGGAGGGGCTTTACCACAAGCTCGGCATCGCCGGCGCGCTGATACTCGCGCTGCTCATCGATATCGTCGTCGGCCTCGCCGCGGACACCGTTATCCGCCTCCCCTTCCCCTTCCGCGGGCTGTTCTCCCCGCTCTGCGCCGTTTGGTACATCGTTACGGAATTCGGTTCGATCACCGAAAACCTCGATAAGCTCGGCGCCGGGATCCCCGCCTTTATGAAGAAAGGCCTTGCCCTGCTGCGAACCGCGGCTGAGCGTTCCGATCCCGGCGAAGAGTGCGCCTGCACCTGCAAACGTAAAGACGATAAAACGAAAGGAAAACGCGGCAGATAACGCAGCCGAACAGCGAAGAAGCGCCGGCCTCCCGGCGCTTTCTTCATTCCCGGCGGTCAAACGCCGCGCTTGGCTCAGTTGCAGCCGCAGCCGTTGTTGTTATTGTTGCCGCCGCAGCCGATCTCGCCGCAGCCGCAGCCGCCGAAACCGTTGTTGCCGAGGATCAGCAGGATGATGATCCACCACCAGTTGTTATTGTTGCAGCCGCAATCGTCATCACAGCCGCAGCCGCCGAAACCGTTGTTGCTGAGGATGAGCAGGATGATGATCCACCACCAGTTGTTGTTCATACAGTTGTTGCACATAGCTTTATGCCTCCTTCAAATTCGGGCAGGAAGAGCGGCGCCCTCCTTACCCGTCTGCTTCATAATACGCGGCGAGGCAAAAAACGGTGAAAGCGAAAAAGGTATTGCCAAAGGAGAAATGCTGTGCTATAATACGGGCAGCTTCGGGGCAGGGTGAAATTCCCTACCGGCAGTAAAGTCTGCGAACCCGTGTCAAAAAAGGCCGGGCCGAACCGGTGCGATTCCGGTACCGACAGTGATTGCGGCGAAGGCCGCATAAGTCTGGATGGAAGAAGAACGCAATCGATAATTGTATTTTCTGCCCGGAGGTAAATCTGCCTGCGGGCATTTTTATCGAGGTAACAAAATGTTCATGGAAACCAAATCATTTGGTGAAACGCTTGCCGAAACCTTCGCAAAGGCGAAGGACAATCTCGGCTTCCTGCTCGTCTGTCTCGGCATCTTCGCCGGCATTTTCATCATCGCGCTTCTTTTCGAGAAGTTCCTGATCAAGAGCCGCCGCAAGCTTTCCGACACGCGCTCGATCACCTTCATCGCCCTGTTTTCCGCAATGGCGGCGGTGCTGATGCTGCTCGAGTTCCCGCTGCTCTTCGTTGCGCCGGGCTTCTATCAGTTCGATTTCAGCGAAGTGCCCGTCATGATCTGCACCTTCTACCTCGGGCCCGTCGCCGGCGTTGTGACGGAGCTCATCAAGATCGTTCTCAAGCTCTTTATCAAGGGCACCTCCACCGCGTTCGTCGGCGATTTCGCGAATTTCGTCGTCGGCTGCTCGTTCGTGCTTCCCGCGGGCATCATCTACCACACGAAGCCCAAGACGAGCCGTGCGATAGTCGGCCTTGCCGCCGGCACGGGCATTATGACGGTTTTCGGCAGCGCGTTCAACGCGATCTACCTGATCCCGAAATTCGCGCAGCTCTTCGGGATGCCGATCGACGCGATCGTCGACGCCGGCCACAAGATCTTCTCCTCCGTTACGGATGTTCCCACCTTCGCGGCGTTCTGCGTCGCGCCGTTCAACCTCATCAAGGGCGCGGTGGTTTCGATCCTTGCGTTCCTGCTGTTCAAGGCTGTTTCGAGGTATTTGAAGCTTCCCGCCATGAAGACGAAAAAGCAGCAATAAGATTCGATATTTAATTATGCAGCAAAGAAAAGCGGAACCGCCCCAATGGGCGGTTCCGCTGCATTAAGCCTTAATTTTCAGGGCGATCACGGGATGATGCCCATCGCCTTGCGGAGGATCGTGATCGCGTCGGTGACGTTCACAACGCCGTTGCCGTCCACGTCGCCGCGGGCAATCTGTGCCGAAGTGAGGTTGATGATGCCCATCGCGTGGCGCAGCGCCATGACCGCGTCGGTAACGTTGACTGTGCCGTTGCCGTCCACGTCGCCGTTGCCGCTGCCGCCGCCGCTGCTGCTTATACGGACGTTGTCGATGACTGCAGTATCGTAGCCGCCGTCAAAGCTGCCGTCCTTATGATAGGTCCAGGTGAACTCATGCATACCGGCGGAAACTTGGCAGGAATAGGTCTGCCAGGTCTCGTCGCCTTCCTCATTGCCGGAGAAGGAGGCCTTCCGGACGCCGTCGATGTAGAAGGTCAGCTCGTCGTAGTTCGTCTCGGAGGTGACGACGTAATCGAAGCTGATCGTCGCGCCGGATGCGCCGATCATGCAGCTGGTGGAGGTGCTGCAGCTGCTGTTCGGGATACCCTGGTTGCTGGACCTTGCGAAGAGCCTGCCCTCATATTCGGCGAGCTCGAAGGGATAATCGCCGTCGTTGGAGAAGGAGAGATAATCGGGGTTCGAAGGATTCATACCGTCCGGGTTAAGGGCCTGATCAAGATTCGGGAAATTGCGGACGATCTCGACGTTATCGATGAATACGCGGTCCTCGCCGTAATCGATGCCCTCATCCTTCGCATAATCCCACTTGAAGCTGTATGTGCCCGTTTCCGTTGCCGTGTATTCATAATACTGCCAGCCATTGGAATCGCCGCTTCTGCCGCCGAGGAAGGAATAGGAGCCCGAACCGGGGGTCTTGATATAGAAATGCAGATAGTCGCTGCCGTCCTCCGTATCGGTATAGTACATGAAGCGGAAAACGTCGCCGGCAATAAGCTGGAAGTCATCTGCGGTCAGGACCGCCGTGCTGTTATCCCAGTACTTGTTGACCGCGGTCGCAGCTGAATGGAAGTTTTTGTTGCATTCGACGAAGCCCGGATTGCCGGAGGTGAAGTGGATCGTTCCGCCGGATACGTTCAGCATATTATCCAGATTCTGCTGATAACTGCCGCTGTAGGAAATGCCGGAGACGGTGGCATAGTCATAGCCCTTCGAAACACTGTCGTCCTTGACGTATTTCCAGGTGAGCACGAATGTGCCGTTCGAGGGAGCGGTGAAGGTATAGCTCCTCCAACTCTCATCATTCCAGCCGGACTGGCGGACCTGCTCTTCGCCGTCCACGCAGAACTGGAAGTAGTCGTAATTCGGCTCGCAGCTTACGAAATAGTCGAAGGATACCGTTTCATCGGCATTCATCGTGATGAGCAGCTCGAATACGGATTCGGAGTCGTCCAGGAAACGGTTGTTGTTGCGGACGCGCTTGTTCGTGCCGTTGCTGTTCATGACGGGAACAAAGCCTGCCGAATCCTGAGGAGTGATCAGGGGCTGCGTATTCGAATTGAGCGACGAGCTGCCCGCGAAAGTGTTCATATACGTGCGGCGGTCGCTGTAACCGCCCGGGCTCGTATCCAGCATGATATTGTCGATGCAGGCTACGTCGCTGCCGCTGTCGTTGGAGCTGTCCTTATGGTAGGTAAAGCTTATCGTATGGTAGCCGGTCGCGGTGAAGGTGTAGCCGTAGGTATGCCAGGTGAAATCGTCCAGCTCGGTGAAGGATGCGACCTCGGTGCCGTCCACCTTGACGATCAGCTTGTCATAGAACATCTCGCCGGAGACTGCGTAATCGAAGCTGAGGATCCAGTCTGTACAAGCGTAGACGTATGCGTTGAAGGTCGAATCGCTGTTCGCAACACCGGCATTCGTGGAGCGGACGTACAGATCGTTGCTGCTGCTGTTCGAGTTTTGTTTTACCTCAAAGGGATAATCGCCCGAGGTTGCGAAGCTGAAGCCGCCGCTGTTGCCGTGTGCGGACGCTGCCCGGATCAAATATTGGGCGTTATGCCTGCTGTACTTCACGTCCATGACGCGGACACAGTCCGAGCCGGTGTCGTTGCTGCCGTCCTTCTGATACTTCCAGGCAAAGGTGTGTGTGCCGGACGTCGTGCAGGTATAGGTATAGTCGACCCACGCCGGAGTCGAGCCGCTTCCGCCGCTGATGCCCGAGTAGGCGAACACCTGCGTGCCGTTGTCGGTGAAGATGAACTTATCGTAAGTGGCCTCGGTCTGATACCAGTACGAGAACGTGATCGTTTCGCCGACGGACATACTGAACGATTCGGATGTGATCACGGCGGTGCTGTTCGCGGTGCCGGCATTGTTGCTTTCGATGTATTTGAAGGTACCGTTGTCATGCCCGGTGAAGCCGGGGTTGCCGTTCGTGTATGTAATGTAGGTACTGGCGTTGTTGAGATAGTTTTCAAGAGCGGCGGCGCTCTCCTTCTTCGGGAGCTCCTCCGCAGTCTTTGCGGACTCCGCATTCGGAGCAGGATCCTCCGCCGCGAACGCAGCGGCGGGAACGACCGTGAGCAGCATCAGAGCCGCAAGCACGATCGCCAGAAGCTTTGAGTGTTTCATATGTATCCCTCCTCTATTATTATGCGGTATACATCCTGAAGATATGATATACCGTTTTTATGATACCATACTTTATTCGAAATTACAATATGAATTATAAACTTTTCGAAAAATGTCTCCTTTTCTCGGAATTCCGGTACCTTACCCGTTTTGCGCGCGGAGGATGCATACGCGAAGGAAAACCATATATTTGAGGATATGCTTTATCCGCCATTGAAAACGGGGAAAAAAAGGTGTAAAATCAAATTTGTGAAAATGGCGGTCCGCCGCCGTGCCGCGATACTGCGGAAAGTTAAATTTAACGGAGGAAAAATCAATGAACCCGAAGTTTAAGAACGATATCGGCATTGCCGTGCCGGAGCTGATGATGCCCGCAAAGAGCGTCGATCTCACCAAATGGGCCTGCGTTGCGTGCGATCAGTACACCTCCCAGCCCGATTACTGGAACAAGTGCGAGGAGATCGTCGGCGACGCGCCGTCCACCCTCCGCCTGATGCTCCCCGAGATCTATCTCGAAAAGCCCGGCGAAGCGGAGCGCATTGCCGCCATCCGCAAGGCCATGGACGAATATGTTGAGAAGGGCATCCTCGAAAACAAGGGCGAGGGCTTCGTTTTCACCCGCCGCACCGTTGACGGAAAGACGAGGAACGGCCTTGTCGTCGCTCTCGACCTCGAAGCATACGACTATTCCAAGGGTTCCACCACCCTTATCCGCGCCACCGAAGGCACGATCGTCGAGCGCATTCCCCCGCGTCTCCGCATCCGCGACGGCGCACCGCTCGAACTGCCCCATATCATCGTTCTCATCGACGACGATAAAAAGACCGTTATCGAGCCCCTTGCGGAGAACCTCGCGAAGGACGAGCAGCTCTATGATTTCGACCTCATGCAGGGCGGCGGCCATGCCGAAGGCTGGCTGATCAACGACGAAGCCCAGATCAAGGGTGTTATCGACGCGCTCTGCGGCCTTGTCGACCCCGACAAGTACGGCACGAAGATGCCTCCCCTCCTTTTCGCGATGGGCGACGGCAACCACAGCTTCGCGACCGCGAAGGCCAACTGGGAGAAGCTCAAGGCGAACCTCACCCCCGAGGAGAGGGAGAACCATCCCGCCCGCTATGCGCTCGTTGAACTCGAGAACGTCCATGACGACGGCATCGTCTTCGAGCCCATCCACAGGGTCATCTTCAACATCTGCCCCGACTGCTTCATGGATGCGCTCAAGGAAGAGCTTATCAAGCAGAACGGCAGCGCGGAGATCCGCTATTTCGACTGCGAGCACTGCATGGCGAGGGCAAAGAAGGATCTGCCCGCCGGCGCGCACGTCATCCCGTTCGTGACCGAGAAGGGCAAGGGCCTTGTGATCGTCGAAAAGCCCGCCGCGCAGCTCGAGGTCGGGACCCTGCAGAACGCGCTCGACGTCGTTCTCAAGAAGACCGAAGGCGCAGTCATCGACTACATCCACGGCGAGGACGTTGTCAACGAGCTCGGCTCCAAGCCCGGCAACATGGGCTTCCTGCTCCCGCCGATGGCGAAGGGCGACCTGTTCAAGACCGTCGTGTTCGACGGCGCGCTTCCGAGAAAGACCTTCTCCATGGGTGAAGCGCACGAGAAGAGGTACTACCTCGAATGCCGCAGGATCGGCAAATAATGCTTTGATAAACCGGGAAAGGGAGGCGAAGCTTCCCTTTCCTTTATTCCTCTGCTCCCTTTAGGTTTCCCCGTCCCCCGCGCTCCGTCCTTTTCGCTATGCTGGAAACAACATTCAATTCCCTGACCGCCGTGCTGATCGTGATGTTCATGGTCGGCGTCGGCTGGCTTTTCGGGAAGCTCGGATACATCAAAAAAGAGCATAAGGGCCTGATGGTGAAGCTCATCATCTGCGCCGGCATGCCCGCGCTCGTTGTGAACAACGTGTTCGGCAATCTCGACCTTTCGTCGCTCGATCGGCCGCTTCTGCTGTTCCTGCTGCCGATCCTTTCGATGCTCTTCACGCTCGACATCGGCATACTGCTTGCGGTCATTCTGAAGCCCGATAAAAAGCGCGTCGGCGGATTCATCACGATGTGCGCGTTTTCGAACTCGATCTTCGTCGGTCTCCCGATGAACACCGGCCTTTTCGGAGACGGAGCCGTGCCGTACGTGATGTGCTTTTATATTGTCAACACAACGCTTTTCTGGACGATAGGCAACTATTTGATCAGCCGCTCGGGCGAAGGCGGAAAGCACCAAAAGGGTTTCTTTAAAAATCTCAAAAAGCTGATCTCTCCCCCGCTTGTCGCGCTCGCCATCAGTCTTCCGCTGCTCGCACTAGGCGTTAAGATGCCGGAGCCGGTCGTCAAGCTCGCCGGATACATGGGCAACATCGTTACGCCGATCGCGCTGTTCTATATCGGCTACGCGCTGTATGAATACGGCCTCAGGAGCATGCGCCCGGGCAAGCACATGCTCGGCGTGATGTTCGTGCGCTTCATCTGCGCGCCGCTCATCATGGTGGGTCTGTGCAAGCTCTTCGGCTTCGGCGGGATGCCCTCCGGCGTACTCGTCGTTGAATCGGCGATGCCCGTCATGACGCAGGCCGTCGTCGTTGCCGCCGCGC
>JAEEGL010950583.1_pt1 | contig 12237 bp, 13 predicted proteins | sample 9134231 | NCBI WGS metagenome assembly JAEEGL01 (sample SAMN16246548, study PRJNA631951) | gut metagenome | biome: gut microbiome; feature: rumen; material: fiber-attached | host: Bos | place: Iran: Karaj | collected 2018-10
CAGGCCAAGTGCCTGTGCCTCATCAGCGCAGTTCAACAGGTCAGCGGCAACACCGTCAACAGTGTACTCAGCTACGGGAACCTCTTCAACAGCCTCCTCAGCGGGCTTGGTTTCGGTCTTGCAACCAACAAATGCGATAGCAGCAACAGCTGCAAACATCAATAAGAATTTCTTCATAATAAAACAACTTTTAAAATAAATGAATAATAATAATAAAACGATTCAACGCCGCAAATGTAACGGCTATTTTTGAATTACCAAACTTTTTTGCACTCAATTTTCATTTTTTAGCACTTTTATTGTCGTAAATGACTGTTTTGCGGGCAAAATAATATAACTTTGCAGTGCGGAATCTTGCCCGATGCATTGTATGGCAATTTCCGTGCCAAATAGTGCAATATCAATTAAAAACTTAATATTATGTTCATTTACATTTTAATGGGAGGCATTTTCATCCTGAGCATGATTGTTCAGAGCTCCCTTAAGTCCAAGTTTGCCAAGTATAGTAAGATTCCATTGGCTGTTCCCATGGCTGGGCGTGACATTGCCAATGCCATGCTTCAGCAGAATGGCTGCGGGGATGTGCAGGTGACGAGTGTGAGCGGCCAGTTGACCGACCACTTCAATCCCGCCAACCGTACGGTGAACTTGAGTGAACCGGTCTATGGAACCAATAGCATCGCTGCTGCTGCCGTTGCCGCCCATGAGTGCGGTCATGCCGTGCAGCACAAGGTGGGCTACAGCATGTTGCAACTGCGCACCAAGATGGTGCCCTTGGTATCTTTTGCTTCCAGCACTATCCAGTGGCTCCTGCTTGCAGGTATTGTAGTGGCAGCAGTGACGCCGATACCCTTGTATATCGCAATCGCCCTGTTTGCTGTAACGGTCCTGTTCAGTTTCGTGACCTTGCCTGTCGAGGTGGATGCCAGCCGCCGTGCCATCAAGTGGCTTGAGGGCTCAGGAATTGCCAGTGGACAGCAATTGGAATATGCCAAGGATGCTTTGCGTGCTGCAGCCTACACCTATGTTGTGGCAGCAATCGGTTCGCTTGCAACATTGTTATATTATGTCGCCATGATTTTTGGCGGTAGCCGTCGATAACATCATAACACAATACATTGAGAAATACATTAAATTAGAATAATGGCACAAAAACCTTCTATCCCTAAAGGGACACGCGACTTCTCACCCATCGAGATGGCGCGCCGTAACTATATTTTTAACACAATTAAAGACGTATTCCTTCTCTACGGTTTCCAGCAGATTGAAACTCCTGCCATCGAGAATCTGTCCACATTGATGGGCAAGTATGGCGAGGAGGGCGACAAATTGCTGTTCAAGATTCTGAACAGCGGCGATTACCTCAAGGACGCCCCCGACGACCTGCTGGCAGCCCATGACTCATTGCACTTGACTACCAAGATTAGCGAGAAGGGACTGCGATATGACCTGACGGTGCCCTTCGCCCGCTATGTGGTGCAGCACCGCAATGACGTTCAGATGCCTTTCAAGCGCTATCAGGTGCAGCCCGTGTGGCGTGCCGACCGTCCGCAGAAGGGCCGTTACCGCGAGTTCTACCAGTGTGATGCCGATATCGTGGGCAGTGACTCGTTATTGAACGAGGTTGAACTGGTGACGATGATTGACGAGGTGTTTAACCGCTTCAACATCAACGTTGCTATCAAACTCAATAACCGTAAAATACTCAGTGGTATCGCTGAGATTATCGGTGCCGCTGACAAGATTGTGGACATTACCGTTGCTATCGATAAACTCGATAAAATCGGTCTTGACAATGTCAATGCCGAATTGAAGGAAAAGGGATTGAGCGATGAGGCGATTTCCACGTTGCAGCCGTTGCTGGCGCTTGAGGGTACCAACGAACAACGCCTATCAGCCCTGGCTGATATGCTGGCCGGCAGTGAGACGGGCATGAAGGGTATCGAGGAAATGCGTTATGTGTTGGACCATGTGGCTGCTTTGGGCACTCGTGCTACTGTTGAACTTGATGTCTCATTGGCACGTGGCCTGAACTACTATACAGGTACAATCCTTGAGGTCAAGGCTCTGGATGTGGCTATCGGCAGCATTACGGGTGGTGGCCGCTATGATAACCTGACGGGAGTATTCGGTATGCCCGGCTTGTCGGGTGTGGGCATCAGTTTCGGTGCTGACCGCATCTATGATGTGTTGAACGCACTCGACCTCTATCCTGCCGACACGATGGCGACCGCTCGGGTAATGTTTGTCAACTTCGGTGAACAGGAAGCTACGGCTTCATTGCGTCACATCATGGCCCTGCGTTGCGCTGGCGTCAGCGCTGAACTGTACCCTGACAGCGCCAAGATGAAGAAGCAGATGAACTATGCCAATGACAGGCAAATCCCCTTTGTCGCTATTGTTGGCGCCGACGAGGTTCAGAATGGTACCATCGCTCTCAAGAACATGACGACGGGAGAGCAGCAGACGTTGACAGTCGAGCAGGTGATTGAGGCTTTGGGCAAATAAAGACAGGTGATTGGCCATGAACAGCATGTACCAACAATTGATGCAGTTGCCTCTCTTCCAGGGCGTGAGTACTGAGAAAATCACGGCACTGGTCGAGAAGTTGCCATTCCATTTTCTCAAATTCGCTGACGGTGAACGGATTTTCACCGCTGGGGACCCGTGCACGCACCTCAAGTTCATTGTGTCGGGTCAAGTGAGGTTGGAAACCCCTTTCAGCAACTTGAGGGTTGTGCTGTCACAGGTGTTGGTTTCTCCCCACGTCTTGGCCGCCGAATATCTGTTTGGACGTGAAACCCTGTATCCTTATACCGCTATTGCCGACGGCTCATGCGGCATCCTGCAGCTGCTCAAGAGTGACTACATCAAGATGGTCAACAGCGACAAGGTGTTCTTGTTCAATATATTGAACTACCTGTCATCGGGATGTCAGCGCAGTGCTTCCTCGGCAATGGCTGTGAGAGACGGGTCGGTGACTGAACGGTTGGCGACACTGCTTGACACGTTGTTGGTGCCTGGCGCTGCCGATGTGGAAATATCCTACAAGCAGAAGGACTTGTGTAATCTCTTGGGCACTCAACGCACTACACTGGTTGCCACACTCGACCGCTTGAGCGATGAGGATATCATCGAGTATGACAGTGGGAAGCTGAAGCTCATTGACCTGCCAAAATTGATACAAATAATACGAAACAGATAATTTTATGCGTTATTCTTATGAAACGAGAGGCACCTGCTCGCTCCAGATTGATTTTGAACTGGACGAACAGGGCATCATCCGCGATGTGAGCTTCATCGGTGGCTGTGATGGCAACCTGAAAGCGGTCTGCACGCTGGTCAACGGTATGCCGGCCGTCGAGGCCATCAAGAAACTGAAGGGCATACGCTGCGGCTACAAGGCCACATCGTGTCCCGATCAGCTTGCCACTGCTTTAATGCAGGCAATCGGGGAGTGAAATACAATGAATTAAACAACATTATAAATAAAAGTATTTGACAAAGAAAAATGAAGAAGATTTTATTGACACTGGCTGTATTTATGGCTTTATCGTTGGTTAGTTGTGAAGGCAATTATAAAGCTAAGGGCGAAGAGTTTGCCAAGCAACTTGATGAGTTGTGCCAGAAGAAGGATTCTGCTGCAGTACTCCAACTTGACCAAACCATCCGCGAACAGGAGGAGAAAATTCTCGCACTCGGTGATTCCACAGCCATTAAGGAGTTCCGTGATGCTTTGAAGGATGCCCGTGAGCGCAATACAGCCTATATTACCACGCTCAAGATGAATCAGGGTCTGAACAAGGATACCGTTCTTAATGAGGTGGTTGATGATGCTTTACAGGGTGAAATGGGTATCGGAGCTGTGACCAATTCGGTAGATGCCGCTGTAGAGACCAAGAAGAAGTAATTATTCTGCTTTTTCCATGATGAACGGGTGGCTTTCACATTCTTTCCTGAACCACAGCCGTCACATCGTGACAGGCATTGTGGTGAGTGTGTTGATGGCTGCCTGTGGAACGGGCATTGAAGTGACCGACCACGTTACTGATAAAGATGTCCGCCGTGTCATCAATCAGGTTGAAAGCAAGCAGACTCCAGTAACAATCGAATCTTATGCCGATTCGCTGCCGGCATGGAAAAAAGGCAAGCGTTTTTGGGTTACTGACGACCAGGTGCGTGAAATGCTCTTGTATTCGGGCTATAACCTGGATTCGCTGCACTTGGCGGGGCATGTCCTGTGCTATGATGGTTGGGTGAACAGTGGCTTGTTTACCGAGGATAACCGAACCGTGGATATCCGTTTTGTTGACCAGGTGTCGGGTCTGACACTTCTCTACCGTTATGGCAAGTCTATAGATGCCTTCCGTTCCGGTTCCACCTTGCCCATGCTCATTGATTTGGACATGGTGGAGCATTTTGCACGCCAGATTCAAGGCAAGGATTACTATGTCCGCACTCCCATCTGGTATGACCGCGACAGTGAACAGATGATTGACGGCCGTCATTTCATCAAGGTCCATTTCGACAGCGTGTTGCCTGGCAATAGCGTGATGCCGTTGCGGGTACTTTTCACCACTGTTGACAAGGGTGATAAGGCAATGGTGTGGATGAGTACTGGCATGGCTGCGATGTACGGACGGGATTTTGACGCCATGTTTGTTGCTGCAGATCCTCGTTCGGCTTATCCCGACATCAGTGACGAAACATGGAAGCGCATCACTTGCGGCCAGGTGGTAGAGGGAATGACCAAGGAGGAATGCTTACTCTCATTGGGTAGCCCCAAGGGTATCAATGCGTTACCCGACCAGTCAGGGCTTAGGGAATATTGGTATTATGACGGCGGCTCCTATCTCTTTTTTGTGGATGGTCTGCTCAGCCGTTTTCGCAGATAACAAGGATGTTGACGACATTGGAAATAGAATTCTTGGGGACTGGGACATCAACTGGTGTGCCCATGTTGCGTTGCCAGTGCCCGGTATGCCTCAGTTCAGACCCGCGGGATATGCGGTTGCGCACCTCGGCGATTGTCCGATATCAGGGCGTGCGCCTGCTCATTGACTGTGGACCCGACTTCCGCACCCAGATGCTGCGTGCAAGCGATGACAACCTGGATGCGGTCCTGTTGACCCATATCCATTTTGACCATGTGGCAGGTCTTGATGACCTGCGTGCCTATTGTTTTGAGCGCCCGTTCCCGTTGTATGCCCGTGCCGATGTGCTGGAAAACCTGCATCAGCGCATTCCTTACTGCTTTGCTGACAATCCTTATCCCGGCGTGGCTCAGTTTGAGGAACATGTGATAGGAGACAAGCCGTTCCTGGTCGAGGGCGTGCGGGTAGAGCCGATTCCAGTGATGCACTATAAACTGCCGATTATCGGATTCCGTATCGGTCCCCTTGCCTATATCACCGATGCCAAGACGATTGCCGACGATGTCGTTGACAGCCTCAAGGGTGTGCCTTTGCTGGTTATCAATTCATTGAAGGCCGAGGGTAATCACTTGTCCCACATGTGCCTTGACGAGACGCTCAGCATCGTCAATAGGATAAAACCAGGGCGCACTTATCTCATTCACATGAGTGACCGAATGGGGCTGCATGCCGATTCTCACAGACTGTTGCCGCAAGGCGTGGAACTGGCTTACGATAAACTAATCGTGAAAGTGTAAACGATGGAAGAAATCAAGATATCTGAAGTCAAGTCCGAGGAAAAAACCTCGGGCTTGCAGTTCTTTGAAGGACGTGTGCAGGCGGGTTTTCCCAGTCCAGCCCAGGGCGAATATGCCGATACCATCGACTTGAACCGCGCCCTGATTACTAACCCGTCGGCAACTTTCTGTGCCCGTGTCATCGGCAATTCTATGGTGGATGCGGGTATCAACGAGGGGGATTTGCTCATCATTGACCGTTCCCTCACGCCTCATGACGGCAGTATAGCTGTGTGCTTTATTGACGGCGATTTCACGGTTAAGCGCCTCAGCGTGCGCGAGGAAGGCATCTTCCTGACGCCTGCCAATGCCGATTTCCCTGAGATGGCTGTTCCCGAGAATAGCAACTTCCAGGTGTGGGGCGTGGTATCGCATATCATTAAAAGGGTTTAGGCTTTAGCAGTGAAGAGGATAGCGGGAAATATCACACGTTACGGCATCGTGTTTTTCGTGCTGTGTGTGGCGGTGGTCGCATGGCAGTGCTTTATCGTTGCCCTCGATACCCAACTGGGTGGGGTGGGAAACATGTTGCATGAATGGCATGTTGTCGCTATCTCGATTGCCAATGCTTTGCTGTTGCTGTTACCTTACTGGCTGCTGCCTCGCCGCCTGCGCTGGCTCGTGTGGATTCCCCTGGCTATGCTCACGGTGTGGAGCCTGATGCAGATGTGCTATTGTCGAGCCTATGATGACCTGATGCCGTGGCGCAGCTTGGCTTTGACCGACAATGTCAATTCCACCTTGGCGGCAAGCACCTTGGCTTTGCTTCGTTGGCAAGACCTGCTGATTATTGTCCCGCCATTGCTGCTCATTGTGGCTTGTTTGCTGGGCAAACGCACTCAAGACGAGGAAAACCGCCCGAAGGCGCTCCTATGCTCGTTGGCGGTGTGCCTGATAACGGGAGCATGGGGTTACATCTTCGGCAACGACAGCTTTGAGAAACGCTTTCTGCACAATTTCAGCAACAAGGGGTATTATGGGCAGAATGGCTTGATACCTTATGTTGCCTTCTCCTTGTATCAGGAACTGATTATCCCCCACACGGTAAACGATGCCGAGCGGGCAATGGTCAAGCGGTTTATTGACGAGGATTGCCCCCATTACAGCGATAACCCCTATTGCAGTGTAGAGAACCGCAATCTGGTGCTGCTGATTGTGGAGTCCTTGCACACCTGGCCCATCGGCATGGAAATCGACGGGCGAGAGGTGACTCCCGTGCTTAACCGTCTGGTGGCAAGCGATAGCGTGATTTATGCGCCACATGTGTTGTTCCAGACGAGTCATGGCCATTCCAGCGACGCCCATTTCATCTACAACACCGGTCTGTTGCCCCTGCGAGACGGGGTGGTGGCAGTGAATTGGGGTGACAAGGAATACCCGACACTGGCAGCAGCCCTTGATGGGTATGACTGCCGTGAGGTAATCTGTACTCCTGGAATGAACTGGAATCAGAGTGTTACCGCCCGTACCTACGGCTTCGATACCCTTTACACGCGTGATGACCTCATCGCCGATGGTGCCCTGAAGCGCCACAATAATGTGGATGACGCAGCGCTTACCGATTTCACGGCGCGCCTGTTGCCGCGGTTGCGCCAGCCGTTCTTCCTCGAGATGGTCACCATGACGATGCACGCCCCCTATACCGATGGCAAGCTGCCCGGCTCGTGGATTACCGCCAGCGACACGTTGAATGCCGAGGCGCGGGGTTATCTCAACTGTGTCCATCTCACCGACAGTTGCATCGGTGCCATGATAGAAGACCTGCATCGCCTGGGATTGGCACAGAACACGGTGTTTGCCATCGTGAGCGACCACACCCAGTTGTACCGTAACCGAATCGAGGGACGTTCCGACTATGATTTCGTACCCGATGATTGGGGCATTCCGCTGATTATCACGGGCTGTGATACCACCTTGCGCTATGATGCGGTCATCGGCCAGGTGGATGTTTTCCCCACTTTGCTCGATGTGATGGGCGCCAATGCCTATTACTGGAAAGGACTGGGACATAGCATCTTGCGTTATCCCGTCAAGGGCGCCATTCAGCCGCGAAATATGTCGGTCATCGGCGACAGTACAGCCCTCACGCCCCATCAGCGCCAAGCCTGGGACATCAGCCGCCTCATCATCTTTGATGATTCAGGGAAATAATTGTAAAGTGTTGATAATAAAATGGTTGACTATAACGGTCTCTGGCCTCGTTTGCTGGTTTGCGGGAAATATGTTACTTTTGCAGTGAAATAGCTATATAGTAAACAGTTATAATTCAAGAAATGATAAAATCACGGCTTTTCTCGAGCGACAGTCGCTTGAGTGATTTGATAACCGCCCATCCGTCGCTGCTCTCGCTGTTGTCGCGACTGGGCATCTCGTTGGGATTCGGTGACCGCTCTATTGCCGACGTGTGTGAGGAGAGTGGGGTAGATACCGCTTTTTTCCTGCTCATCTGCAACGTTTATACTTTCAATAACTATGTGCCTTCGACGGCAGCCATACTGGGAACCGACATGACAGGACTTGTCCCTTATCTGGAGAAGTCCCACAAGTATTATGTTGAAAAACGCCTGCCCCACATCGAATGCCACCTTGACGCTATTGCACAGAAACTGAATGGACGCATCGGTAAGGTCTTCATCAGTTTCTTCAAGGAATATAAGGAGGAAGTGGAGACTCATTTCATGCACGAGGAACGTGATGTGTTCCCCCACATCCGTGGACTAATGGCCGGCAAGCGAGATGCTACTTATAGCATCGGCGAGTTTATCGACACGCATAGTGACATCGAGGGAAAACTCGATGACCTGCTGAACATCGTGTTCAAGTACCTGCCGCCCCAGGTCGATGACGACAATGTGCTTGACGTAGTGGACGATATCCTGCGCCTGAGCGAGGACTTGAAGAAGCACACCTTCATCGAGGAAAAGATTATGGTGCCGCTGGTTAAACATCTTGAAAACGCCATTCTCAAGAAATGAAACAGCGATTGTTGATAGTAGAACCCTCGGAACTCATCATCGAAGGGTTGAAATCCATCCTTGACGGGCAGATACGTTTCAAGGTGCTGGAACCCGAGATGGGGACCGACCAGCTTGATGAACGACTGGCTGCCACTCGTCCCGACATTGTGCTCATCAATCCCACGCTTATCGGCAACGTTTCGAGGCTGCGTGGCGAGCATCCCATGGCCGTTGTGGCGCTGGTCTATCAATATGTGGAGCGTGAGGTGCTCAAGCATTATGATGCGGTGGTGGACATCCGTGACAGCCGGGCTGTGATTATCGAGACGTTGGCCCAGGCTCTTCCCGGCGACACCGAAGCAGGCAAGAGCAATTATGAACTAACCAAGCGCGAAACCGCAGTCCTTGTCGAGCTTGCCCAGGGCAAGACCAACAAGGAAATTGCCGATGCGCTCAACGTGAGCGTCCACACGGTCATCAGTCACCGCAAGAACATCAGCCACAAGACAGGTATCAAGAGCGTTGCGGGCCTCACCGTCTATGCCATGCTCAACAACCTCATCGACGAGAGTGCCCTGCTGTAATTCCGTTAACTTAAGGTATGGGAATCAAAACTTTTTCGTACCTTTGCAGGTTGAAATAATAGAGACGATATGTTATTGACTAAAATGCTAGATAAGTTTGGAGACTACTGCATGTTCATGTGGAGGGTTACCGCCATCCCTGACAAGTGGAAAGTATTCTTCAAGCGTTACCTTGATGAAATCGCGAAATTGGGCATCGACTCGATTCCGCTGATTATCATCGTGTCGCTGTTCATCGGTTCGCTGTGTACCATCCTAATCAAGCTCAACATCTCTAACCCGTTGTTGCCGCGTTACACGGTGGGACTGACGACGCGCGAGATTATCCTGCTGGAGTTCTCATCGACCATTCTGTGTCTGATTCTCTCGGGCAAAATCGGCTCCAATATCGCCAGCGAAATCGGCACCATGCGTGCCACCGAGCAGATTGACGCCCTTGATATTATGGGTATCAACAGCGCCAATTTCCTGGCTGCGCCCAAGATTCTCGCCCTTATCACGATTTTGCCTTTCCTGGTGGTTATCTGTATGGCTACCAGCTTGTTTGGCGGTTGGCTCATCTGTATTATCACAGATATTGTTGACCCCGATACCTTCATTTTCGGTATCCAGTCGCTGTTCATTGAGTGGTATGTATGGTTTGCGCTCATCAAGTCGCTTGTGTTTGCTTTCCTGATGTCTACCATAGCCTGCTATTACGGCTACACCGTGCAAGGCGGCTCGGTAGAGGTGGGCAAGGCGAGCACCGACACTGTGGTGATGAGCAATATCATGATTTTGGTGGCAGACGTCATTCTGACCCTCTTATTACTTTAGTCACAAGCTGAAAACTGATAACTGAACAATGATTGAAGTTAAACATCTATCCAAGTCTTTCAAGGAAGACGGTGGTCAACGTCAAGTACTGTATGACGTGAGTTGCAAGCTCTATGACGGCAAGACCAACCTGATTATCGGCCAGTCGGGTTCAGGCAAAACTGTGCTGATCAAGAATATTGTGGGACTATTTGATCCCGATGAGGGTGAAATACTGTACGATGGACGTGACATCACCAAGATGAACCGCAAGCAGCGCAAGGAGTTGCGCAAGGAAATCGGTATGCTGTTCCAGGGCTCTGCCTTGTTCGACAGCGAGACAGTGATGGGCAATGTGATGTTCCCCCTGGTCATGTTCGGAGGAATGAGCAATAACGAGATGCGAGAACGAGCCCAGTTCTGTATCGACCGCGTGAACCTGACGGGCAGCGAGAACAAATTTCCCAGCGAACTCTCGGGCGGTATGCAGAAGCGCTGCGCCATCGCCCGTGCCATCGCATTGAATCCCAAGTACCTCTTCTGTGACGAGCCCAACTCGGGTCTGGACCCCAAGACCTCGATTGTCATTGACGAACTGTTGAGCGACATCACCCATGAGTTCGGCATCACCACCATCATCAACACCCATGATATGAACTCGGTGATGGGTATCGGTGAGAACATCGTGTTTATCAATAAGGGCCATGTGGGCTGGATTGGCAACAAGGACGAGGTCTATAATGTGGACAATGACGACCTGAACAATTTCGTCTATGCCACCGACCTGTTCCGCGACGTGCGCAAGTACCGCCGCGAGCACGGTTACAAGCCGACGAGGAAGAGTTAGGAATTAGGAGTTACCATCCGCATCCGTCGTTTCGTCCATTTCGTCCGTTTCGTCCGTTTCGTCCGTTTTGTCCGCGTGTGTACAACTAAAAACTGAAAACTGAAAATGAAAACAAGCGATAAGAACTGTAAAGAAGAAATCCTCGAGTTGTTGCGTTCGACTCAGCGTGAAGGTATCGAGGACGTGATTGCCGATTTGGAGGCTTGGGGCTTTTTCACCGCTCCGGCTTCAGCTGGTCATCATCTCAATACCGAGGGGGGGCTGGCAAAACACTCGCTCAACACCTGCAAGGCGGCGCTTGCCGTTTGGGAGGCGATGAAGGCTTTGGAGCCCAGCCTTGAACATGAGGTGAAGCGCGACAGTATTATCCTTGCCAGCCTGTTGCATGACGTGTGCAAGTGCGACATATACAAGCGGTCGGTCAAGAAGCGCAAGAATGCGCTTGGCATTTGGGAAGATGCCGAGGGCTATAAGGTCACCTACAAGAGTTTTCCCATGGGTCATGGCGAGAAATCACTCACGTTGCTCCTGTGTAGCGGCTTGCCCTTGAATGATGACGAGATGCTTGCCATACGCTGGCACATGGGCGCTTGGGGCGTGAATCAGAATAGCTTTGAGGACGTCCGCAATTATGATGCAGCCCGCAAGCTCTATCCGCTTGTGAGCATTATCCAAACCGCCGATGGCCTGGCTGCCAGCATCATGGAGCGTACAGGCGAGGAAATCGACGAGCTTTGATTAAAAACACTTAATACGATTGATACTATGTCAAGAACAGAACAAGAATTGGAGGGCGTGACGCTGCTGGGCAGCCAGGGTACACAATATGAGTTCGACTATCGTCCCGACGTGCTTGAGACCTTCGAGAACAAGCACCCCGAGAACGAATATGTGGTAACGCTCGATTGCCCCGAGTTTACCTCGTTGTGCCCCAAGACTGGTCAGCCTGACTTTGGCCACATCATCATCAACTACATCCCTCGTGTTCGCATGGTCGAGAGCAAGAGCCTGAAACTGTACCTGTTTAGTTTCCGTAACCATGGCGATTTCCATGAGGATTGTGTGAACATCATCATGAAGGACCTGGTCAAATTGATGGACCCCAAGTATCTCGAGGTCATCGGCCTGTTCATGCCCCGTGGTGGCATCAGTATCAAGCCGTTTGCCAACTATGGCGACAGCGAGCATCAGGATATGGTGCGTGCCCGCCTGATTGCTAATTTCCATAACGATTGACAAGACTATGGCAAAAGACGCAGTTATCATCACATCGGGCGGCATGGACTCCACGACCATGCTCTATGAGTACAAGGACATTATTGCCTTGGCAATCACCTTTGACTA
>JAEEGL011247059.1_pt1 | contig 12237 bp, 13 predicted proteins | sample 9134231 | NCBI WGS metagenome assembly JAEEGL01 (sample SAMN16246548, study PRJNA631951) | gut metagenome | biome: gut microbiome; feature: rumen; material: fiber-attached | host: Bos | place: Iran: Karaj | collected 2018-10
AAGTTCGTCCTCTAATATTCTAAGTCCTTCAGCAGTAAGTAAATTCTTCTTTGCTTCCATAAAAATTTTCCTTTCGTCGGATGTATTTTTTAATGATTTTGCCTTTGAAAAAATCGCGCAAAATCCCTCGTTTTTCCTAGTAACTTTAGTGATTATAAGCCACCCACATATTGATGTCAAGAATTCCCATATTGGTTCATAAAACTTTCAAAAAGATTTTCTAAATCATCATATGATTCCACATTATTAATCGCTCCGCGAAGCTTGCTGGCGCCCTTATAACCTGCTGTATACCAGGCTGCATGCTTACGCATTTCACGTATTCCAAGGTAGTCTCCCTTGAACTCAATTTGAAGCTTTGCATGGCGAAGCATGGTCTTTACCATCTCCTCCATTGGTGGCTTTCCAATCAATTCTCCAGTTTCAAAATAATGGAGAATCTGATGGAATATCCATGGGTTACCCTGAGCACCTCGACCAACCATAAAGCCGTCACAGCCTGTCTGCTCTTTCATGGCAATTACGTCCTTAGCATCAAGAATGTCTCCATTGCCAATTACAGGAATTGAGACTGCCCGCTTCACATCTGCAATGATGCTCCAGTCAGCCTTTCCCGAATAATACTGCTCTCTGGTACGACCGTGAACAGCAACCGCAGCAGCTCCAGATTCTTCTGCTACATGTGCCATTTCCACTGCGTTAATATGTTCATCGTCAAAACCTTTTCTAATCTTAACTGTTACAGGCTTTGATGAATTCTTTACCATGCTCTCAATTATCTTTCCAGCAAGGACTGGATTTTTCATGAGAGCAGAGCCGTCACCATTGTTTACAACCTTTGGTACCGGACAACCCATATTGATATCCAAAATATCAAAATTGCGATGCTCAATCTTTGCTGCCATAGCGCCCATTATCTCTGGGTCTGAACCAAAAAGCTGAAGGCTCACAGGACGTTCTCTCTCGTCTACTGTCAGAAGACTCTCGGTATTCTTGTTGTTATAATAAATTCCTTTGGCACTGACCATTTCCATACAGCAAAGGGCAGCCCCCTGTTCCTTGCAGAGCAAACGAAATGGCAGGTCTGTTACGCCTGCCATTGGTGCCAAAATCAAATTGTTTTCTAAAGTTACGTTTCCGATTTGTAATTTTTCAATCATTTATATTTCTATTTATCTTTTCTGCTTATCGTAAATAAACTTCATTCCATAAAGTGTAAGATTTGGATTGTAAATATCGATGCACTGAGTCTCGCTGGCAATAAGATTACCAAGACCACCTGTAGCTACAACCTTTACATTCTCGTAGCCACTCTCCTCAATCATATGCTTAACGATATATTCTGTCTGTCCAATCTGTCCGTACACAAGACCTGCCTGCATAGAAGAAATTGTCTCCTTGGCAAGAATCTTTTCTGGCTTTTTGATTTCAATTTCAGGAAGCTTTGCTGCGTCTTCCCAAAGAGCACGGGCGCTGATACGAATACCTGGTGCTGTAACACCTGAAACAAAAGCTCCCTTTTCATCCACCAAATCATAAGTAGTAGCTGTACCAAAATCTAGTACAAGTACAGGACCACCATAAAGCTCGAAAGCACCTGCTGCATCTACGATTCTGTCTGCACCAATCTGCTTTGGATTCTCAGTAGCAATACGGATACCAGTCTTGATGCCGGCCTCAACAATAACAGGCTGAATATCAAAATACTTGATGATAGAGCTTGTAAGTGAGTGCATTACGTTTGGCACTACTGAAGCGATGATAACATCATCAATCATTGTATAATCCAAATTATTAGAGCGAAGAATTTCGCGAATAGTAATTCCAAATTCATCTGAAGTACGATTTATCTTGGTGGTGATTCTGAAGCTTCCATGGAGGTCGTCACCATCAAAAACACCCATAGTGATATTTGTATTTCCAACGTCTATTGTAAGTAACATTTATACATGCCCCTTTCTATTCAAAGGTCTCCCCTAAGAACACAACTTTATAGTAGGTCTCCAAAGCCTCAAACAGCTCTGTGCGCTCTCTCTGCATGCGCTTGACCTCAAGAGCTGAGCCGATTTCATCGTAAAGCAGGTCATCCTCATTGTGGTCAACCTCAATTCGAAGTGTCCCATCCTCATCATAAATCATCTGGATGGTTCCACTGACTTCCTCAGTGTACATAACACACATGATTTTCAGCTCATCCTTTACCATCGGAGGCAGACCCTCAAAGTCAGGATTCAAATAAAATTTTTTAGTGTAGCAGCTGGCGCCACATAAAACTACTTCGTCCATTATATGTACCCGTATATTCCTCGCACAGACACCTCGCCTGTACTGATTATTCTTTTTTCTCCGTCCACATCCACAATCAGCTCACCGCGGTCTGTGATTCCCAATGCGGTGGCCTCATATGAATCAGCCTGAGCCTCTATTCTAACACGTTCTCCACGATTAGCAAGATGCTTTTCATATTCTTCCTTGAGACCTGTTAAATCTCCTGTCTTTAGGAAAATATTATAGTATTCCCTGAAGCTTTCCCAGATGGCTGTGGTAATAGTCTTTCGGCTACCTGACTCTGTGCGGTTCAGCTTTTCAAGCTCCAAGTCCACCGAGGTAGCTTTAAAAGCGATATCCTCAGGAAAATCCCTGTTGTGAACATTCACACCTATACCGCAGGTCACATACCAGACCTTGCTGTCTTTCATCTCCATCTCGGTTAAGATGCCACAGATTTTCTTGCCATCAATGACTATGTCGTTTGGCCATTTGATAACAGGTTGAAGATCACAGCTTTTTTTCAAAGCCGCCCTTACTGCCATAGCTGCAATAATGGTAATGGTGGCCACTGATTGTATCGGCAACTCCTCAGGCCTTAACAATATAGACGTGGAAATTGAATCCTGTGTAGGAGATTCCCACTTTCGACCTATTCTGCCTTTGCCCGCAGTCTGGGTACCAGCGGAAATCACCAGCCCCTGATCTGCTCCCTGATGGGCACGTTCCTTAATTCTATCGTTGGTTGAATCTACAGATTCATAATATTCAAAACAAATATCACTTAGCATTTTATAATGTCGCGTACATTACTGCCTTGATTGAGTGCATGCGATTCTCAGCCTCATCAAAGACAATAGAACACTCACCTTCAAATATTTCGTCGGTAACCTCCATGCAGTCGATTCCGAATTTTTCATGTATCTGCTTTCCAATAGTAGTATTCAAATCGTGGAAAGCTGGTAAGCAGTGCATGAACTTAGCCTCAGGCTTAGCATAAGAGAATGCCTTTGTATTTACCTGGTAAGGGCTCAAATCCTTGATACGCTCTGCCCAAACCTCGTCTGGTTCACCCATTGAAACCCACACATCAGTGTAAATAACGTCTGCGTCCTTGCAACCCTCAGCCACATCCTCTGTAAGAGTGATAGTTGCACCTGTCTCCTTGGCAATCTCCTGACATTTTTCCACAAGAGAAGCCTCTGGGAAATATTTCTTATTGGTGCATGCCACGAAATCTATTCCGAGCTTTGCACAGGTCACCATAAGAGAGTTACCCATATTATAACGAGCATCACCCATATATACAAACTTTATTCCACTTAATTTACCAAAATGTTCCTTAATGGTCATCATGTCCGCTATCATCTGTGTAGGATGTGACTCGTTTGTAAGACCATTCCATACTGGAACGCCTGCATATTTAGCCAAATCCTCAACGATGGTCTGCTCAAAGCCACGATACTCGATGCCATCATACATTCTTCCAAGGACGCGAGCTGTGTCAGCGATCGACTCCTTTTTACCAATCTGTGAGCCTGATGGGTCAAGATAAGTTACATTTGCGCCCATGTCATATGCAGCAACTTCAAAAGAGCAGCGGGTACGTGTAGAGGTCTTCTCAAAAATCAGGGCAATATTTTTGCCTGCTAAATATTCCTTCTGTGACTTTCCATGCTTCTTTTCTTCCTTGAGTTCTAAGGATAAATCAATTAAATAGTTGATCTCCTCTGGTGTAAAATCCAGCATCTTCAAGAAATTCTTACCTTTTAAATCCATACCGTACCTCCATTGTTCTAGTGAATAAATATACATTTGTTACGTTTAATTATTCACAGTATATAGCAAAAGAGCCTTGGAGTAAACCCCCAAAGGCTCTAAAATATACATTATTTATTAATAGAATACGTGATTACCTATGATAAGACCTTCCATTGAGCCGGCACGTCTAAAGTGTAAACGTCCGCCTGAAGGATCTGAACCTGCCATAGCTTCCTGGGCTGCCTGGATACATGAAGCCTTAGGGCCTCTAGCTACCACTGAAGACATACGTGAAGTAGAGAACTGGCCTCTTGCAAAAATAACATCGTGAATATTATTTGCATAAGAACCGCTGAGAACTCTGTTCATTACAACTGCACCTACTGCAACCTGTCCCTCGTAGCACTCGCTACCAGCCTCAATCTGGATGATTGCAGCCATAAGTGTAAGGTCATCTGCTGATGTGATAACTGCCTGCTTTGCTGCAGCTGCTTCTGATGCTGCGGCCTTTGCCTGCTCTGCCATAGCAGCCTGCTCAGCTGCTCTTCTTGCTGCAGCCTCCTCAGCCTCTCTCTTAGCCTCAGCTTCTTCCTCTAAAGTAATTGCCTCGCCAGTAGCCAAATCAACCTCAACATAATCAGCCTTTACATAGCCTGAATGGTCGCCAGACTTAACTGCTACCCAGCCTTCTACTTCCTCTGCATCTGTGTTTACCTCAAGCTTGCTTCCCTTTGAAACAACCTTGATAATGCTTGCATCCTCTGATGCCTCGCTTCTGATACGAAGACCATTAACATCTATAGTAGCGTATGTGTCGCACACATCAAGTGCCAACTCATATGCCTCAATTCCTGTAACACAATAATCAGCTGATACATAACCATGAGCATTACCTGACTCAATCTCGTACCAACCATCAAAAACATCTACCAAAGTAGCAGTATCGCCCTTGCGAAGCTTTGCAACAACATCTGACGCCTGATTAGCCTCTGAACGTACGTAAAGATACTCATCGACATTAGCTACTACTTTATCTGCCCATTCATCATATACGTCACTATTGTCTGGCTCAACCTGATCTGAAGTAGCTGCAACCATTGTAATGTCTGCTGAAGAAAAACCTAATTCAGATGAGCTCACACTAAGTTCCACAGAAGAAACTGCTGAAAATACACCTGCTGTGCTAGTAGGCTGTATAACTACATCTGTGGTATATTTCTCAGGTGCTTCGATACAAGCACCTGTAATTAATAAAGTTGTAGAAAGTGCTAATGCTACTGCCTGCTTAATATTCTTCATAAGCCTCCAAATGTTTTTTACGAAATATAATGAAATATTACAAAGTTGTTACGTTCCATAATATAACACTATTGAATATAAAAGTCAAATTTTGACCATTTGACAATTGAGAAAGCACTGAATATTATAGTGTTTGAGCCCATTTTTTAGAGGCTGTTTTTTCAAAAAATTGATATCAATAGAAGGTAAAATTCATGAAAAAAATAGTTATGACAGGTGGCGGCACTGCAGGCCACGTTACTCCAAACCTTGCACTTGCACCTTTGCTTAAGGATGCTGGGTATGAAATCTTTTATATAGGTTCCTATACAGGCATCGAGAAGAATATGGTGGAAAAAGCAGGGATTACCTATTATGGTATATCTTCCGGCAAGCTTCGACGTTACCACGATTGGAAAAACTTCACTGATCCATTCCGCGTAATCAAAGGTTTTTCAGAGGCAAATCAGTTACTTAAGCATATTAAACCTGATGTAGTTTTCTCAAAAGGTGGCTTTGTTTCTGTTCCTGTTGTCATGGCTGCTGGTCGTCAGCATATCCCAGCAATCATCCACGAATCAGATATGACACCTGGTCTTGCAAATAAATTGGCTATTCCTTTTGCTACAAAGGTTTGTTGCAATTTCCCAGAGACACTTAATTACCTTCCTGATGGTAAGGCTGTCCACACAGGTTCACCTATTCGCCAGGAATTGTTCAGTGGAAATAAGGAAGCCGGACTTTCATTCTGTGGCTTCACAACTGATAAACCGGTTCTTCTCATAATGGGTGGAAGTATCGGTTCTCGTTTCATTAATAATGCGGTTTGGGAGTCTTTAGATGAGTTGCTTAAGAGCTTCCAGATTGTTCATTTGGTAGGCAAGGGAAATGTCAACAATGGGCTTGTGGGCAAAACAGGTTATCAACAATATGAGTTCGTCAGTGAACAACTCAATGATATCTTCGCTATGACTGATATTATGATTAGCCGTGCTGGAGCAAATTCAATCAGTGAGATTTTAGCCCTTAAAATCCCAAATATCTTAATTCCACTTTCTGCTGCTGCAAGCCGTGGAGACCAGATTTTAAATGCAGAAAGCTATGAAAAGCAGGGATTTTCTACTGTTCTTCAGGAGGAAACCCTCACTTCAGAGTTACTTCTTTCAAACATTAAGGATGTTTACGCCCGCAGAGATGAGATAAAAGAAAAAATGGCATCCAGCAAGCTACTGGACGCCAATAAAGTCATTCTTGATTTGATAATGAATATTAAGTAAATCCTATTACATCTTAAGACTTTCAACAACCGCCTTGGTTTCCTCCTCGGAGAAGCTCTGGTGGCTCCATCCACACAGAGTCTTATCAGGGTCATCCTCATAACGAGGAATTACGTGTACGTGAAAATGGTGAACTGTCTGACCGGCAGCTTCACCATTGTTTTGTACAATGTTAATGCCCACACAGCCAAGCTTTTCCATCATGTTCTTGGCAATCTTCTTTGCCAATGGAAGTGCTTTTGCAGCCACTACATCATCAATTTCAAGTAAGTTAGCATAATGCTCCTTTGGAAGGATAAGTGCATGGCCCTTAGTAGCTGGGTCAGCATCCAAAATCACCTTAAAATCCTCATCCTCATATATAGAATTGGTAGGAATTTCTCCGTTTGCAAGCTTACAAAAAATACATTTCTCGTCCTTCATCTTATCCTCCTATGCACTGAAAGTTAATAATTCATCTAGCATTCTAAGGGTTCTGAAATTGCCCTTTGCTGTCATATCGCCTACAGAAAATGCGCGCTGAAAGGTCTCCCTGCCAGCCACAATATTGTCCATGATGCTTGCGGAAAGCTTCATATAAACGTCAATATTGTCCTCCTTGCCATAGTGGCAATCCACCTGAGTACCTGAAACTCCAAGGTAAAGAGGCTGATCCTTGCCCTCTATCATAAACAGATACTTGGCTGAGAACTCTGCATTTCCCTTAAAATTATCCTTAAAATCGTTTATATATTCATTGGTGCTGTCTTCCTGCTTCTTGCCCATCATATTTCTAAACATACTGGTCAAATCAGCAATATCAGCCTTCTGGGTCTGAACATACTCATCGTCAGAGACAAATTTTGAAAGCTGTTCTGTCTCCTGTGGTGAAAGAGCAAGCTGTTGTGTCCTTAAAATACTTCTAGTAACAGCCTGATTGCTGGTAGGAAGTCCCTTTGTGTGCTGGGAAATGGTACGATAAAGGGTCTCCACCTTTTTCTCAATGATATGAGCATACTCGGTATTTTCCCTAAACTCCCTGACATCCTCCACATAACCGCAGAAACCTGAACAAGGCAAACCACCTAAAATCTCCCAGGCATTCTCCAATGTGACCATGGCCTCGCGCTCACCATAAGTGGTTGACATAACTACAGGCTGCATATACGTGGTAGCCAGCGCAGCCTTGTCCGCATAAAGCCAGCAGGCATCCAGGAACTGATTCATATATCCGCCTATTCCAAGCCATTCAACTGTGGTGGCTAGAATAATTCCGTCTGCATCCTTCAAGGTCTGAGGAAGCATTGAGATGGCATTCTTCTGCTCGTAGATATTGTAAAGATGTACCTCTACCTGAAGCTCGGTAAGCACCTGCTCCATCTTGTTGATTACGTAAAGTGTTGGGTCCTCTAAAAGTCCACGACCCCCATAGTAAATGTTTACCTTCATGATTACCCCTCTTCATCAACATATGTTACTTAAAAGTATAGATATTTTAGGGTTCAAAATCAACGGAACTTCCTTTTTTGCCCCTATTGCTAATCCTTCTAAAAAGGGTAGGAACACCATAGGATATAAAAGTCAAAATCGCGCCTGTAATAAGGCCTCCTAAATGTCCTACATTGTCAGTGCCTGCGGTGGTGAAACCAAAATACAAGGTGAGTAATGCCATAAAAATCATTCTTCTGATGCTTATACCACTGTAGCTCCCCTTATTACAAAGCACAACAACTATCATTCCACCTATAATTCCAAATATTGCACCTGAAGCTCCAGCCACAATATCATTTTTCCCCATTAAACACATATAAAAGAACGACAAAAAGGAGCCAGCAACTCCTGACCCCATATAAATTCCAACAAACCTGGTAATGCCCACTGCCCTTTCAAAAATCTGTCCAAGAAGGAACAGTAATAGCATATTGTTAGCCAAATGTTCTATTCCAAAGTGCATAAATATACAGGTAAATAGCCTGTACCACTCATTATTATTCAAAACAAGATATGGATTCATGGCACCGTTTGTCATCATGAATCCACCATTATTTGTATCCCCCATAATTTCCAGCACAAGAAAGACAATTATATTAATTGCCACTAAAATAAATGTCACTGGAGCTTTCTGGGGTTTTATAAAATCAATTCTATTACTTTTCACACTATGCAAGCATTTCCTGTGGCATTCTGTGGAGTAATTTGCTCATTGCCACCTTATGCTTATCCTCCATCTCTGTAAGTGGAAGTCTCAGGCTTCCTACATTAAATCCTAACATATTCATAGTGGATTTAACAGGGATAGGATTAACCTCGCAGAAGAGTGCATCCACAAGCTCCAAATAATCCAGCTGAAGCTTACGGGCTCTGTCCTCATCGCCATTGAGATATGACATTACCATGTCATGGGTACCCTTAGGGGCAACATTTGAAAGAACTGAGATAACACCAATTCCTCCTAATGAAAGGATAGGGACAATCTGGTCATCATTTCCTGAATAAATATCCAAGCATCCACGGCAAAGGCTGGCAAGCTTTGTAATCTGGGAAATATTTCCACTTGCCTCCTTTATGCCTACGATGTTTTTATTTTCAAGGCCAAGCTTCATTGCTGTCTCTGGCAAAATATTGCAACCAGTGCGACTTGGCACATTGTACATGATGATAGGAAGGTCGATAGCCTTGGCGATAGCGCTGTAGTGCTCGTAAAGGCCCTGCTGTGTAGCCTTGTTGTAGAAAGGAGTTACGATAAGAAGTCCATCTACACCAAGGTCCTGAAGCTTCTTTGAAAAATCAATTACAAGCTTTGTTGAATTTCCGCCACTTCCTGCAATAACAGGGATGCGGTGATTTACGCGCTTTACAGTATACTCAATAACAGAAATCTTCTCTTCCTCGCTCATTGTGGCTGGCTCGCCTGTAGTACCACAGATGATGATTGCATCTGTTCCACCTTCAATTTGGCGGTCAATAAGTGTTCCCAGCATGTCATAATTTACGGTCTCATCTTCATTGAAGGGAGTGATTAATGCTACTCCTGCACCTTTAAATAATGTCATTGCCGTCCTCCTTAATTACCTCAGCGATAAGCTCGCGCTCATCCATATGGTGCTTAACACCCTTAATTTCCTGATAATCCTCGTGGCCCTTACCAGCGAGTACCACGATATCACCTTCCTGTGCGTTCACAAGGCAATATCTGATGGCTTCCTTACGATCTGGAACGGTAACATACTCACCGTCAGCCTTTTTTACGCCTACAAGAATATCGTTGATGATATCCATTGGCTCCTCGTTACGTGGGTTGTCAGAGGTAACTACTGTAAGGTCTGCAAGCTTAGAAGAAACCTCTCCCATTTCGTAGCGACGAGATTTTGCTCTATTTCCACCGCAACCAAACAAGCAAACAAGTCTGCCTGGCTCATAAGCCTTTAATGTTGTGAGAAGACTCTCAAGTGCCATTGCGTTGTGTGCATAGTCAATCATAACAGTAAACTTCTTTGAAACAGGGATAAGCTCAATACGTCCCTTTACGTGAACATCCTTAAGGGCAGCCTTAATCTTGTCCTCTGCAACGCCGAACTGCTTGCAAATAGCTACTGCTGTAAGGGAATTATATACAGAGAATGTTCCTGGAACGTTTACCTCTACTGTCAAATCCTCTTTGCCAGTGATGTGGTAGCGAACGCCAAGGGCTCCATTCTCATTGAGAAGCTCTACATTTTCTGCAATAAGGTCATTATCTTTTCCGTAGCCATATTTAACTACATCGCAGGTATGTCCCTTAAGAATACCCTCAAGGTGCTCGCTGTCACCATTGAAGATACCTGTCTTACACTGCTGGAAAAGAAGGCTCTTGCAGTGCATATAATCCTCGAAATCCTTGTGTTCATTGTCACCGATGTGATCTGGCTCATGGTTTGTGAATAGACCAATATCAAAGGTAAAGCCTGAAACTCTGTGAAGCATAAGAGCCTGCGAGCTAACCTCCATGACCACTGCATCAAGACCTGCATCTACCATCTGACGGAAAAGCTCCTGAACGCGGTAAGACTCTGGGGTGGTATTAACTGCTGGAATACGCTCTTCTCCAACAATTGACTCGATTGTGCCGATAAGTCCTGTCTTGATTCCTGCACTATCAAGGATAGATTTTACCATGTATGTGGTTGTAGTCTTTCCCTTTGTACCTGTGATGCCAATGGTCTTAAGCTGTTCAGCTGGGTGACCAAAGTATGCAGCTGAAGTGAAGGCAAGAGCCTGACGACTGTTAGCTACTTTAATATAAGTGACGCCATCTACTGGCTCAACATCCTTCTCGATGATGATAACACTAGCACCCTTTTCAGTTACATCTGGTATAAAATCGTGAGCATCTCTAACAGTGCCTGAGATACAAACAAAAACGCTGTCCTTCTCTACCTTACGAGAATCATATGTAAGTGTGCTGATTTCACGGTCAAGTGAGCCAGCATATAATTCATAATCTAATTTATCTAATAAATCTATAAGCTTCATTTCTATACCTCAATTTCTCCGTTAAACACTTCTGTTGCAGGTCCAGTCATAAATACATGGTTGCTGTCCCTATCATATTCTATAGTCAAATCTCCCCCTCGAAGGTGAACAAGCACCTTATCGTCTGTCTTTTCATTTAATATGCAAGCCATAACTGTCGCGCAAGTACCAGTTCCGCAAGCCCAAGTCTCAGCAGAACCTCTCTCCCAAACTCGCATATTAGCCTCGGTGCGAGAAAGCACCTGAACAAATTCTGTATTTGTTCTCTTTGGAAATCTTTCGTGATTTTCAAAAAGAGGACCATATTTTTCAAGCTCAAACTTCTCTGTATCCTCTACGAAAACTACTGCGTGTGGGTTACCCATTGAAACGCAGGTCATGTTCCATGTCTTTCCACCTACTTCGATAGGTTCGTCTACAACCTTATCTCCATCAGCTACCACTGGAATCTGAGCTGGCTCAAGGATTGGCTCTCCCATATCCACTCGTACCTGCTCCACGTGTCCGTTTTCCACAAAAAGAGTAAGATACTTGACTCCTGCACCAGATTCGACAGATATCTCTGTCTTATTTGTGAGCTTGTGGTCATATACATATTTAGCTACACAGCGTATTCCGTTGCCGCACATCTCGGCCTCCGAACCATCTGCGTTAAATATTCTCATTCTGAAATCTGCTACATCAGAAGGGCCAATTGTAATAAGGCCGTCTGAGCCAATTCCGAAATGTCTGTCACTAACCTTAATTGAAACTGCTGCAGGGTCCTCAACCTTTTCCTGGAAAAGATTTACATATACATAATCGTTGCCGCAGCCGTGCATTTTTGTAAATTTCATAAGCTATCCTTTCTGTATGTTGATAGTTATTCATTGTTAACCTCAGTATACTCCGCACTTTTATATATGTTAAGCACCTTTAGTGTTAAATATATTGCAAATAGTGCTTTTTGAAACTACAATAAAGTCATGGCAGAATACTCTAAAAAAGGATATTTATATTCCAATTTCAAAATATTTCATTTGTCTGACTCGAATCTTGGAGAAATCGATTTTCACTATCATGATTTCCACAAGATTCTTATTCACTTGTCAGGAAATACCTCTTATTGCATAGAAGGACAAACCTTTGATTTACAAGCAGACGATATTGTTTTTGTGAATGC
>JAEEGL012580394.1_pt1 | contig 12237 bp, 5 predicted proteins | sample 9134231 | NCBI WGS metagenome assembly JAEEGL01 (sample SAMN16246548, study PRJNA631951) | gut metagenome | biome: gut microbiome; feature: rumen; material: fiber-attached | host: Bos | place: Iran: Karaj | collected 2018-10
TCCCCTCCGTACATTCCGTCGGTCTTCAGCTTTTCGATGGTCTTTATCATTTCATTAAAATTCTGATACATCCTGCCCTCCTCAAAAACCGGTTCACCTGAGCGACTGCCGTCATCAGGGAGATCCGCATATCACCGTTTAGGAAACAGAAAAATTATATCTTTATTTCACTGCGTAATCAACATAGAAAACAGACTTCAGGTTTACCCTGAAAATGAATGCCGCCCCTGCTGCCGGGCGGAGCCTCGGAAGGGTTTACTTCGACGGAGGGCGGCCTCAGCCTGACCGGCGTTTCATCTCCCTAATTGATCACATACTCGATAGGCGCAACGGTTTTCACGGCTCCGTATTCGTCCCGTACCTCCACCCTGCCCAGAAAACACCAGGCAGCGACTCCGGCCAGAAGGAGTATGCAGGCCAGAAGAGCCACCCACACCGGAGGGGTTGTGACGTGTATATAATCGTAGAGCTGCTCCGGATCCGAGATCCGGTCAATGCTTTTTTTCCTGAATATGTTCATGCCTGTCTCACCTCCAAAAAAGCGATACGTTGAGATAATAATGCGGAGAGCCGCCTGCCTACATCGTCTGTCTTCTCACCAGTTCGGCAAAAAAGCCGTTCTTTTCCATCAGCTCATCGAAGCTACCATCCTCCCTGATCTTTCCTCCATCCAGCACGATGATGCGGTCGCAGTGGCGGACCGTGGACAGCCTTTGGGCGATCACCACCTTCGTGCATTTTATGGAATCCAGAGTGTCGGTGATCTGTTTCTGGGTGATATTGTCCATGGCGCTGGTAGCCTCGTCAAAGATCAGGACCCGGGGCTTTGACGCCAAAGCCCTTGCGATAAGGATACGCTGCTTCTGTCCCCCTGAAATATTGTTCGCGCTTTCTGAAAGCTGGGTGAACATCTTCATGGGCATCGACCGGATATCCTCCGCTATCCCGGCCATTTCCGCCGCTTCCCAGGCCTCATCCATCGTAAGTCCGGGGGTGGAAAAGGCTATGTTGGAAAAGATGTCATCGGTAAAGAGCTTATCGTCCTGCATCACACATCCCACCTTTGACCGGAGCGATTTCAGGTCGATATTTCTCAGATTCTTTTTGTCATAGTATACCGCACCCTTCTTCGGCATTTCAAAGCCAAGGAGGATCTTCATCAGCGTGCTCTTGCCGCAGCCCGACTTTCCTACCAGGGCCACGTACTCCCCCTCGTGAATATGGATGCTTAAGCCGTCTATCACCGGAATGCCGTCCTCCTCATATTGGAATGAGACGTTATCCAGCTCGATCTCCCCCTTCAGACGATCCACCACAGGCTTATCCTCGGAAACCTCCGGCTCCGCCTCCAGGATAGGCTTAAGCATCTCCAGAGTGGAGGGGATCCGCCCGGCCTCCATCACCACTCCGCAGAGCGCTATGAAGGCTCCGCTCATGATGCCGTAAGCCATATGAAAGGAATAATACTCCGAGACGCCGATCCCGCCGGAAATGGCGAAAAAATAGATCAGAATGGTGCTCAGGATCAAAATGGCATATACAAGGACGCGGTTCACCTTCAGGAACATTGGCAGGTCATAGCGATACCCCGCCTGTTCGGTGTATGCCTTTCCCCATTTGGCAAAGGCCCTTTTTTCCGCCCCGCAGCTCTTGATCTTCCTGATCCCGGAAACGATGGAATACCCCATCCCGATCTCCCTTGTTGAAGATTCCATCTGTTTTATACTGACCCTGGACTGCAGGACCGCAGAGACAGAGGCCACTATCAGCATGAGGCATGTGGCCGCCACGGCGGGCACCACCAGAGGGGATGCAAAGGTGACGATCTCCGAGATAAAGACCAGCGTGAAAAGCGCCTTTATTATGGCGGAAAAAGACTGGTTGATGCAGTTCTCCGCCAGGTTTCCGCAAAGCCTCACCCGGTTGGCCAGATCCCCGGAACTGTAAGAGCGGAAGAAGGGAAGGGGAAGGCTCAGGATCCTCATCATGGTGGCGGATTCCACGTGTATGTGCAGTTTCAGGGATACTCTGCGCAAAAACAGCACTTCAAGTATGTCAAACAGATATTTGCTGAAATGGGTGGAAAGCATGAAAATGGCCATGCCTAAAAGAGCCCGGTTCCCTCCCTTCAGCGTTACATCGGAAAAAAGCTTTCCCGTCTGCCAGGGGATCAGGAGGGATACGGCCAGAGCGGTCAGGGCGGCAATAAGATAGGCCAAAATGCTTCCCTTGTCGAGAATGCCAAGAGAGTAAAGAAGCACATCCTGAACCGTCATCTTCCTTAAAGGGAAGGGCTTGTAAAATACGAGGGCATCCCGGGAGAAATACTTCTCCGACGACCTTTTAACCTTCTTACTCAGCCCGGTTTCGGGATCCGTATACCAATACCCGCGTCTTCCAAGGGGGATCAGGGCGACTGGCTTTCCGTTCTTTACAAAGGTGGCCAGCATGGCTCCGGAAGCGTCCTTATGCCATCCGGGAGTCAGTTTCACCTCACGGGTCATGATACCGGACGGATAGAGCAGAGCCTCCATCACGTCCTCCGCATTCTTCACCTGATCGGGGACCTCCTTCGGATTCACATGATAATATCTCAAAATTTTTGAGATCTCATCCTTCGCCTGCTCCCGTTCATCCCTGAGACGGGAAAAGAACCACTTTCCCAGAACGGATCCGGCGGCCCGGATGTACATTTCATCGCAGACCTCTTCCTCGCTCTCCTTCCTTTTTCTGACCTGTTCGTCAAACCAGTTGTATGCTTCGTTCTCAATCACTTGTCACAAGCCTCTCATACAGGCCTCCCCGCCTGATCAGTTCGTCATGTGTTCCTCTCTCAACGGTCTTTCCATGATCCAGGACTATGATCTCGTCACAGTCCCTTATGGTAGACAGACGATGGGCGATCACTATACAGGAGATACCCCTGTTTCGAATGGCCTGTATCACCATAGCCTCCGTCTGGGCATCCAAAGCGCTTGTGGCCTCATCCATCAATAACAGCGAGGGCTCCAGAGCCAGACTTCTGGCGATCTCCAGTCTTTGTCTCTCCCCTCCGGAAAGATTCCTGCCCCCCTCCGCAACCATATACTGGTAGCCGCCCATCCGGTCAATGATCGCCTCATGGAGTCCGGCATCCTTAGCCGCCAGGATCATCTCGTGATCCATGATGGAAGGATCCCACATCTTAATGTTGTTTTCGATGGTGTCCCGATAAAGGAGCACCTCCTGATCCACCATGGCCACAGAGCCCTTGAGCTCATTTCTGTCTATGCTTTCGATAGGCATATCATCCATCAATATCTCTCCGGACCAGGGGCGGTAAAGTCCGGAGATCAGGTTACACACGGTGCTCTTGCCGCACCCCGAATGACCCACGATGGCCACGCTCTTTCCGGGTTCCATGGTCAGGTTAAAATGCTCTATGACCGGAGGAACCAGCCTGGAATATCCAAAGGTCAGATCCCTGATCTCTATCCGGCCGGAAAGCTTACGGTAGGGCTTTTCCCGTATCCTTTCCGCCTCCTCGGGAAACATCTCGTCCCGGGGATAATCCATAACGTCCTCCACCCGCTCCATCTGGGTGCGAAGCTCCTGGATACTCTGGCCTCCGGCGATCAGGGACTGGGTGGGAGCAAGCACGTAGTTCCCCAGACTTTGAAAAGCGAACAGCATTCCGGGAGTGAACTGTCCGTCGATGATCAGTTTCACTCCCAACAGCAGCATAAGTGAATTGGCCAGAGCCGCCAGCAGGGAGGGTATCCTGCCCAGCACGGTATCTAACTTGATAAAGAGGACGTTCTGGGTATTGAGCCCCGCCTGATAGCCTGCCCATCTGCTGAAGAAATTATTTTCCAAACCCCTGGCTTTAATGGTTTCGATCATACTGATCCCCGAAAGAGTTGCGGAATACAGCTTCGCCTTGTCCCTCATTATCAGCCTGGTTATATTGACCCTTTTTTTGCTCACATGGATCGCGACTGCCAGATTGATCAGTACGGAAGATATTCCCACCATGGTCAAAAGTACGGAATACCGGAATGAAAGCGTCAGAAAAACCACAAGCATGACCGAATTCATCAGGATCGGCGCAAGCGTATTGATCAGAGCTTCAGCCATTTGCGCATGATAAGTCCGTCTCTGCTCTATATCTCCGGCGGTACGATGTTGGAAAAACCGCATGGGAAGCGTCAGAACGTGCCAAAAATAAGTGAAATCCCCGATGGTGGCAAATTTGCCGCTGATCCGGAGAGAGCAGATCGCGCTGATCCAGGAGGCAGAGATCTGTATCAGCGCCAGCAGCACAAGGGAAAGAAAAAACCCCCCTAAAAGCTCCGGATTATTGCCCGGCAGGAGCTCGTCCATGAAAAAGCGGGACAGGCCCGTCGCCAGCACGGAACAGAGTGAGAGGACGAAGGTCGTAAACCCCACGAAGAGGATAGCCGGCCCGGTTCCCGTGAGCCTGTTCACGACAAACTTCAGGATGTTTTTCGGTTTTCCCGAAGGGGCAAAGTCTTCACCGGGCTCTACCGTTATGCAGACGCCGGTGAAACCTTCGTCAAACTCCTTTTCCGTCAGGACGATGGAGCCCTCGGCAGGGTCGTTCAGATAGACCTTACCGTTTTTGATTCCCTTTAACACAACGAAATGATTGAAATTCCAGTGCACGATACAGGGTAAGATATCCATCTGCCAGAGCACCTCGGGTTCAAAGCTGTAACCTTCCACTTTAAACCCGTAGTGTTCGGCCGTCCTCATGATGCTCCCGGCGTTCACGCCGTCCCGAGAAACCCCGCAATCCTCGCGAAGCTGTTCCAGAGGGATCCACTTTTTGTAGTAGCCCATCATCATGGCCAGGGATGCGGCTCCGCATTCCAGCTCGTCCATCTGCATGACCATCGGCACTTTGGGAATATGTTTTATTATCGCCACTTTGCTTTACTTTTCCTGCGCGTTCACAAGCACCGCTTCATCCGTGACCAGCTCGAAGGGGCCTTTTTTGATGATCCAGGCCTTCCCATTGCCCTTCTTGTCCGAGGCTGCCACGGTGATGTCCTTAAACGTCAGCTTTCCGGTAAGGGAAACCGAAGTCCCCACAAAGGTCAGCTTATGCCCTGCGCCATCGATGATCATTTCCGCATAATTTCCCTTTTTGGGAAGGGTCAGCGCCTGACCGGTATTCACGTCGTCTAAAAGGGAAACCGTGATCACCGTGTTTGCGCCTCCGCTTTTAACTGCGTCGGCGATCATATCCTTCCAGAAGACGTAGGTCCTGTTCCCCATGGAAAGCATGTAGGGATAGAGAAAGACCTTGCCGGATCTCGTGTAAAATCCGTATTCGTACCCATCGGTCAGGGGAAGCACTTTCTCCGTGTCAAACACCGAAGCCAGGTTTGTCAGCTTTGAACTGAAAATCTGCTTGTCTTCCAAAGTTTTTTCGGATTCCAATATGACCTGTCCCCTGGCCAGCCCCTTCAGGTTCATGGGCTTAAAGCCCTCCTTAAGGACGATGCTGCCGCCCTTTCCGTCGAAGACCTCCTTCACTGTAAGGACCGCGCCATTTTCCAGGATCAGACAGCCCCCCGCCTCCAGAACCAGTTCGTTCACGGTCATTTTCTTTTTAACGGTCAATGTACCGTTCAGCGTGACCCTGTTGAAGCCGGTGACGGTTGAAGCGGCAATGGTCCCGTCAGCCGTAAGGCTCCTCTTTGCATTTCCTTTTATGATAAGTTCATCCGCCGATACGTCTGTCAGTGTGAGGTCGCCTTTGGTGCCCTGCAGGCTCGCTTTCTTTCCCTCAAGGCGCAGGTTATCCAGGACAAGCCCTCCCGCGGCTGCCGCGATGGTGATATTCTGTGCTTTTCCCGAGGCGCTCTTCGCCCGGATCGTCATATCCATGAGCGTCAGGGGCTGGGCCGGCTTGATGGACGCGTTTCCGTTAAATTCAAGGAACCTTTCCGTGTTGTAGCCGTCACCCGCCAGGGTGAGTTCCTGGGCGGCTGCAGCCTTCGGGAATTTCAGTTTCTTTATGGATATCCCGCCAATGAGGGCAAATTTCCCGGAACCCGACGCATTTTCCACTGCAGCAGGCATATTGCTCTGATCGATGGCCAATGCCTTGCATGCCGTGCATATCCCATCCTCCCTGAACTGATGGCCCGGGGCATTATCCGTTATCCTCCGGGAAACCCGCAGGACCTTTTCGCAGCGCTTACAGACCACCTTCTCGTCATAGGAGCCCGGGCGGGTGCAGGTGTGGTATTTCACGTTTTCGCGCTCTGCTTCCTCATCATGTCCAAGGGGATCGACCGTCACCTGATTCCTGGCAATCGCCTTCATGCAGCGGTTGCATATGGTCACTTCGTCGTAATGGCCGTCTTTTGTACAGGTCGGCGCATCATAATTTTCCCTTTCCGTCCGGGTCAGATGTCCAACGGGTTCATCGCTGTAATGTGTCCTGCTCAGCACCTGCCCGCAGCCTGCGACGCTGCAAAATACCACCTCGTCGTAAGATGCCCCGACTTCACAGCCTCCGTCCTCTTTATTCTGGATGACGGTATCCCCCGGGATGTGGGTATGGTTCGCTTTGGAAATAACGATCCTCTCATTCGTCAGTTCAAAGCAATCCGCGTCGGAATCGACATACCTTGCTTCGGCTACGACCGTTTCACCTTCCGAGATGTGTTTTTCCCTGCTGTCCTCCGCCCATTCCCATCCGTCGGGAAGTTCTACGTCTCCCACCACATCCAGTTCCGCCGACACGGACATCTCAGCCTCGGGCACATTGAAAGGAAGCGCCGCTTTGTAGACGATGACCTTGGTCTCCATAGACGTTCCCGTATAGTTTTCCGTTTCCTGCACGGAGAGGGAGAGAGTCGCTTCACCGGTCTTCAGGATCTTTACGATCCTTGTTTCCGGATCCAGGGAGATCACATCATCCCCCCCTGTGACGGCATACCCGGGGACGATCCCCACATTGGTCTTTCCTTCCTTCAGGATGAAGGCGGGATCGCCGTATCGTTTCCCGTAAGCGGCTTCCACATCGGTGATCAACGCCTGAGCTTTATTGATCTTAAACGTCGCCGAAGCCGGAAATATGATGTAATCCTCCGAGGGCTTTCCCGTGACGGAAACGGCGGCAGTTCCGGCATTCACGTTATTTTCATAGGAAACCGTATACTGATCCTCCGGGAGTATCGTGTTTCCGTCCACCACCGTCACCTTCGGGCGCTTCTCCGTCCCGTCGAAGGTAGTCTCTTCATATTGAAGTATCAACGTGGAATTGAAGATGATGAGATCCCTTGTCTGTGTCACAAAGGCCTCGTTTGCAAAAACCGCCGTGTAGCGCTTCCTGGCGTGGTCATTCCCGTCGGAAGCAGGAATATCTTCCACGGTGGTGTTCACCCTTTCCGTTTCAACATGGGTCCCGTCGTTCCTGCAGATCCTCTTCGCCGTAACCGCGCTCAGATCCCTTTCCCATACATATACCGGTTTCTCCCAATCATGGCCCAGGGCAGGAATATCCGTCAGCACCCTGCTAAGCTCCTGCTTGCAGCGCTTGCAGGTGGTCACAGCCTCGAAATGGCCCGCCTCTCCGCAGGTAGGTTCAATACGGTTTTCCTCTTTTTCCTCGAGATCATGTCCCAAAGGCTTGGTGGTCTTCTTTTCCCTGCTCATCTCGCAATTGCAGACAGAGCAATAGACCACTTCGTTGTAGGATCCGCCCTCGGTACAGGTGGGAAGGATCTCATTCTCCTTCACGGCTGTCTTTGCGGCATGTTTATGTGAAGCTCTGGTGATGCCCACCGTTGCCAGAATGTTTTTGTAACAATCCGCATCCTCACCGCAATACCTGGCCCTGGCAGAAACCTCCGTCTCCTCGGTCAGGGGGATCGCAAGATCCTCTTCAACCCACTCCCATCCCGCAGGAAGGGAAACGCCGCCAACCTTTTCACAGTCATTGGAAGCGGTGATCTTCTCAGGCGGAAGGGGATCAGGATGGTCTGCTTTCTCCACGGAAACGGTGATGGTTTCCGAAGCTGCCGCAAAATCCTCAGTCTCGCCTGCAGAAACAGTGACCGCGGCCGTCCCCGTTTTCAGAATGGTCACCACCTGATCCTCCCCGCTCTCCAGGGAGATCACGTCACTGCCGTCCGTAACGGCATAGGTCAGAGGCGCTCCCGTATTGGAGGAAACTTCCGCAAGGAGGAAAGCGGGATCTCCATAGGTTTTTTGATAACTCTTTTGAGAAATGATCAGCTCAGCCTTTCCCTTGCCGATGGTATAGTTCACGGTAGTCTTTGTCCCGCCGAAGGAAACGGAAGCTGCATATGTCCCCGCATTTACGGGAGGGACAGCGCTTTCTTCATATACTGTTGTTCCATTCCCCGAGTAACGGATATCTCCGTTTGTCAGGTAAAGCCCCGTTTCCCGGTTGAAATCCTCAATTCCGTCCAGGGAAGCGTTCGCCGTCAGGCCGTCCCCGCAAGCCTGTATTTTCGGGGGAAGGATCGTGAATGAGATCTTTCGTCCCGGAAGCTCGCAATCTTCGGCCTGACACTGTGCGGTCCCCACTCCCGTGCCCGTCGTTCCCGAGTAGCTGAACCTGTGCACATGCACGGGTTTCTCGATCACTGCCATATACGGGTATCTCCGGGTGTACGGGCTTTCCAGGGTATGGGTGGATACCTCGTTCTCACCACCGCGCACTATCATCGCTACGGAACCCGTCAACGTGATGACCCCATGCCCGCTTGCGCCTTTTCCTGCTCCGATGGAAACGGATTCTTCACCGCCCCAGGCTTCCGCCTGTCCGATGGCTTTTTCGCCATCCGGGGTGCTGCCGCTATAGAAAGCGATCAAGCCGCCTTTTCCGCTTTTTCCGCCGCCGATGCCCGCTCCCGTTCCCTTACTGGAAACCGAAGCTTCTACTGTTCCTCCGTAGACGTTGATATTTCCGCAGTCGGGCTTTTCCTCGTCCCCGCCGATGGCCGCGTATCCCGCCACACCATGAGCGATGAGTTTCCCCGTCCCTTCGCTTTGCGCATAAATATTTAATGTGCTGCCTGCCGGAACGCTGATGCCCTCTCCGGCCGTCAGGACGGCATCGTCGAAGAGGATCAGATTGACCTTCCCGGATACCTTCATCCTCTCAAATACATAGGTGTTTCCCGAAGCTGCATACCACCCGTCTTCCAATGTCAGGACTGATGAGTCTATCAGCTGATAGGAGGTGCGGATTTCCTTTGTATAAACTCCTCCATTGCCGTATTTTAAATACGCTGCCGGGAGCTGTACCACCACCATGTGCTTCGGCCTTTCCTTGCCCGGATCCACAGTGGCGTAGGCATCAGGATTATCACCGTCTTTCACGGCCAGGCCTCTTTCCAGGAAAAGCGATCCCTGAACCGACCCGTTCTCCCCGCAGCCGATGCCGGAGGCTCCACTCCCGCCTTTGGCAGTTATGCCGGGAGCGTAGGCATACGCCTCTCCGCCGAAGCCGCCTTTTCCGCCACCGATGCCGGAGCCGCCCGTTCCACCTTCAGCGGTGATGTTTCCGGTGTAGAGATACACCTTTCCACCATTTGCGCCTTTTCCGCCGCCGATGCCGGAACCGTTTTCTCCGCCTTTTGCGTTAATGCTTCCGCCGTAGAGGTAGGCATTTCCAAGGGTACCGCCCTCTCCTCCGCCGATGCCGGCAGCATTTTTCCCGCCCTTTGCCGTGACGGTTCCGCCATAGACATATGTAATCCCGCTGCTGCCATCTTTTCCGCCGCCAATACCGGAGCCACCCGTGCCTCCGTCAGACGTGATGGTTCCGCCGTATATCCCGATCATCCCAGCGTCGCCGTTCTGATCTCCGCCTATCCCGGCGCCGCTTGTTCCTCCATTTGCTGTTATATTTCCGGAGTGAATCCAAAGTTCTCCACCGCCGCCAATGCCGGACTTTCCATCCTCCCCGGAAGCGATGAGTTTTCCGGTCTTCCCGGACTGGGTATGGACGTTCAGCCTGCAGCCACGGGGGATCTCTATCCCCTTTTGGGCTGTCAGAGATTTCCCATCATTCAGGATCAGATTGACAGTACCGTTAACGGTAATACGTCCGGGAATCGTAACATCCTCCCGGAGCACATACCATCCCGAATTCCAGACGGTTTTTTCAGAGTTTATCACTTCAAAACTGCCTGTGCCCTTTTCAGTGTAGGAGACGCTCCCGGACTTTTCGTTAAAGGATGCCACCATATACTTCGCCACATCCCCGATAAACATATATCTGGGCCTTGCTCCGGTATCCTGCAGCAGTTCCGTATCGCCCGCTCTCGTACCGCCCAAAAGCGAAAGACCGGGACTGATGAGTATATCGCCCATGCCATCGGCGTCCCTTCCGGCGCCGATGGCAGTCTGGTTATAACCGCTGGAAGCAGTGACGTTTCCGCCCTTCACCTCGAGACTTTCCGCGCTTCCTCTCCATCCGCCGCCTACACCTGCGGCGTTTGAGCCCCCGGTGGCGCTTACGTTTCCGCCATAGACGACAACCGCAGCTCCGTCTTTATTTCTTCCGCCTCCGATTCCGGCCCCGCCGGTGCCGCCCTTAGAACTGACGGTTCCGCCATAGATTTTCACACTCTCCATCGATCCGCCTTCGCCGCCGCCGATACCCGCGGCTCCGGCTCCGCCCCTGGCAAGGAGGCTTCCGCTAAATACTTTTATGCTGCCACCGTCGGCATATTCGTTTCCGCCGCCGATACCTGCGCATTTTTCAGTCCCTTTGGCGATGATCTCACCCGTCCCCTGCTCCTGGGTATAGACGGTGAGACACGCCCCCTGGGGGATGATGATCCCTTTGTTCGCCGTCAAAGATACTCCGTCGCAGAGGACAAGTTCCACCTGCCCCTCCACCAGGAAGGGATACTCTGCATTTACATCCCGGCGCAGGATATAAGGGCCGTTCTTATTCGTCCATTTGATCACATCAGTTCCGTCATCCAGGACCGCATTCTCGGTAGCATAGACTGCGTTCAGGGGTTCTATGAACTCCTCGGTGAAAGTGACTTTCCCATCGGAATCACTATAGGATCCTCTCTGATAGCTCAGCTTGATGGGGAAGACTGTCATGTACCGCTTGCGTTCATTGAGGTCGATCGTTTCCACAGGGTCGGGAGCATCGCCGCCCCTGAGGACCATATCTTTTCCTATCACCCGCTTGTCTTTATCAGGGCTTTCTTTTATTCCGGTTCCGATGCCCGGCGCCTTTTCATCTCCGATGCCCGTGACGTGACCGCCGTAGATCTCGACGGAGCTCTTATGGGCGTAGGCCCCGCTGCCAATTCCGGGGGCACTGTATCCCCCTCCCTCCGCTGTCACAGTCCCGCCATAGATGCTGATACTGCCGCCTCCTGCCTCGCTGTTCCCTCCGATCCCGGCAGCAAAGGAACCACCTTTAGCATTGATCGTGCCGCCATAGATACGGATCGTGCCGCAATCCACTTTTCCCCACGAGAAATAGGCAGAGCCAATGCCCGCATTATCCTGCTCTCCCTGGGCATTCAGGACCCCCGTCCCGTTTTCCTGACCGTAGATATTCAGCCGGTGCTCGGCCACCACGGTGATCCCCTTAGTGGCGTTTAAGACCGCCCCATCCAGAAGGATCAGGTTCACGTCCTGATAGACATTGATCCGCTTGTTATAGGTTTTGGTTCCGTATACGACGATCCAGTTGGATTCTCCCTCACCCCAGCTGATATCATCCTCACTGGCATAGATATAGGATCTGGCAGACTTTTTAACCGGTCTGCAGACATCGTCTGCAAGCAGTTCCACATCCATGTAGGAGATCCCCTTTTCTTCCCCTGATGGCTCAAGGGTTTCCTCCTCCCCGGCGGATACGGGGAAGCCTGAGAGCAGCAGCACAGACATGGAGAAGATAAAGCTAAATCTCCTCAGAATCCTGCCGATCTTATTCCCTGATTCTCTCATTTTCCTATCCCTCTTAAGATTCCTCACAAAGCCCTCCGGCCCGTTTCAGGTCCTGTTTTGCACGTCGGAACTGTAATCATGCTCCTGAACCTTCGGCACGTCTCCGAAGGCCCCTCCCCCGGCCACTTCCTTCATGTCCTCCCGGGAGATCTTTGACTCCTCTTTGATCTTCTCCAACTCTTCCTTTGAGAGATTCTTTTCCTTTGACTGATCCTTTTTTAACATGATCTTACCTCCTTTCAAGTTCAGGCTTTTCCCACTTCA
>JAEEGL013019265.1_pt1 | contig 12237 bp, 12 predicted proteins | sample 9134231 | NCBI WGS metagenome assembly JAEEGL01 (sample SAMN16246548, study PRJNA631951) | gut metagenome | biome: gut microbiome; feature: rumen; material: fiber-attached | host: Bos | place: Iran: Karaj | collected 2018-10
AAGATTTTTGGTTATGATGGACCCCGATACCAATATTGTTTATCGTATGATAAACCCAAAAATATTATCAAAAAGTGATGAAACCTGTTTAATGGAGGAAGGGTGCTTGTCCGTTTTAGGTTCTGACGGTTTGCCGGTTTATTCCCATGTGCGCCGTCCTAAGTCTGTTAAAATAGAATGGACGGATGAACATGGTAATACCCAGGTCGCACAAATGGCTGGAACAATCGCGCGTATTGTCCAACATGAAACAGACCATTTGGATGGTGTTTTATTTATTGATTACTTATCTGGGGTTAAACGTGAAATGGTTATGCGTAAAGTGAATCGGGGGCATAAATGAAACTGATATTGATGGGAACCAATAGTTTTGTTGTCCCTGTTTTTGAAAGTTTATCAAATCAGCATGAAATTATTGCTGTGTTTACACGCGCACCTAAACCAATGGGGCGCAAACATATTTTGACCAAATCACCGGTACATGTATGGGCAGAATCGCACGGGTTAAATGTGCACACATCAATCAAAGAATTTGATTCTGTTTTTGAAAAACCAGATATGATTGTTGTTATATCTTATGGTGTAATTTTGCGCGAAAATGTTTTAAATTGTGCGCCATGTATAAATATTCACCCGTCTTCATTGCCTAAATATCGTGGACCATCACCAATAAGGAGCGCGATTTTAAATGGTGACAATCAAATGGATGTTTGTTTAATGAAAATGACATCTGAAATGGATGCTGGTGATATATTGATGCGCTACAATATAGAAATTGATGAAAATGATACTAATGAAACAATGGAACAAAAAGTTTCGTCTGTGGCAATCGAAATGTTAGATGAATATTTGAAAAATCCAAAAAAATATGTCGCGCAACCACAAATTGGCAATGCAACTTTTACGCGTAAATTTAATGGTGCTGATGAAATTGTTGATTGGAAAAATACACCGCAAAAAATTCATAATCAAATTCGTGCGCTGGGCTGTGGACGGACAAAAATCAGCGGTATAGATGTAAAAATATTAGAAACCAAAATTGAAAATGGCGAATTGAAAATACTTAAAATTCAACCAAGTGGAAAAAATCCAATGGATTGGAAAAGTTTTGTAAACGGTCTGCATGGCGCAGAAATAAAATACGGAGAATAAAAATGTTAGACGAAAAATGTTTTATAAATAAATGTTGTGCAACAATCGGTGATTGTAAAAATGCAAAATGTAAGTGTTTGTCGTGTTTGGGGGAGAAACAAGATAGTTGTAAACCTTTGCATGATGAATTGATGTCCAAAGCACAAAAAATTTTGTGTTCTTTATGTGTAAAAAACAAAGACAATATGCGGGGTTAATATGACAAATAAATGGCAAATTATCCATAAATCCGAAAATGCTAAAAACGAAAAAAAGATTTGTTTTTATTGCAAACGTTTCTTTTGCACAGAATACCATCATCCAGGTTGTCGTATAGTGTGTTCTGGGGTTTTACCACAATGGGAATGGTTATATTGGTTAATGCGTAATGTAAGAGCAACAGATACATGTAAAAAATTTGACACACATAAAATATACCAAGAAAAAATAAATCAAAAACAAAGATGACGCGTTTTAAAATAAATCTTGAATATGATGGGACGACGTTAATAGGATGGCAGGAAAACCATCAGGGACCATCTGTGCAATCATTATTGCAAGATGCGATTTTTCAATTTTGTGGTGAACATGTGACTGTATATTCTGCGGGGCGTACTGATGCGGGGGTTCATGCGATAAATATGGTTGCACATTTTGATTTAGAACGTGACCAAGAACCAGAAACAGTCATGCGTGCATTGAATTTTTATTTGAATGAAAAACCAGTCGCCGTATTAAATTGTGAAAAGGTTGATGATAATTTTCATGCCCGTTTTTCTTGTATTGCGCGCCATTATAAATATGTTGTTATAAATCGTTCATCACCGGTAGTTTTACAAAAAAATCGTGTTTGGTGGGTTCCACAGAAATTAGATGTTGATGCGATGAAAAAAGCAGCCAAAAAATTAATCGGGAAACATGATTTTACTTCGTTTCGTGCCGCCCAGTGTCAATCAAAAAGCCCAATAAAAACTTTGGATTCTGTGAATATAACACAAAACGGTGAAGAGATAGTTTTTGAATTTTCTGCGCGTTCTTTCCTGCATCACCAGGTTCGCAATATGGTTGGGACTTTGGTTGAACTAGGTATGGGAAAACCGTATGATATTGATGAAATAATAAATGCTAAAAATCGCAGTGCGGCTGGAATTAACGCGCCTGCATCTGGGTTGTATTTCGTTGCGGCGGATTATGCCACGGACGATGATTAACCATTTTTGTAATATGTCCGTTCGGATAAATCAATAAACCGTCATTCAGAATTTTTGCATAGCAATTTGGCGATTGTATTTCGAACGGCGCAACAATATAATTTACTTTTTTATCATGACATACATTTTCGATATTATTAAATATGACTGTAAAATTCTGCATATAAACCAAATTCCATTTTTTTGTTTGGTATTCACATAAGCCATGATTGCATTTATATCTTTCGTTTTTATCTTTTGGGCCTTCGTTATTAAATTCGCGCCATGAATCAAAGGCAAAATAATACTTAGATGCACGCGATTTATTAAACTTTAATTCCCCGTTTTCAACAAAACCAACTAATTTATGGTCAGGCGTTGCATAAAACAACGGTCGCGGTAATGATATATTAACCATGATTGCTAAGATTATAAATATTGTACAAAGGATATAATTCAAATTTCTTTTAATCCAATTTTTGTCATCTGATGTCACTATGAAAATCAAGCAAAGAAAACCGACAATCGATAATACCAAAGCAAGATTGGAAACATGTGGCGTATTAATATTCGCATATGGCAAATTTGTTATACGTTCCGCTATGGATAAAGCAAATTGATAAATATCATGTGAAAAACTTATTATCAAATGATAATTAAATAATGCACAAATTGTACCTATGACAACCAATGGCATAATCAATAAAGAAAATATAGGTAATAAAATTATATTGCCTAATAATCCGTACAAAGGTATATAGCCAAAATGTGCGATTATAAACGGTGCGGTAAAAATTGTCGCAACAATCGCGGTCATCAAAGACAGATACAATATATGCATTTTTCGTGATAAAAATGTACGTTTGGTATATTCTTTATCACCAAAGAACCATAATAATCCAAAAACTGCAGCGAAAGATAATTGAAATCCTGCGGTCATGACATAAAAAGGATTTATTAAAAATATTATTAAAAATGCCAGAGCTCCATTACGTAATGTTAATACGCCACGACCAAATATAATTGCTATACCAACCAATATAGCCATCAAAAATGCACGGATAGTTGCAACACTTGTCCCTGATATGAATAAATATCCTAATAAACCGAACCACGAACAAATCAATGCGGGATATTTAGCAGGAATCCTTTTTGTTAATCGAGGTATCAATCGAAATATTAAATAAAATAAAGCAAACAACCAACTGCCAAGTAAAGTCATATGAAAACCGCTGATTGCCCAAACGTGACCAACCCCCACAGATTTCCATATATTACTATCGGTTTCGGGTAATGTTCTTTTATAACCCAAGACAAGAGAATCTGTCAAAAATGAATTTGATTTATTGTGAATATATGTTCTGATATTTTTTAAATCTTTATTTTCGTGTTCAATTTCATAATTTTTAAAAAATCCGGTTGCAGATATGTTTGAAAAATAAGCCCATCGCGCAAAATCAAAGGAATCAGGTGCATATTTCGGGGACGGATGAAATAATACCGCATCACCATAAATCTTATCTCCAATGTTTATATCTGAATCCATGTTCAACAAAGAAACACGTATGTTTGCGGTTTTATTGCGGACTTCGCCGTTAATTTGTTCCATTGGAATACGAATCAATAATCGTGTTGTTTCAGTTAAATAATCTATGTCTTGGATTGTGCCAGAAATGTGTATGTCACCAAAAGAATCCTGGATTTGTGGCGTGTCTGTAATATGTGTAAAAGACATCGCATAAAAGAAACCAAATAAAAACAATGCAAAAAAGCGGATGAATAAATTTCTGTGTTTGAATATAATCGCAATCAAAAGAATAGTAATTAAAACCGGAAAATGAAAACCAGGTTCAGTATTTAATGAAAAATAAAGCGCCCCACCAAATGCAATAACCAAAGGCACCCAAAGAAAAAGATTTTTATATTGATTATCTAAGAATTCTTTCATAATTTTCATTATAAGATTTTATACTTGCACTGCAATCAATAATTTTTTATCATGAATTTACATAAGGAGAAAAACTTATGGCAAGATATATTTTTGTGACGGGTGGGGTTGTGTCAAGTTTAGGTAAGGGCGTTTCAGCGGCTTCGTTGGGCGCCCTTCTTCAATCCAGGGGTTATACTGTGCATGTTCGCAAATTTGACCCTTATTTAAATGTTGATCCTGGAACAATGTCGCCGTTGCAACATGGTGAAGTTTATGTGACAAACGATGGACATGAAACAGATTTAGATTTAGGCTATTACGAAAGGTTTTTGGGTATAAAATTATCGCGTAATGATTCTGTGTCTGGTGGTCGAATATATTGGGATGTCTTAAATGCGGAAAGACATGGTGATTATTTGGGGGCCACGGTTCAGATGATTCCGCACGTAAGTAATAAAATCAAAGAATACATAAGTGCCCCCACAGATACAGATTTTGTCATTTGTGAAATAGGGGGAACGGTCGGTGATATCGAAGGTAAAATATTCTTGGAATCAATTCGCCAATTTGCAAATGATATTGGGCGGCGAAATGTCATGTTTGCACATTTGACTTTGGCACCTTATCTTGAACAAAGTGGCGAATTAAAAACTAAACCAACCCAAATGTCTGTGCGCAGATTGTTGGAAAACGGAATCCAGGCGGATATTTTGTTTGTCCGGTCACCACGCATGTTAACCGCAGATGAACGTGCAAAAATTGGGATGTTTTGTAATTTGCCTGCGAAAAATGTTATTACCAGTATGGATGTAGACAATATTTACAAAATTCCGTTGGTTTACGATGCACAAAATGTTTTTGACATAATGGCTGAGCATTTTGGGTTGCCAAATGCGACGGGCGATATGTCAAAGATAAAAAAAATCGAAACCCATCTGAATTCGGATTTGCCAATAATAACAATAGGGGTTGTGGGTAAATATTTTGATATCGCTGATGCTTATAAGTCTTTAAACGAAGCTTTGTTTCACGCAGGAATTCAAAACAATGTTCATGTTAATATAAAAAAGATAAATGCAGAAACTGTATCTGACGAAGATTTCAAAGATGTTGATGGAATTTTAGTGCCTGGTGGTTTCGGACAACGTGGTATTGCCGGAAAGATAGCGGCGGCACAGTATGCACGTGAAAATAATATTCCATATATGGGAATTTGTTTGGGTATGCAGATTGCAGTCATAGAATTTATGCAACATGTTGTTGGTGATGAAAACGCTAATTCAACAGAATTCGCAAAAAATTGTACACCAGTTATTTACATTATGCCTGACCATGATAAAAAAGATATGGGTGGAACATTACGATTGGGGGCATGTCCATGTGATATAAAACCCGGAACATTGGCAGAAAAAATATACGGCACATCCAATATAACAGAAAGACATCGTCACAGATACGAAGTAAACATCGAATACAAAGATGTACTGGAAAAAGCGGGTATGATTATATCTGGGCTGTCTCCAGATGGAAAATTGCCAGAAATAGTTGAAATTCCATCGCATAAATTTTTTGTTGCTGGACAATTTCATCCTGAATTTCAAAGCAATCCGTTTACTGGGCACCCTATGTTTAATGCTTTTGTGGCTGCGGCTGTAAAAAAATAATCATTTGCCGAAAATAAAGTCTGGATTTGATGATATTGTAATGATTGTATTCATATCATCATTTTCAGAAGCATGTTGTTTTATAATTTTTCCGCATTTTTCGCATTTATGAGTGATTATAAATTTACCATTTTTTTGCTCTATTGACACGGGTTTCATCATGCCGTTGCAATTTGATTGACGATCCCCAGGATTATTATCAACATGTTTTGAATACAAACATTTTGGACAATGATTGGTATATCCGTTGCCTAAAACTTCTGCGCCACAATGGGCGCAGATAAAATCTTCGGTTGTTTTTGTAAATCTTTTCATATCAAAGACCCAATGCGTCGCGATACATTTTTGTTAATTCGTCTGCTTCATCCAGTTCATCAGGATCTAATTTGCGTAATCTTATCATTTGGCGGATATATTTCGGGTCGTATCCTGCGGATTTAGCTTCGCTATAAATTTCTTTGATATCAGCAGCAATAGCGGCGGTATCTTCGTTTAATTTTTCAATTCTTTCAATAATACTGATTAACTGTGCGTTATCAATAGAACCATGATTTGCATTTTTCATATTCTTCCCCTTGTGTTTCATATTAATTATATGATATATTATCAAATAGAAAAATCAAATATATTTTATCATTGTGGGGGAATTTTAAAATGAGATTTACAAAAATTACTGCTTCGATTGGACCAAATTGTGAAGATAAAAAGACTTTGGAATCTATGATTAAAGCAGGGGTAAATATTTGTCGCCTTAATTTTAGTCATGATACTGGTGATGTCCAAGGTGCAAAAATAGATTTAATAAGATCTGTTTCTGCTAAATTAAATACACCTGTGGCGATAATGGTTGATATACAGGGGCCAAAACACAGAATTGGCGATTTTGAAACAGAAAAACATTATCCATTAAAGGTCGGACAAAAATTTATTCTTGATTCTGATTCAGCGCCAGGAAATGAACACAGGGTGAATTTACCAGACATAGATGTTATGCGTTCGTTATCTGTGGGGGACAGGGTGTTATTAAATGACGGAAAAATAGAATTACGTGTTGATGCTGTCTTTGATGATAAAATAGAAACAACTGTGATGCGCGGTGATGAAATATGGTCGCGTCGCGGTTTTAATTTACCAGATACAGAAATTAATACAGATATTTTAACAGATAAAGACCGCGCAGACCTTGAATATGCGATAACTAAAAAACCGGATTATGTTGCGCTTTCTTTTGTTCAACGTGCCGAAGATGTTGCAAATGTGCGTGATTTTATAAATTCACGAACATCACAACCAATCAAGATAGTGGCAAAAATAGAAAGACCAAACGCGGTGGAAAGAATCGCTGATATTGCAACTGCGGCAGATGCGATTATGATTGCACGTGGCGATTTGGCGGTAGAGGTTCCGTTTGAACAAGTGCCAGCGATTTCTCGCCATATTATTCGTGAATGCAGAAAATTAAATCGTCCTGTTATAATGGCTACACAAATGTTATCATCTATGGTGCATTCTGAATTTCCAACACGTGCGGAAATATCGGATGTTGCAAATGCGGCGTATTTGCGGGCTGATTCAACAATGACATCCGAAGAAACGACTATTGGTGATAATCCGATTAATGTTATTGAAACAATGGATAAAATATTGTCTTATTCGGATAAGGACACAATAGAAAATCCATACGATTGGTCACGTATAGATAATGTCCCAGAAAATGATTGGTCGCGTTCTGTGTCGTCTATGGCGCATTTAAACAAAGCGGTTGCCATAGTTGTGTTTGCACGTGATACGGATGCCGCAGTACAAATATCTTGTCGTCGCCCTGATATTCCAATTGTTGCGGTGTGTGGTGATGAAAATGTGGCTAATCAATTATGTCTGTCGCGTGGAATATTTCCTGTGTTTGATAGTTATTTATTTGGTCAACGTGATGCATTTAACGCAATTCGTCAATTCGGCATAGGTTTTGGAAAATTAGTTATTGTTGACGATGATAAAATCAGTTTGCGAACATTGGATTAAATTAAAAGAAATTCATAATTTTTCATGTTGACCCAGCGGCGACATTTTTACTATGATTTCTAATTATGAAGAGAGTTTTTTCATTTTTTGTTTCAATGTTTATGTTTATTGGTATCGCATATGCCGCAGATTATCGTGCTGTATTGGTTGCAGACATTGATTCCGGACGTGTTTTATACCAAGAAAATGCAAATCAATTAAATTATCCGGCGTCACTAACTAAAATAATGACTTTGTATTTGACTTTTGATGCGCTGGAACACAAACGATTACATTTAGACGATTATTTGATTGTATCGCAATCCGCTGCGAATGCCCAACCTGTAAAATTGGGACTCAGTGCGGGCAGCAAAATCACGGTTGAAAATGCAATTAAGGCTGTGGCGGTTCATTCTGCAAACGATGTAGCACGTGTTTTGGCTGAAAATTTAAAAGGCGGGAAAGAGGGTAATTTTGCTGAATTAATGACGCGTGTCGCAAATGAAATAGGATTACAACATACTAATTTTGAAAATTCATCGGGATTACCAAACGATGATCATATGTCAACTGCGCGTGATATAGCATTGCTTTCTATGGCGGTTTATAAACATTTTCCGCAATATTGGAAATATTTTGGTATAAAATCTTGGACTTATGATGGAAAAACTTATACAAACGGTAACCGTTTATTGGGGGTGTATCCTGGGTGTGACGGTATGAAGACTGGATTTACGAATAAATCTAAATATTCGCTTGTTGCAACGGCGCAGCGCGACGGACATCATTTAATTGCAGTTGTTTTAGGGGCAGAAAACAAAGATGTTCGTGCCCAGGTTGCAACGAAAATGTTAAATATCGGATTTAATAAGGTTGGTTTAAGTTCCGCAACTGTGTCAAATTATCATGTTAATGCGCCAACAGATACTAACCCGGTTGCAAAATATGCAACACCTGTGTCAAATGGCGCGTTAAAATATTCATCTGGTGCAGCGGGTGTTCAATGTGGTGCGTTTTCTTCTTATGAAACTGCAAAAAGACAGGCAAACAAACTTCAATCTGTGACTGGTTTTACGCCAGACATAGAACAAAATGATGGTGGACTTTATCGTGTTCGTATAAATACAGTTTCAGAAAATACCGCGCAAAATATAAAAAATATGGCTGGCGCAAACAGTATAGATTGTTATATATTTCATTAAAGAAAACCATGAATATAAAAATAGAAAAACTTATTAAACAATTTGCAAAATTACCACGTGTAGGAACGCGGGCTGCTACGCGTATGGTGTTGACTTTGTTGCAAGACAAAAATGGACGCGCAGAATCTTTGGCAAACGCATTATTGGATACGGCAAAATCTATACATCCATGTTCTGTGTGTGGCGTTTTAACAGATTGCGATTTATGTGAATATTGTTCTGATTTATCGCGACAAAACGGACAATTATGTATTGTACGTGATTTGTCTGATGTATTGGTTTTGGAAAAATCCGGGGTTTTTCATGGGCGTTATCATGTATTGGGGGGGAATTTATCTGGGATTGATGGTATTACACCGGATGATTTAAATATTGGGAATATTTCTGAACGCATAGACAAAGAAAAAATAAATGAAATAATATTTGCTTTGCCTAATACAGTCGAAGGGAAAACAACCCAACAATATATTATATCCGCGATTAAAAATAAAAATGTATCTTTTTCTGAATTGGCATCTGGTGTTCCTTTGGGTGGGGATTTAGACTATATAGATGATGGAACATTAACTTTGGCTTTTGGGGGACGTAAAAAATTATGATTGATAAAATAAAATCTTTGCCCCCTGTGTCAGAAATGATGCGCGAAAGCGGATTAGAACCAAAAAAACAATTTGGTCAAAATTTTTTATTTGATTTAAATCTAACCGGGCGTATCGCGCGTTCAGTTCCAAATATTGAAAACACAGTTGTCATAGAAATTGGACCCGGACCTGGCGGTTTAACACGTGCTTTGTTAATGGCAGACGCGAAAAAGGTTGTTGCAATTGAAAAAGATAAAACGACTGAACCTATTTTGTCTAAGATTGTGGCAGCATCAGAAAATAGATTGGAAATAATTTTTGGTGATGCATTGAAAACAGATTTATCAGGTTTTAATAAAGATGGTTATGCGATTTGTTCTAATTTGCCGTATAATGTTGGCACAGAATTATTGATTAATTGGCTACATCAAATTATGCATGGTGCAAATATAATATCAATGACATTGATGTTTCAACGCGAAGTTGCACAACGCATAGTTGCAAATGTTGGTGATGAACAATACGGACGTTTGGCGGTATTGGCAAATTTAATTTGTGATACAAAGATTTTATTTGATGTTCCAAATACTGCATTTGTTCCGCGACCACGGGTCCAGTCTGCGGTTGTTCAAATTATTCCGAATAAAAATAAAATCAAATTGATTCAAGATATAAATAAATTGGAAAAATTGACTGCAAAATTGTTTGGCCAGCGACGTAAAATGATACGCGGAATAATTAAAACAGATTGGGAAAAATATGGATTATCAGGTACAGAACGTGCAGAAGAAATAAGTCCTAAAATATTTCTTGAAATCGCAGACCATATTGATGTAAATTTAATATAGTAAAACTAATAAAGGGGGGGGACACATGTCGGTATCAACATTAATGTTTTTTATAATCGCATTCATAGCGGTATTTTGTATACGGTTTTTCCGCATGGGGACACTATTGGCTTTTTTATTAACTGGTATATTGGCTGGTCAGCATGTATTTGGGTTGTTTGAATTATCAGGAACTTGGAACTTTTTGGGTGAGCTTGGAATCATGTTTTTATGGTTTAACATCGGATTGCAAATAAATATGCACCGGCTATGGCAACTAAGGCGCACGATTTTTGGTCTTGGTGCATCCCAGGTTTTAATGGTTGCGGTAATGTTATTCCCTATATTAGTTGGTGTGACACATTGGACATTGATTGGAACAATAATGATTTCACTTATTCTGGCAATGTCCAGCACATCCGAAGATTTACAAATATTGATAGACAGAAATCAATTACAAACAAATATGGGGCGTCAAACATTTTCGATTTTGTTATTCCAAGATTTATTATCAATTCCATTATTGGCTATGTTGCCGGTTATGGCGGGCAAGTCGATAAATCTTGGGGCATCAGCAATTGATATCTTAGTTATGTCTGTGGTATTGGTTTTGGGGGTTATAATTGTTGCTAAATTTATTATCAATCCGTTGATGCATATTGTTTCCAAAGTCAAATCCCAAGAAGCATTAGTATTGGCGATAATGGTAAATATTGCCGTGTGGGCTGTGGCATTGAACTTAATGGGATTACCATCTGCGTTGGGGGCTTTTTTGGCGGGTATGTTAATGTCTGAAACTGTATACAGACATCAAATTAATGCATCCATAGAACCATATTCAACATTATTTTTATCGTTCTTTTTCATAGTATTAGGTATGGGAATCAACTTGCCGTTTTTGATAGAACATAAAATCATGGTTTTTGTTGGGGTTGCCGGTCTGATATTTATTAAATTTTTTGCATTATATATTGTTGCACGTGTTCGCCATGTTTCTGTCCGTGAAGCATCTTTGATGTCTTTAATCTTGGCCCAAGGTGGTGAATTCGGATTATTGATTTTACAAACAATGAAAACAAATGGTATCACAGCAATTCCCCCGGAACATCAAGAAATTTTAATTGCGATTATAATTGTATCTATTATGATGACACCAATATTATTACAGGTATATGATATTTTATTAAAAACGGGCAAATTCTTTAAAGGCTCAGTAAATAAGAATTTATCAGAAAAAATTGTCGAAGAAACGCCGACTGTTGTAATATGCGGTTTTGGTCGTATGGGACAAATCATAGCCCAAATGTTAAGTTCTGAAAATATTTCCTATGTCGCCATAGATTCCAATGTAGACGAAGTTGTTATGGCACGTGAATTGGGATATAACGTGATTTACGGTGATTCTAAAAAGAAATCTATTTTATTGGCTGCGGGATTAAAACCGCGTAAAACGCGTGCCGTGGTTATATCTTTGAACGATGAAATTGTTGCGCGTGACATTGTTGAAACATTACATGGTTTTGCGCCACATATGAAAATATTTGCACGTGCACACAGTTTAAAAACAGCAAATGAATTATTAAACATCGGTGTAAAATCAGCAACACCAGAAATCATAGAATCTTCATTTATCGTTGGATCCGAAGTTTTATCCAGCATCGGTTTATCCAAGAACAAAATAAATGATTTAACATCATATTTGCGTGAAAAT
>JAEEGL013891758.1_pt1 | contig 12237 bp, 13 predicted proteins | sample 9134231 | NCBI WGS metagenome assembly JAEEGL01 (sample SAMN16246548, study PRJNA631951) | gut metagenome | biome: gut microbiome; feature: rumen; material: fiber-attached | host: Bos | place: Iran: Karaj | collected 2018-10
GATGGCATAACTTGTTTTAAACATCTTTCACCTAAAGCACCATGTCCAATTTCTCTTCTACCAGGTGAACCATATCTACCAGTTTCACCAACAGAGAATTGTGGGAAATTGTAGTGTAACATAAAGTGTTTTTCTGCTTCTAATGATAAACCATCTAAAGCTTGATATTCATTTAAAGCACCAAGAGTTGTAACTGCAAGAGCTTGTGTTTCACCACGAGTAAATAGTGCACTACCATGTGTTCTTGGAAGTAAATCTATATCAGTTGAAAGTGGTCTAATTTCATCCATAGCTCGTCCATCAGAACGTGTCTTTTCATTAACTGTAATAGATCTAAATATATCATATTCAATAGATTCAAGAACAAGTTTAACTTTAGTAATTAATACTTCAAGTTCTTCTTTATCTAAATTACTATTTTCTTCTGTGTATTTATTTACTATATTTTCTTTAATTTCATCTATTTTATTATACTTAGCTAATTTTTCTTTAATTCTTAAAGCTGCATCTAAATCGTCATGAGCAAGAGTTTCTACTTCTTTTCTAAGTTCATCAGATATTTCAAGATGTTCATATTCCATCTTTTCAGATCCAACTTCTCCAATAATTTCTTCTTGGAATTTACATAATTCTTGTACTGCTTCATGACCAAACATTAATGCATCAAGCATATCTGCTTCTGAAACTTCTTTTGATCCTGCTTCAACCATGTTAATAGCTTTCTTAGTACCAGCAACTGTTAAATCTATATCAGATACTTCAAGTTCAGCTGGTGTTGGGTTAATTATAAATTTACCATCAACACGACCTACCTTAACACCTGCAATTGGTCCATCAAATGGTATTTTAGATATACAAGTACATAAACTTGATCCAAACATTGCAGTTAACTCTGGTGAATAGTCTGGATCTACACTAAGTACTGTATTAACAACTTGTACTTCATTTCTAAAGTCCTCTGGGAACATAGGTCTCATTGGTCTATCTATCATACGAGCAGCAAGTGTTGCAGCATCAGTTGGTCTACCCTCTCTTTTTATAAATCCACCAGGTATTTTACCTACTGAATATAGTTTTTCTTGATATAAAACCATAAGTGGGAAAAAATCACTTAAAATATTAGCAGTCTTACTAACAACAACAGTTGAAAGTATAACAGTATCTCCATATCTTACAAGAACTGCACCATGTGCTTGTTTAGCAAGTTCTCCTGTTTCTACTACTAATTTTTTTCCTCTAAAATCGAATTCAAATACTTTCTTCATAACATCCTCCTATCAGTATTTTATCAAATTAAAGACACTCAAAAAAGAGTGTCTACGATTTATTAAATTTTTATTTTCTTAAACCTAATTCTTTAACTATCTTACGATATCTAGTAACATCATTTTTAACTAAATAATTAAGTAAGCTTTTTCTTTGACCAACTTTACGAAGTAATCCACGTTTAGAATGATTATCTTGTTTATGTTCTTTAAAGTGTTCAGTTAAAGAATTAATTTCTTCAGTTAAAATAGCAATTTGAACTTCTATAGAACCAGTATCTGATTCATTAGCACCAAATTTTTTAACTAATTCTGCTTTCTTTTCTTTACTTAAAGCCATTATAATTCTCCTTTCAATATATACGCTTATACCTAGTAGAAAACCGGAGAAATTTCCCACCAAGAAATAAGTACATTAATAATATACACTAAATATTTAAAATATGCAACTATTAAACTTTAATTTTTTCATTTTTCATTTCTATATGTATACGTTGTACAACTGCTAAAGATGCAACTAGCGATATCATGAAACTGCCACCATAACTTAAAAATGGAAGTGGTACACCTGTAAGTGGTATAACACCAAATAATCCTCCAAGATTAATTAATATATGTAAGAATATATATGTTGCAACCCCAAGACATATATTCTTATTACGTATTGTTTTTGTATTCATACTTAATTTTAATATTCTATATAGTATTATTAAATAAGCTATAAATATAAATGCACATTTAATAACACCATTTTCTTCTGCAATTATAGAAAATACCATATCTGTATGTGGTTCTGGTATGTATGAATACTTTTGAGTACTCCTACCTATTCCAACACCTAATGCCCCACCATTATTTATTGCAATAAATGCGTTACACACTTGATATCCAGTCTTTTCATATTTTGAACATGGATTAAAGAAATTATTTATACGTGAAGTTTGTTTATCAGACAAAATATATCCAGTAATACTAAGTCTTACAATAAGTACAGCTATTATTACTACTATTGCAACAAGCATTACATATAATTTTTCTTTATGAGGTATTCTAGAAAATATATATAAAACTAAAAATGTTCCAAATAATATAGCTGCAGTACCTAAGTCTTTTTGCAAAAATACAAGTATTGGTATAAATAACATCAAAAATACTACTTTTCTTATTGCAGAATAATGTTTAACATTAGGATTTGCAAAAAAACTATCATAATTATCTAAAAGTATTGCCATTGCAATTATAAGTACAGGCTTAGAAAACTCACTAGGTTGTAATTTAAATAATTTAAAATCAATCCAGTTAGCAGCACCTCTTGTAGATACACCTCTAAGTACTAAAAATAAATTACCAGCCACAACAATTGCATACAATAATAATATATACTTTTTATATTTTTTTGTTGGTACTTTGATTACAAATAAGAAAGCAAACAAACTAAGTATTAGAATTACACAATGTTTATAAAAATAATAAAACATACTTTTATCAGTATTTAATACTGCCTCCCTTGAAGATGCAGTAACAATATTAAGTGTTCCAAAGATAATAAGTATTAACGATGTAAAGAATAAGGTTTTATCCATATCTTTATATGCTTTTATTGCTTTCTTAAACATATCATCACCTACTATTAATAATAACATAATATTTATTTTTTAACAACTAATTATTAGGTATATATATTAAACAAATTAATTATTTAATAATAAAATATATTAGCTAGATTGGAGGTATATTATGTATTATTATGGTGGATACCAAGGATATGGAGGATATCCATATCAAGGTGGTTGCTGTGGAGGCAATGGTTATGGCTCTGGATACGGAGCTGCAATAATACTAGTTTTATTTATATTACTTGTAATTGTAATTGGATCTAGAACATTTAATGAAAGATAAAAGATTTTCCTTTTATCTTTTTTTATGATATAATTTTAGCGGATGTGATTTTATGTTTAAAAAATTAGATATTTTAGATGAAAAAGATCCACACTTAAGAAAAAAAAGTGTAGATGCAAAATTACCACTATCTAAAGAATATAAAAATACAATTGATCAAATTATTAAAGAATTAACATATAGCCAAATTGAAGAACTTGCAGAAAAATATGAATTAAGACCTGGAATGGGACTTGCCTTCCCACAACTTGGTATTAATGAAAATATAATTGTAATTGTATATGAATATGATGAAGGAAAATTTGAAAATTATGTTGTAGTAAATCCTAAAATAGTTAGTTATTCAGATGAAATGATTGCTGCTGAAGCTGGTGAAGGTTGTTTAAGTGTTAATCGTGAAATCGAAGGACATGTTTTAAGACATGCTAGAGTTACTATTGAAGGATACGATCCAGATGGTAATAAAATCAAAGTACGTGCACGTGAAGAATTATCAATAGCTTTTCAACATGAAGTTGATCATTTAAATGGAATACTATTCTATGATAGAATAGATAAAAACAAAAAATTCTACACTGAAGATGAAATTAGACTAATATAAAAAAGATAGTTATCTATCTTTTTTCTTTTTAAATACTTTTTCATCGAATGTAATTATATCGCTTTGAGTTTCCTTAAACTCTTTATTTATAGCGTTTTCTTTAGTTCTTAAATTTTTTATATCACATTCAACGTTTTTCTTTTGAAGTTTTATAGCATTCATTGTATTATTAATATTTACCTTATCTATTTTTATTTCAGTAATATCTTTTAAAACTCTAGCTTTAAACAATTTATATCGTGTCGTCTCACTATTTATCATATCAAATAAAACGTGATATAAATCGTCAGTTATATGTATATATACTTTATTTCTTATTTCTGTTTTATCAATTCTTATATTACCATTGTATTCAGAATCCATAAAGTTTAAATTACCCATTATTCTCTTTAATTTTATAAGTGGTACATACTTGTTTTTGATAGTATATAAATTTATTATTTTACCTAATTTTTTATTATATATTTTAATTTTAGATTTAGAAGCTCTTATTAGTGCTTTTTTATTTTTAATATCTTTGTTATTTAGTTTTACTTTACTCTTTTCTGAATTTATACTATCAATTAATTTCTTTAATTCTAAAGTCTTATCTAATAATTCATTATATACTGCCCTTTGTCTACTTTTTGTTTCCTTTAACTCACTGTTAAGTTTATTAATTTCTAATTTATATATTTCGTTATCCATTTAAATCACCTATGTGGTGTATTATAATACTGTTAAACATTAAAGTCAAATTAACGAATAATATTATATATGAGAATAAAAATTAACTACCTTTTAATTACTATTCTAATAATTATAACTCTTTTAAATTTTAATATTATTACTACAAGTATAAATGAGGCATTTAATATATGTATAAATAATGTATTACCATCACTCATACCTTTTATTCTTATTTCTAACATAATTGTTAGAAAAAACATGGTAAATAATAATATTTATACATTAAATGTATTATGTATAATAAGTGGTTCTCCAAGTAATTCAAAATATTTAAAAGAATATTTAAATACGGGTATTATTGATATAAAAAATTTACAGAAACTACTTAATTATTTACAATATGTAAATCCTATTTATATACTAAACTGCATAGGATTATTAACACTTAATAGTAAAAAATTAGGACTAATAATTCTTATAAGTAATATAACTAGTTCTTTAATACTTAAACTATTTATTGGTAAAATTAATTTTAATAGATCCACTATAACAAACGATTCACAAAACGTAATTATTTATTCTATAAAGGATACTGTTAATACAGTACTATATATTATTGGTGTAATAACTTGTTTTTTTGTAATAACTACTTATATAGATATAATATTTAATGTTAGTAATAACTATAAATTTATATATGGAATATTTGAAATAACACAAGGTGTTAATTATTTAAAATATTCTAATTTAAGTGTTTACTTTAAAACAATTATATCAAGTTTTTTTATATCATTTGGTGGATTATCAATACATATTCAAATATTTGGTATATTAGATAATAAAAAAATAAGGTATAAACCTTATTTGTGTTATAGAATCATACATAGTATTATAACTATAACTGTTACAACTATCCTCTTTTATATACTAAATTAATACCGAAATCTTCATTTGGATATGTTTTAGTTTTAATAGGAATTTTAATAATTAAATATGGATTGTTTATTGTTAAGGATGGATCTACAACTTCTGATAATTTATCAAGTTTATATACATATTTACCAAATGTTATAGTATCAGTTGTAACATTTAATTCAAGAACATCTTCATCTCTAAAAGTAAACTCATAACAAAATGTTCCAGCACAAGAAGTGTATGATACTAAATTGTTTCCTTGAAACTTTTCATTTAACAAATTGCTTAATGTAGATTGATTAACAACTAAGTTTGTTCTAGTTTCGGTATCATTATAATTATCTTTAATTATTACTAATGTATTAATTAGTATTATTACTATTGCTAATGCAAGAGCAAAAGTAACTATCAATTCAATTAATGTTAAACCTTTATTATTCATATTATTCACCAAACCTTACTGTTGCATATGTCTTATTGTTAAAACTAGCAACTATTCTATATGGTTCTACTCCAGAAGGATTAATTTTTTTAATAAATTTCATAAAACTGTTAGAATATCCAGTAATACTAGATTTAGGAACTATATCAGTTGTAATAAAAATTTCTGAAATATTTTCAATGCTTAATAGTTTTTCACATATATCTCTTTCTTCAAACAAACTACAATTTGTTATATCTATGTATTTTAAATTATTAATATTACTACTTATATATTCAAGAGCTGTAGCATCGCTCTTAATAAAATCTGCAACATCAGATAAAGCATATAATCCTTCAACTGTATTATATTTATACGAATCACTATAATTACGATTTAATGTCATAAATTGAATATATAAATATATAAGAGTGCCTGCAACAAAAGTAGTAACAAGTAATGTTTCTGCAAGCATAAATCCACTATTATTTTTTTTCATATTTTTCACCTTTATCTTGTATTTATCTTAATAATATTATATAATATCATTAGAATAAAATCTAGTACAAAGGTATAAAAAGGTGAGAAAATGTTAAAAGTATTTGATTATGAAAAAACCCCTGTAGTTGAAGTAGTTAATGAAATAATGGTTGATGCCTCAAAACGTGGTGCATCAGATATCCACTTTGATCCTCAAAATGGATATGTTAAAATTCGTATTCGTATAGATGGTGAATTAATTGATTATACTGAAGTTCCTGATAACATTGCTAGAAACTTAGTAACTCGTGTTAAAATTCTTTCAGGAATGAACATTACTGAATCAAGATTACCACAAGATGGTGCTATTAAAGCAAAAATACAAAATGTTGATTTGGACATGCGTGTATCTGCCCTACCAACAAATAAAGGTGAAAAAATAGTTATTCGTATTCTTGATTATTCACTTAGTATGGCTGGTCTTGAAAGCTTAGGATTTAATGATGAGAATCTTAAGAAAGTATATAAAATGATTTCTGCCCCTAATGGAATAATACTTGTTACAGGTGCTACAGGTTCTGGTAAATCTACTACAGTATATTGTATACTACAAAAACTTAATAAAGAAAATACTAATATTATTTCTGTTGAGGACCCAATAGAAATGGATATAGATGGTGTTAACCAAATTCAAACTAATAGTGAAATTGGACTTGACTTTGCTACTGCACTACGTTCTATATTACGTCAGGACCCTAACATTATAATGGTCGGAGAAATTCGTGATACAGAAACCGCAAAAATTGCAGTTCGTGCATCTATTACTGGACACTTAGTATTATCTACTCTACATACAAACGACTCACTTAATACAATTGAACGTTTACTTGATATGGGAGTTGAAAGATACTTACTTGCAAGCGCACTTACAGGAATCGTTTCACAAAAGCTTGCTAGAATGTTATGCCCACATTGTAAAAAGCTTAGACCTACTAATGATTATGAAAAAGAAATATTTAAAAAAGTTACAGGAAATGTAGTTAATGAAACATATACAGCTGTAGGTTGTGATAAATGTAAAAATGGTTATAGTGGTCGTATCGCAATTCATGAAGTACTTGTTATTAATCAAGAAATTAAAGATGCAATAAGTTCAAATGTTAAAAAAGAAAAATTACGTCATCTAGTTTATAATAGTGATGTTATTTCACTACTTCAAGATGGTATAGATAAAGTACTTAAAGGAGATACAACTTTAGAAGAACTACTTAAGATTATTGAACTTGATGATGATGAAAAATTACATTCTACAGGATTAGATAACGCTATTGAAGCGAATGAAATAATAAAAGAGAATAACGCTATCGAAGAAGCAAAAGGAATACAATTTGATAATCCTTTCTTAGCAACCGAACGTAAATATATGCCACCTAAATCAGAACCAACCCCTACTCCTACTACAACTACTAGTAGTGATGATTCTACAAGTTCTGGAAATATTAATTTTAAGAAAGATAAATATTCATTATTTAAATAAAAAAATGTTAGAAATCTAACATTTTTTATTTTATTATTAATAAATTAATTAATGTATCAAAATTTAATTTAGTAAATAGTATTACTATAGCTGCAACAGCTAAAAATGGACCAAATGGTATCTCATGGGATTTGTTTCTTTTGAGTAATATTAGTGATATTGGAAGTCCAATAACAGCTGCAATAAATACAGAAAATATAGAAATTGCATAACCAAACATTACTCCAAATATAAACATTAATTTAATATCTCCACCACCCATTGATTCTTTTTTAAATATAAAATCACCGAATAGTTTTAATAATAACATAAATATAAATGCTATAACTCCATCAAGCAAAGAATATAATATGCTTGGATATCCTACTATAAAATACTTAATTACTATAATTAATACACCAAATACTATAAGTATACTATCAGGGATAATCATTGTTTGATAATCACTTATTATAATTATAAGCAACATAGATATAAATACTATTGAAAGTAAACATTCTAGTGATAAACCAAATATAATATATGAAAGCGCAAACAATAAACCACTAAATAATTCAAATATTGGATAAAAACAAGATATTTTATTTTTACAATTCTTACATTTACCACCTAAAAATATATATGAAATTATTGGAATTAATTCGAGTGGTCCCAATTTATGATTACACTTAGTACAATGTGAAGGAGGAAATATTATAGATTCCCCCTTTGGTATTCTATACCCTACTACATTGTAAAAAGAGCCAAATATCGTTCCTATAACAAAGAACGATATTATAAAATATAACTGCATTAATTATCACCCTAATCTTTGAACTTGTTGATACATGTTGAACATTGGTATAATTACGGCTAAAAGTATTAAACCAACTGAGAATGTCAAGAATATAATAAGTATTGGTTCAACTAATGATTTTATTCTAGACACTGTGTTTTTATGTAAACTTTGATAATATGTAGAAACCTTAGCCATCATCTCAGGTAACTGTCCAGTTTTTTCACCAGTAACAATCATTTCGTATGCAGGTACTGGGAATGCCCATTGATCTTTATATGCTGATGATATTTTATCACCTCTAGCTAAATTTGCAATTGTATCTAGAATCATCATCTTATAAAACTCATTATTAGTTACCTTACCCAGTATTTCCATACTATCTGTTATATGTACATTATGTGCAAGAAGTGATGCAAATGTCTTCGAGAACATTGTTACTTCATTATATATAATAACATCTTTTAAAACAGGTATATGCATAAATATCCATTGGAAGAATGTTCTAATAACTTGAACATTTTTATATAGATATACAAGTACTAAAGCAATAATTATTATAAATAACAATATCCAAATAACATTTTTTTTCAAAAAATTACTAAAGTTAATTACTGACATAGTAAACTTAGGGACTTGAGAAGAATCCATAGTATTATAAATATCTACGAATTTTGGTACAACATACATCATAACAAAAGTTACAACTGCAAGTGTGAATAAGAATACAATTGATGGATAAGTAAGTGCACTTACCATCTCTTTTCTTGCTTCTTCTGCTTCTGTATAATATTGAACCATATCATCAAGTGCTTCTGGAAGTTCACCAGTTAACTCTGATGCTTTAACCATGTTAATTAAAAGTTTAGGAAAAGCAACACCACGTTTTTCAAGTGCTACTGAAAAACTTTCACCAACGGTTAAGTCATAAACAACATCACGTAATATTGATTTATATGCTCTCTTATCAACTTGTCTAATTAATATATTAAGCGAATCAACAAGTGTTATACCTGATTTAATATAAGTTGATAACTGTGTTAATAGGAATATTAAATCTTTTTGTTTAATTTTAGTTCTATTTTCACCTATAGTACCATGCAATGTTTGTATCCATTTACTTGTACGAATACTATATACAGCAAGTCCCTCTCCAATTAAGAAAGACTGAACATCTAATCTAGTAAATGCATCAAAGTATCCTTTAATCTTTTTACCTTTTTCATTGATTGCTACGTATTCCCAAGTAATTCTCTTACCTTTTTCTTCTTCAGAAATTTCTGGATCATCTTTATAATCAACAAGCATTTCCATAGTATTAAATGCTTTTTTATTCTTAGCACTTTTAATAATTGCTATATTATCAATTCTCTTTTTAATAAATTTAGGTATACCTACAAAAAAAGATAATATGGCATTTAAATAATAACCAAGCGTTTTCTTTTCAAACTTAATCTTCTCATTTTTATATGAATTATCTTCAATACGTTTTCTTTTCTCTTTTGCTGCTTTAGCATCTTCAATTCTTTTCTTACGAGCAGCTTCTTTTCTTAATTTATTAACATCCACTTCTTTTGGCGTTAATATAGCATGCAAAAGAAGTATAAATGGAAATGTAATACCATAAAATACATGTTTAATAAATTTATATATAGAAAAACATATAATATAGAAAATTCTAACAACAATATTTTGTTTTTTAGTAGTCTTTTTTTGTTTCAATGGTATACACCTACCCTACGTTTATTCTTATACATAAAAATTATAACATATTTTTAAAAATAATAAAACTTTTTTAATAAAATTCATATAATAATTTAGAAATTATTAAGGAGGCAATATGAATTACTATAATCCTTATTTTTATACTATGCCATATGTGGAACAACCTGGGTTGTTTAGTAGATTATTTAATGGTTTATCATTTGGTAAAATATTAAACGGTACAGAAAGAGCACTAAATTTTGCTAATCAAGCAATACCACTAGTTAAACAAGTAAAACCTATGATTGGAAATGCTAAAACAATGTTTAAAATAATGAATGAATTTAAAAGAAGTGAAACTATAAAACAAAATACTATAAATAAAAACGAAAATTACAATAATAATGGACCTAGATTTTTTGCATAAAAAAAGACTACTTAGTCTTTTTAAGTATTCTTTTATATTTTAATCTTAATAAAAACTTATTCTTTGGTATTATTTCTAATATCTTAGTATACTTTTTATTAAGATATTTTTTGTATTCAATATTATTTTTAAGTATTGGACCAATTATATAATCATATTTATTATAATTCTTATTACCTCTTACAAACTTAATAATTATATATGGTTTTTTTCTATCAAACAAGAATATTTCACTATCAATAAAATATCCTAATTTAACTACTTCTCTTCTAAGCAATTCTATATCATTATTAGAAGATATAATAAGCGTATCACTTAATCTATTAGTATTTAATATATCAAGTATAGTATGAGTACCCATTCCACATATAACTATAGTATCTGTATCAAGTATATCTATATCAGTCAAACCATCGGTAAGTTTAGTCTTAATCTTTCTACTAAGTTTATATTTTTTAATATTTTCTTTAGCATTATTTAACGCTTTTTCATTAATATCACTTGCTATACAAGTATTACCATTATTTAGTGTTAAATAAATATCTAAATAAGCATGATCACAACCAACATCAATAACTCTAGAATCTATATCAACTAAAGTTGCAACTGCTTGAAGTCTTTTTGATAAATTCATTAGTCACCCATATAATCTCTTAGTTTTCTTGAACGAGATGGATGTCTAAGTTTACGAAGTGCTTTAGCTTCTATTTGACGAATTCTTTCACGAGTTACACCAAACATTTGACCAACCTCTTCAAGAGTTCTAGGTTTTCCATCTTCAAGACCAAATCTAAGTCTAATTACTTTCTCTTCTCTTTCAGTTAAAGTTTCTAGTACTTGACTAATTTCATCTTTCAACATTTCATTAGTAGCAAACTCTTCTGGACTTAAATTTCTTTCATCTTTAATGAAATCTCCTAAGTGAGAATCATCTTCTTCACCACTTGGTGTTTCTAAACTTACTGGATCTTGACTAATCTTATATATTTCTCTTACTTTATCAACACTAGTACCCATTTTCTTAGCTAATTCTTCTTCACTTGGTTCACGATTAAGTTCAAGTGTTAATTGTCTTTGAATACGTGCTAACTTATTAATTGTTTCAACCATATGTACTGGAACACGTATAGTTCTTGCTTGGTCTGCAATAGCACGTGTTATAGCTTGTCTAATCCACCAAGTTGCATAAGTAGAAAATTTATATCCCTTAGATACATCAAATTTATCTACAGCTTTCATAAGTCCAATATTACCTTCTTGTATTAAATCAAGGAATAACATACCACGACCTACATAACGCTTTGCAATACTAACAACTAAACGAAGATTAGCTTCTGCAAGAATATTCTTAGCTTCTTCATCACCTTCAGAAATACGATCAGCAAGTACACTTTCTTCATCAAGAGTTAAAAGTTTAATTTGACCTATTTCCTTTAAATACATTCTAACTGGATCATTAATAGTTAAATCTTTAGTTAGTGCATTATCATCAAGTAATAATTTATCTCCACCATCATCTTCAGTGTCATCACCTTCAGATATTA
>JAEEGL014273926.1_pt1 | contig 12237 bp, 15 predicted proteins | sample 9134231 | NCBI WGS metagenome assembly JAEEGL01 (sample SAMN16246548, study PRJNA631951) | gut metagenome | biome: gut microbiome; feature: rumen; material: fiber-attached | host: Bos | place: Iran: Karaj | collected 2018-10
TCATAACGATTTAACTCCTTACCAACGTCTTACCTGACTAAGTCATAAAATAATAAAACAAGCTCCCTCTATGGACTAACTGTCCATAGAGGTTGCTTAGAATCAAGGAGTCTCGTATAAAAGAGTTGACAAATACAGTAATAGCACACTTACTATCTAACTTTAAGGGATTCGTTGTGAAAGTTAGATAGTCGCTGTTTGTGGATTTTCTGTGGAGAGAGTTGTAAGTAGCCTGTTACCGTATCTGTCTATAACATACGAACGTTTATTTTATTAAATTCTTTTTATAGAACTGTTCGATGAAAGTATGAGCTATCCCGATAGCATCTGCTTCATGTTCTACCATATCAGTAGTATCTTTAACTATTTTAACAGTAGGAAGTTTCTTTATCGCAGTGATGATATCTTCCTTAGTAGCAGTAGCTTTAACTACTGTCATCTTAGCTAGTTTAGGTGGGATAGTGTATAACAGTTGTCCTCTAAGATAGAGCACTCTTCGTATACTGGTGATACAGTTCTTAAGACTAACAAAAGCATTAGGAGTACGAGGATTGTAAAAAGCATCCTCACTGGCAACATAGTCAGGGCTCCATCTATCGAATATTTCCGTTATTTCTTTCTCTAGTATAAATAGTGAAAATATATTACCATAAAGCTTACTGTCTTTACGATTATATTTCTTAGCTGATTCATTAGCATGTAACGTGAAGTGATCATCCACTGTAAGCATATCTTTATCAGTATCATAATTACATAAAGCTATACCACAGTTATTGATACCAGGATCTATTCCGATAACCCTAACCATCATTCAACATCTCCTTATTTATCTTGGAAGAAGTTCTCCTGTACTGTTAGCCAGGTTATAGCACCTACTGTACTCATCATAGCTTTGTCGATATTGAGATACTGATAAGATCCTAATCTACCTACATGGAGTATGATCTTGTTACCACACTTATGTACGAAGAATCTACAATTACATCCTAGAACAGTATGGTGCTGTAGTTCAGGTAGCTCTTTTCTTATCAGTTCTAATGATTTATCTGGGTTGTATACTGGATACATAGGTAACCCAGTTTCACTAGGATATTCATATACGATATATTTACCATGATGATGTACTCTAGTATAAGCAAACGTACGTTCTGGGTAATTTATCGTCATAGCTCGATCTTTAAAGTTGTTACCATAGTCGATACCAACTTCAAATTCAAGAGAACGATATTTAAGAAAGTCTTTACCATAAAATTTGTCTAGTGGAGAAGTATTAATGATAAGATCATGATCACATTCTAATACATCTTCATAATCCATCTCAGTATGATTAGTTATATCTAAAGTATCTACATCAGGAGAAATAAATGGTTTACCATAATCCATAGCGTAAGGTACGTACTGATATCTATCCTTAAAAGTACGATAATCATAGTCGTTATAGGTAGTGAACCTTTTTAATATATGAGTTATATCGTCAGTACTCTGCTCGCCCCACTGCTTAGCAGTATAAGGTGCAACGATCTCATCTACAGTAGCATGTTGCAGTGTTTTAATATTGGGTGGATAAGGCAAAAATTTACCATTAACAAATATTTCCGTACGATGTTCATATGCTACCGCAGTAGGATAGATAGATTTAAATAACTTAGCGATATAAGGATTTTCAGTATGGAACATATGGTCACCATAGGCACCAAATGCATAACCATTTTCCTGAATAGCTCTATCGTAATAGTCTAGGTTAGGTACACATAACCCACCGATCCGATCCTTTTCACATAAATATACAGCAGTTTTACTCTCTAATAATCTACATGCAGTAAGCCCAGCTATACCGCAACCTATAATTAAAGTACTCTTCATAATTTTGATTCCATATATACTTCTTATATTACTACTATAACGTAATACAAATCATTGATTTTTTATATATAAATTACTCTAGTGGAAAGATAGCTAGTAGTTAGTTATCTAGTTAATGTAGGAGTATGAATATATGGGAATAAGAGAAACACTGTTCAGAGCAGAACGGTGGTTAATAGCTAAGTATATGCTACTAAGACACAAACTGATACCATATCCAGCACCAGTTTCATTTAAAGAACTGAAGAAGGATATGAATAGATGTTTGGATCAAAAGGAATATGTAACTGTTTTACATAAACACTACAAAATAAAACTGATACAATTACCATATTCCTTATGGAACTGTGGTGTGGTTAAGGTTTTTTATAACCATAGATGTATCGTGTATGGCACGGAAATAATAGATAAGAAAGAATTTATGTTCTTAATCTATCATGAGTTTGGACATTTAGAAGAACGGGAGGCTACTGAATATATTCCAACCTGGTGGAACTTTGAAGAAGCTATCAATGATCAAGCTGGCTATACCGGCTCACCATTATGCTTACATAACGAAATGGTAGCAGATAGATATGCGATACGAAGTGGATGTAGTAGATGGGCCGCTACTAAGCTTTTACTTAAGCATGGAGCAGGTGCACCATTTACCCATTTATGTCGAGTAGTTAATATCTGGTTATTCTGTTAGCTAAACTATTATATTGCTTAGCATACACCTAGTCAATTAAGACTAGGTGTATGTTATTTTTTTTTTGATTAAATTAGCTTAAATTAGATTAGGGTATATTTTCTATAAAATATACCCTAAATCAATAAACCAAAAATAAGGTAGGTGAAACTATGTCTAATCTTAATCCCGGAGGTCTGACTAGAGTACTTAACTATATAAAAACTTGGGTAACAGGATTGTTAAATGATAAAGCAAATAGTTCTCATAGTCATACTAAATCTCAAATTACAGATTTCCCTACTATACCTAGTAAGACTAGCCAACTGACCAACGATAGTGGCTTTTTAACTGCGCACCAGTCATTAAGCAATTATTCTACCTTAGCCAATACTGTTAAGTCCATTTCCATAAGTGGAAAAACTATAACTGTAACACCGGGAAGTGGTAGTGCTTATACTCTAACTACACAGGATACTGTTTATACGCATCCTACAACTGCAGGAAATAAGCATATACCATCAGGTGGCTCGGCTAATCAGTATTTGAAATATTCTGAAAGTGGAACTGCTGTATGGGCTAATTTACCAACAATACCAGCTAAAACTAGTCAACTCACTAATGACAGTGGATATATAACTTCCTCAGGTTCATGTAACTACGCTAATAGTGCAGGTGGGGTTGCATGGGGTAATGTTTCTGGTAAACCAAGTTCTTATACTCCTAGTTCACATAACCATGATTCTGTTTATTTGAAGTTAAGTGGCGGTACTATAACAGGAAATATAAGTAAAAATAACGCTGCTACATCTTGGATTCAAGGTAGAAATGCTGCTCCGTTTAGAACAATCGCGGCTTCTAGCCCTGGAGATAGTCAATATGTGCCCTGCTGGTCTGCCAAATCATATCAAGGATCTTGGGACTGTGGTCCATACACAAGCAATGTATTGCATTTGTCATATATTACTGATGCTAATTACAATTCAGGTAGTAATGAACAAACCGCAGATTTTACATTCGCTACAGATGGTACATTTAATGCAAAAGTGTTAAAACAGAATGGTACTGCTGTATCATTAAGTGGTCATACTCATGATGAGCGTTATTACACTGAAACTGAGATTAATACTTTACTACTGAACAAAGTGTACCCTGTCGGAGCAATATACCTCAGCGTCAATAGCGTCAATCCCGGAACGCTATTCGGAGGGACTTGGGAAAAAATTAAAGACAAGTTTTTGTTGTCAAGTGGTGATACTTATTCGATTGGCTCAACTGGTGGTAATTCATCAACAACTTTAAAAATTGCAAATTTACCAAGTCATAATCACACAGGCACGACCGGAAATGAATCACAAGGTCACACTCACTCTGGTACGACTGGAAATCAAAGTGCAAATCATACTCACAGTTATAGTGGAACTACAGATAGTGACGGGAGACACTTTCACAAGTCAGGACATGGTTGGCATAACGTTACAGCTGGAAGTGATAGACACTGTCTTAGTGATAGTATGATAAATGGAGATGACTGGAGTGAGAACATAACTGGATACGCAGGTGCACATACTCATACCTTTTCTGGGACTACTGGTGGAATAAGTGCAAATCACACTCATGATTTTACTACCGGCGGAATTTCCGCACACCATACGCACAGTTTCACAACAAGTTCAGTAGGTTCCGCAGAATCATTTTCAAACATGCCACCATACCTTGCAATAAATGTTTGGAAAAGAGTTGCATAAAGAAGTTTTTGGAAAAGTGCCTTATATTGAAGTTGATGATGTAGTAGAATTAGGAAAATGCATAGATTTTCATTCGACTATAGATTTCGATATAAGATTAACTGCAGATACAAATTCTTTACATTGTTCAACAAATTTTAAAGTCGGTGGAGGATCTATATATTCGGGTTCGTACCAGCTCGATGTTGGATAAGATATACTTATACTCTACTATCCCTTACAGTAAGGGATAGTAGAGTAAGTTTTATTTATATTAATCAGTTGATTCTGGTTCTTCTTCATTGGTAGAAGGAGTTTCAGGTTCACTAGGAGTTGACTCATTCCAGGTTAATGCAGGTAGAGCAACTACTACTTCTTCTATCGTAGGTCTAGGTATTTCGCCTGCCTGATATCTTCCTAAGAAATCATAACAAGTATCCCAACACTGATCTCTCCATGCAATAAAACGTCTAGCTTCAGTTCTGAACTTCTCTACGGTAGAGTTAGCATAGCTGGCTATAGCGAACCCATCATCATAGTTAAGTTCACGAGCTTTAGCATCTAGGATATTTTGTACTGCTACCTGGATACGTGCTATAATCTCAGCATCAGTGAATGTACTTACATCTTCAGATACCGTTTCTGCTTCTACTGGTATAATTATACTGTTATCTGTAAGATAGGTAGATAGTAGTTGTCCTATATCGGTCATTTTACCGATGATTTGTTCACCATAGCTCTCACCATCCACTACTAGATCTACTACATGAAATATATCCAGATCATTGTTGACCCATGCTAATCTACTGTAAGTTATAGTGTGCTGTTCATCACTCATCTTGATTTTCCTCTTCTATTATTCCATCCGGCCATCTGAATATAGGAAGATAGTCAAATACATCTTCCGGTTCAGGGCGATCTATTTCACCATTCTCATACTGAGCTAGTATCTCATAACACTTAACCCAACATTTATCTCTAAATGGTATAAATTTAAGTGCTTCATTTCTGAAAGTTTCATTAGTGCTTTCTGCATAGTTAGCTAGAGCAAAACCATTTTCATAACTCTTCTCCCTAGCTATACCGTCTATATAGGTCTGTACCAGATCCTGTATTTCCTTAATAACTTGTGGAGTTGATTTAACTCGTGATGGTACGTCCAGCATACCTGTTAATTTGATCAGAAAGTCATCTCTCGGGTCGTAGATATTGCGTTTAAATGTACCGAATTCAACACCTTCTATCTCTAACCCATCAACACTCAATATATGTCTTTTAGTATCAGTAAAAAACATATCGTTATATTTAACTTTTAGTGTCATTTTTTATCCTTCTTCGTATATGCCTAAATACGTTAAGCTGTTTATTAATTACCTCACATTTAGCTCTGAATTCATCTGAAACATCTAGGGTTTTGATGTAGTCATAGTACAGATCAAATGTTGGTATAAATGTTTCCGTGAACCTAGCTATCATACTGAACAAATCAGCAGTACCAGCCATCCGAAATGGTTTAACCGGAGAGCAGAAATGCATAAAACGAACATCATCGTGTTTAGGTAGATCACGAAAACACACCAATAAGTTATACTTATCACTGATAGTAGTACGTTTCTTAAAATGGTCATTAAGAAAATCCTGTTCAGGAAACATGATGTTTTTATCTGAGGTTAAGAACTTCAAGTAGTTGTCTAAAAGATTTTCAGTATAACCTAACTTAGTTATCAGAAAACCTACATTTAGATATGGTACAGTTCTATATTCAAACCTAGACCAGTGTTGTGCGGGCCATTCTTCATCTATACCTTGCAATTCAGCTTCAGTATCCAGATCATCAAACACTTCTTCAATATTACCTGTGAATATCGTATCAGTATCGAAACACAAAGCATACTTATATTTATCTTTAATACTGTCAAGTATGTAGATCTTAGCTGAGATGAAATTTACATTATTGTGATAATATTCATAATCATCTCTTCTAGGCATATCTATTGTTTCTAGTTGTTCTATCTTAAGATTATTAAATTTCTTAAATCTAGTCAATTGTTCATCAGCAACATCGGCTACATATAGAGTTACTTCATGGGTGTTGTACTTGAAGTATGAACTCAATGTTACATATGTAGGTTCTAAGTAGTTGATATCTGATACACAGAAGAATTTAACAGTATTTAGATCAACTCTATCTCGCATGATTCATCTCCAACTAATGCTTTTATGATGCGCTGTTTTATATCAAGAATTAAGCAGTTTAATGGAATCTGTATTCTCTTTTGTGTTAGTTGTTCTTCTGTATAGATATTGTCTAATAGTACATCCGACATGTACGATATATTCACAGGATTAAGTGGCATAAATTTGGCTACATGGCAGTTTACAAAATCAAGAGTATTAGGTAAACTTTCACTATCTAAATATAACTTTGGGAAAATATAACATTTAGTTAATATAGTTGCGAGTACAAGTTCTAGTTGTGTTGATAATGATGTTTCTACTGTAAATTCAACATCTAAAGGTATTTCGAGTTTTTTAAATTCACTACAATTTATAAGGACAAAATTGAAGGAGATAATATTAAAATTATCAGGTATAGTGTCGTTTTCTATTCGGCTAAATGTTTGCATTAAAATATTATTTAGCACACCACCAACTTGGCAATCACTTTCTAACAGCTTAGAAATATAGGTATCTATAGGTTTAAGAATTTTACAGCCAGCAGATGCTAACACAATTACATCACTATCATCACACAAAGATTTAAGGGCATTAAAGGCATCTAGATATGTAGGATTTTCAGGAAGATCAATTTTACTGAACTGATCGAATGATTCATCGAAGGTTTTATATGCAATCATATTGTTACCTCCGTAGATAAGGTATCAGTATGTTCAGAACCATTATAGAGTAGACATGCTTTTGATACAGTGAACACGGTACCGGATGAATTCTTAAATTTGGCATAGAGAGTAACCCACATAGTACCATCGATACTTGGTTCAGCGTCATATGGACCACTAGTAAATGACCGAGTTAGATACCAACTACTAGATGTAGTAGTTTCACTACCCCAATCAGCATATATACTTTGCAATGAGCCATTACCGATACTAGTTCCTCTAACGATAATGTAAATATTAGTAGTTCTTTCCCATCCATGACTGCTACAAGCAGGGGCACATGGATTAAAGTACGTTCTGTATGATTTACTCTGGGTAAAATAATGGCCTATGGTAACACTGTCAGTAAACTTATATTGCCAGCGGGATAATGCAACTCGTTTATCAGCAACGATCAAATGTCCTAAAGTAGATTTGTAGTTACCATCAGTAATAGTACCACCAGCGCTACCGCTGTAGATAGGTGTATACCTAGTGGTGCCACCGTCTACTAATATCAAAGAAGGTGTGGTTATTCTACCTGTAGAATTCCAGGTGGTTTCGGTAGAACTACCATAAACTAGTTTAACATTTGCCATAATTTTATCCTACATAAAGTTGTATGAATTATAGTTAACCACTCATTCAACTAGGATTAGGCATAGCATCACCCATCCTATTGTGGTTTTATTGATTTAGGGTATATTTTATAGAAAATATACCCTAATCTAGTTTAAGATAATTTAACCAAAAAAAAATAATATAACCTACTCTACCTAGATATCTAGGTAGAGTAGCGTATGAGTATATCTTATCCAACGTAAATCTGATATCCGCTTATGAAGAAAGAACCATCTCCAGCACTTCTTGAAGCGTAATCAGCATGGTGAACCTGGACGCTATCAGCTTTAACGCCTTTAGCTCCGTAAGTCATGTATAATCAGTCATAATTATTTTGTTTTATAAATCTCTTCTAGTGAACACTAAAATGTCAGTTGTGTCTCCAGATCCCTGATTTCCATAATAATTATGTCCACAGCCATAGAGATTGTTGTTATTGTCTATATACCAGGTTGTATGGTCTGAACAACTAACTTTTTTAGCATTTGAAGCTCTTTTAGTGAATATGTTAACACTAGTTGTGTCTCCGGTTCCTTGATTTCCAGAAGAATTATTTCCACAACCATAGAGATTGTTGTTATTGTCTATATACCAGGTTGTATAGTCGGTGCAACTAAATTCTTTAACATTTTCTGCTCTTTTGGTGAATGTTTTAACGTAATAGGGACTACCACCAGAGCCTTGATTTCCAGAAGAATTATATCCACAGCCATAAAGATTGTTGTTATTGTCTATATACCAAGTTGCATGTTCTGAACAACTAAATTCTTTAACATTTTCTGCTCTTCTAGTGAAATTTAAAATGTCAGTTGTGTCTCCAGATCCCTGATTTCCAGTTTCATTATATCCGCAACCATAGAGATTGTTGTTATTGTCTATATACCAAGTTGTGCTATATGAACATTTAACGTCTTTAACATTTGAAGCTCTTTTGGTGAATGTTTTAACGTTGGTTGTGTCTCCAGAACCTTGATGGCCTCGAAAATTATGTCCACAACCATAGAGATTGTTGTTATTGTCTATATACCAGGTTGTGCTATATGCGCAACTAACTTTTTTAACATTTTCAGCTCTTTTGGTGAATGTTTTAACGTTGGTTGTGTCTCCAGAACCTTGCTGACCATTATTATTATACCCACAGCCATAGAGATTGTTGTTATTATCTATATACCAAGTTGTATATGGAGAACATCTAACTTCTTTAACATTTGAAGCTCTTTTAGTGAATGTTTTAACACTAGTTGTGCCACCTGATCCTTGCTGACCATAAGTGTTTTTTCCACAGCCATAGAGATTGTTGTTATTGTCTATATACCAGGTTGTTTCGGATGAACAACTAAATTCTTTAACATTTTCTGCTCTTCTAGTGAACACTAAAACGTTGGTTGTGTCTCCGGAACCTTGTTGACCAGAATAATTATGCCCGCAACCATAAAGTTCACCTTTTGAGGTTAAAATCCAAGTTGTGTTATAATCTGCGAAAACATAAACGTTAGCAATTTCTCTACCTATTACTGCTCGATAACTACCAACTTTAAGTCCACCTAAAGTATAATTGTAATCACCACTCTGAACAACAGCACCTTTACTACCTGAAAATAAAGGAACATACCAATGATTACCGTCTTTCTGTATGTGTATGCTAGGTGTTGTTATTCTAGTTGGTAATGTTAAGAGAGAATTATTTCCTAATTTTAAAGTTGGCATTAATCACCTCCTAATTCTTAATCTACCGTTATCGTGTAACCACTTACAGTAATACTTGTAAATGAAGGCGTACTTGAAACATTAAATGTTGTATCACTTAAAGATAAGTTAGATCCAGCACTATATGTTGGGATAGTTGGCTTATTAGATAAATCATTATAACTACCACTAGTTGCTACGGTAGCGAACGATGGTTTACCAGTCACGCTGCCCCATGCTACTCCAGTTATATAGCCACTATCATTAGTTAATTGAGATACCTTAGTCGGAACGGTTATATTACAAGTAACATTTGAACTGGCATTAGCAGTAAAGGTAGCCACGTTACTGCTATTCTTCTGGATAGTTAATGTAGCGTTATTAACTGTAGGTATAGATGGTTTGTTACTAAGATCAGTATAACTCCCACTTGTAGCTACTGTAGCTAGACTAGGGAAGTCAGTTATCTGACTCTTAGTATGCGTATGTGAAGTCGGAGTTCTAGCATCACTAAGTCTACTATCATTACCCTGACAAATAGTACCAGCAGTAGTACCAAAAGCAGGAAAATCGGTTATATTAGCTTTAGTATGGGTATGACTACTCTTAGCATACTCACTGTTATTATGAGTTACTATATCACCCATAATAGTACCATTAATGTAGTACTGCTTAGAGTATACTTTATTCCATTGTAAAGTAGATGATCCCAGGTCATAATTATTACTGGATAATGGTAATAGATTATTCCTACAACCACCATTAACTTCCCAGTAAGATTTACCGCTACTATTAACACCTATACTGAGATATGAAGATACATCAGTACCAGTAGTAGCTCTAGCTCCATTAGTAAAAGCATCCTTAGCTGAGAAGTTTAATTCAGTATTACCGGTAGCAGTCTGACGTAACCAGTATTCACCCACTGCATTCATATTCTTATCATAGTAACGATGGATAGTGATATATCGATTACTAGTAGGAGTAGTACCTTTAGTCATATCTGGCCCAACGATATACTTATAGTTAGAAGTAGTCTTAACACCAGATACAACCTGATCAGTATCAGAAGTTACATAGTTGGTAGGTACAGCGGAAGTAGTGATATATCCACTGTCATTAGTTAATTCAGAGTTCTTGGTTGGGATCTTACCTATAACCCAGCTTTTAATATACGATAGTATACTACCTAAACCGATAGGACTAAGTCTAGACATAATTAACCTCCAGATATGGATTAATCATCGTTTCACATCATGGTAACTATCACCTCCCTCTACTACACCTTGTTACAGGTGTAGTAGGATATGTATTTCATCTTTTTATGTTTCTACATAATTCGGGTGAAATAGTAGAAGTAATCTTAATTAAGGAGGTGCATTATGGATACTATTATGCATAAAGCATTGTCTGATGCTGCGTATACTGCGTGGTATCGAAATGCTGTTAGCGGCAAACTTAATGGTGCTAATGTGATACACCCAGGTAACTCTACCGGTGTATGGGCAGGACATCTGCTAGTAGACGTTCTACAGACTTTTGAGCCTGATGTATTCGTGTTACATGATGTAATTTACATTATGAGAGATTACAGAGAGCTCCCTGCTTGTATAATCATGCACGAAGTGGGCCATGTAGTAGAATCTACTGCTAGACGTCCAACTGACTATGTGGGTAATCCGCATAGCGGTAAAGGCGCCCGTTTTGAAAAGCGTGCTGACCTGTATGCTTTAAGATGGGCAGTAACTCAGGATGATCCAGGCAGACTAATCAGTACAATGGCGGATTTTCTGATGAATATGGCATCGGAGTCTTCTGATGGTTTATGGCGTGCGCTGTTGATGTTACGGTATGTTCGTCGGTACTATCCGCAATATTGGAAATAATAAATAATACACGTACCCAGAGTAAGGTACGTGTATTATTTTTTTGGCAAGTTAAGAATAAGTTAAGAATTTTAGAGTTTGCTAGCTACTAGATGATCGAACTCTTCATCATTAACACCGAATACTGATTTCAGTCTTTCTCTCAGAGTATACTTATATAACTCCATAGCTTTAAGCTGTAACTCAGACTGCTCTAAAGTATTGCAAGGAGTAAAAGTAAGCTTACCCTGTTTCCAGTTTTCGATAAATGCTCTATTCTGTTCAGCTCTGATACTGATCTGTAAGTATTCAGCTATACCACGATCTTTAAAATCAGAACTAAGCATAAGATCAACAGTATCTTTTAATGTTAGGGTCTTTTCTTCATACATTTCTACATTCATTTTATTTTTTCCTTATATAACCAGTGAGTACATATAGATCACTGTATATACATAGTGTTTATTTTTATCCGACATAAACACGATAAGACCCTAAATATAAATTATTTGGTGTATATACTGAGGCTGATGATATCTTAAAAGAACCTCCACCGTTTGATGATGTTTGAGAGTCTACATAAAGTCTTACATCATAATCGCGTGCCGCTGTTGCATTATCATAATGCAGATCTATATATCTACCCATTTCAGAAACAACAGCAAATTTAGTCAGATAATTAGAAAGACTCTGGTGCGATGTTAAAAACCCACTATCGTTAGTTAATTGACTAGTCTTAGTTGGTATCGTATAAGTTGTATCCTGAGTAGTTAGTGTTCCAGTAGTATTATCACCTTTAGTATAGGTTATAGTTCTACCTGAAATACTTAAAGATTTTATTGTATTCGCTAATGTAGAATAGTTACTTAGAGATTGGTGAGAGGTTAAATATCCCTTTGATGTTACCCAAGCAGTGGTTGCTATCA
>JAEEGL015002573.1_pt1 | contig 12237 bp, 7 predicted proteins | sample 9134231 | NCBI WGS metagenome assembly JAEEGL01 (sample SAMN16246548, study PRJNA631951) | gut metagenome | biome: gut microbiome; feature: rumen; material: fiber-attached | host: Bos | place: Iran: Karaj | collected 2018-10
ACAAGAAGATAAAATTGAAAAACAAAAACCTTTAATAATAAAAGATAATAATTTAATAACAGAAAAAAAAATAGAAGAATTAAAAAAAGATATTTCTTCATTATCAAAAATGAAAAATGAAAATTATGCAAAATCAAATGATTTAAAAGTATTACAAAATGATATTAAAAATATAAAAAATAGAGTTGATTTTGATAAAATTGCAAAAATAAGATTAGATGACTTAACTCAATTATCATATGAAGATTATCAAAATATAAAAAAATTAAAAGATAATAATAAAAGAAGTAAATCAGTTTCTGGTTTTAAAAATCAAAATGAAAATTATACTTTTAATTTTACAAATGGTGAAATGAAACCAAAAGAAAATATTGAAATTGAAAGAGAAAATGAAATTAAAAAAATAAAAAATGATTTAATTAATACTCAAAATTTAATTAATGGATTAGATGAAAAATTAAAAAATACTCAAAGTGATGTTTCTAATTTAAATTATAAAATAAATCAACAACCTGTTATAGATAAAAAAAATATTACTAAAATAAATAATATTCCTAATTTAGATTTTGATAATTATGATGAACAAAATAATAATATTAAATTAAAAGGAGGAGTTTATAAAAAAAATATTAATAATGATTTTAATGATGATGATAATGATATATTGAAAAAATTATCTGATGATAATAAAGTTTTATTTAAAGATATTGAAGATTTGAAAAAAAAATTAGGAAATATTGAAAAATCAAATAATGAAAATACTGTAAAATTAAATAATGTTCAAAAATCATATGATAATAATTTTAATGATTTTAAAAATAAGTTAAATGAAATTGAAAAAAAACAAGACAATAAAATACAAAATATAGGTGATAATTATTATAATGATGATTTTTCAAACAATAATAATAAATTTAACTTATTAAATAATATGAATAATAATAATATTGTTGATAATAATAATGAATTTAATAAAGTAATAAAGAAAATATCAGAATTAGAAAATAAAGTTAATGAGTTATCAAATAAAATAAATCCAAATGAAATAAATAAAGGTCAAAATAATTTTAATAATAATGAATTGAATAATATAAATTCTAAAATTCAAAAATTAGAGAAACAAATGATTGAACTTCCAAAAAGTATTAATTTAACTGAATTAAAAGCTTCAAATATAAACAATGAAGAATTAAATAATTTAAATGATCAAATATCAAATTTAGAAGACCAACAAAAAGATATATCAAAACAACTAAAATCAATAAATTTCTCAACATCAAATCAAATGTATGAAATTAATTCTCAAAATGATAGATTAATAAATATAGAAAAAAAATTAAATGATATTACAAACAAAAATTCAAACCCAAATGAATTTGAAACTGAATTAATAAATTTAAAAACTAATATTAAAAATTTAGAAAATAAAATTGATGATACATCAAGAAAAAGTTTATTAATCAATAATTTAGAAACAAATATTTTAAATTTAAAATCCAAAATAAGTAATTTAGAAAAACAAGAATCAGATAATAGTTCAAAAAGAAATTCAAATATAAACAATTTAGAAATAGAAATAGTAAATATAAAAACCAAATTAAAAAATGTCGAAAATAAATTAAATGAAAACTCTAAAAGAAATTCTATAGATTCACAAAACTCAATAGAATTATCAAATGTAAAAATAAAATTAAATAACTTAGAAAACAAATTAAATGAAATAGATAAAAAAAATTCAAATGATTCATTAATACCAAAAATAAATAATATTGAAAGAAAATTTCTTCCAATAGAAACAAAAATAAAAGACTTTGATCAACAAATAGAAAATATAAAAAAAAGTCAACCAACAATAATAAATCCAACAATACCTGAAGAATTAAAAAAAAAAATAAATAATAATGAAGATGAAATATATTCAATAAATAAAACATTAAGTGAATTAAAAATATCATCAAATGAAGAAAATAATGATTTAAAAAAAAAAATAAATTTATTAGAAAGAAAATTAAATGAAATAAATATATTATTAAATGATTTAAAAGGAGGAACAACAAGTAATACTACAGTTGATGCCATTAAAAGACAATTAATGTCTTTTCAAGAAAAATATCAAAATATTGATAAAGAAATTGATGGAGTTAAAAGTGGTTCTAATAATACTGTTTATTCAATTAGTGATTTAAGAATTAAATTAAATTATTATGAAAATAAATTAAAAGAATTAAATTTACAAATTGAAGAAATTAATAATAATATTGAAATACTTAAAGAAAGTATTAATACTAAAGATAAAGTTAATAGAGATGATATAATACTTTTGAAAAATAAAAATATTCAAATTGAAAATGTACAAAATAATATTAATTCTAATATTTTGAAAATTCCTTCTAAAGAAGAAGTTAATATAGTTGAAAATAAATTTAATACTTTTTTCAATAAATATAATTCTGATAAAAATTCTTTTAAAAATGATATTTTCAATTTGGAAAATAAAATTAAAAATACCATATCACATTTTCAAAAAAAGATTTATGATATTGAAGAAAAATTAGACGAGAAAAAAAATTAAAATTAAAAATAGAAAAGTAAAAATAATAAATAAATATTAATTTTTTAATTTTTAATAGTTAAAAATGTTAATATAAAAAATTTTTATATAAATATTTTTTTAATTCAAAAAACACTTTGACATAAAAAAAATAAAAAATGTTTATTTGTACAGGAAATACAAAATGGGGAAAATTTTTTGAATTTTCACAATCATTAATAGTAACAATTTTTCTATTTATATACTTTTTCTACATAATAAATTATATAAGAAACAAAATAGGATATAAAATACATAAATTAGATGTATTTACAATCTCATTATCATTTAGTCAATTAGTAATTCAATTTATTTCTTTTATTTATAAAGACTATTATATTTTAACTTTATTAATTTCATTATTAAAATTTACATTAAATACAGTTTTATGTAGTTTACTTTTAGTTATAATAATGTGGAATTTTGACATGTTATATATTAAAGCAATGAATTATGTTTTATTTTTTGTCTTTATTTTAGATATTTTAGGATTTATTTTTTCAGGATATTCAAATCTTTTTTTTGATGAAGGAACTTGTAAAACTAAAATTGAATTAGGATTAATGTTTATTGGTTTTTTTTATGATACAATTATTATTGGATGTAGTCTTTGGATGTTAAGTGAAGAAAGATTAGAAAATAAATTAGTTATTATTGTAAATGAAGAAGATTTTTATATTAATCATGTTCTTGCAAGTTTTGTAAGAAGAATTAAGGAATTTTATAAAACTTATTTAAGTGTTATTTTAATTTTTGGACTTTCATTTTTTACTGAAATTGCTTTTTGGATGGGACATACTATTGATAATGTTGATATAAATGATATTGAAAAAGAAAAAAGATGTAGTTATTATAATCATTTAGGAGATAAATTTTATTTTGAACAATATTATTTATGTTTTATTGGATTTTTTGTTAGAGATATTTTTCCTAATTTATTCATTTTTTTATGTACTTTAATTTTTAGATGGAAATAATTATTATTTTAATTTATTTTTTTCTTTGATTTTATTATTTTTATTTTTTTATAATAATAAAAATATAATAAAATAAATTATAAAATTATTATATTAATACTCGACTCAAATTTATTAAATTAAATTTAATTATATGAAATATTTATTTATTATATATAATAAAATTATTATTAAGAATTAAATGAGAATCATCGCCCTTTTTTAATATATATATTTATTTAAGAGATTGAATAAATTTAATAAGTTTTTCTCTTTCTTCCTTATTAACTTTTTTAATTTCATAATTACCAATATAATTTTCTTCGATTAATCCATCACAATTAAGATTAAGTGTTGGAACATATTCATTAATTCTTTTACAGTGAATCTAATAAAATAAAAAATTATTTTTTACAATATTATCTTCAATTGGTGAAATTGTTATAACACTAAAAAAAGTAAGCATTAAAGTAGTCAATAATATTCCTATTGTTGTATTTTTGCTTACTTTCATTTTATTTTTATAATTAATACACAGTAATGAATTAAATAATAAAGTCTATGAATAACTTTTAAAAATTTTTTATTTCGTTAATTAAATCATAAATTAATAATATTATAAATTGAAAATTAATAATATTTAAATTAATAAAAGTGAAAAAAATCATCTATTTTTTAAATTATATATAAATATATATATAATATTTCAAGATAAATTCTCTCAATTATGAAGATTATATTAATAAATAATTAAATAAATAAATTGTTTATTTAAAAATACAATTAAAATAATATGATAGAAACTCAAATCATTTCAAATGAAATATATAAAAATCCTAATTTAGATTTATATAAAAAATTACCTTCCGCAATAGAAAAGAATGATTTAAATCAATCCCTTTCAGAATCATCAATTCAAAGTTATAATATTTATACAAATTTAATTCCAGGAAAAAAAAATGAAAATGATATTATTTCAAAAAAACAAAATGATAATATAAAAGTTTTAAAATCTCATTTATTAATAAAAAAAGACAAACAAAAAAATAATAATTTTAACTTTGCTCATAATTACAATAGTAATTCATCAAAAAATATAAAAGAAAGAATAAAAGAATTAAAAGAATCAAGTATAGGAAAAAATGATTTAAAAACTGATAGATATTTTCTTAATTCAATTTATAGAGAAAAAAATATTTTCAAATCAAAAAAATCAAGTTCTGTTTTAATGACAAGAATGGATAGAATGAAATATGGAAATATTATTTCAATACCTAATTCAAATATACTTCAAAAAAAAGTTAAAAAAATGTTAAATAATTTAAAAAGTGATGAAATTAGAAAAAATGATGATATTCAAGATTTTAAAAATCAATTTGAAAATTCAAAAAAAAAAAGCCCATTTGGAATTGTTGATTTTCAAAAAAAATTTAAAAGTAATTATAATACACCTAAACAAATTAGATATAATCATTTTTTACATAAAAATTATGGTTATATTTCTTTAAGAACAAATTCTAGTAAAAATGGTAAACTTAATTTTTAATCATACTTTATTTTTTTTTGTTTTATATATATTATAATAAGTATTATAATTAGTAAAAATGATTGTTTTATTTTTTTGGATTAATAAAAATTTATTATTATTTATATCTAATATAAACAAAAAATGGAAATAAAAGAATATTTTATTTAGTATTTTTTATATATAATAAAGTAATAAGTAATCTATTTTTTTTAATTATTTTATTAAATAAAAAACCTATTTTATAAATTAGAAAAGAAGTTTAATATGAATTTAAAAATAATTATTAAATTTTTTAATAATGTACTAAAAGAATAAACATTAAAGCAAAATTAATATTAAAAATAATTTTATAAAAGTCTTTTTAAACTCTAAAAATAAAAAAATGACAAAAAAACAATAAACCAAGTCTTCATATATATAAAAAAAAACCAAAATATAAAAAAAAGAATATACTCAAAAAAAAAAATTGAATTAATTAAATGAATATATCTATTATAATAATAAAAATACATTCATAAGTAATTAAATTACGAAATAACTATAATGAATAAGATAAATTCAATGGACCCAAAATTCGAAAAAATGCTAATTAAAACAAATAATGCAAACATTTTAGGAAAAGCTGAACAATTATTAAAAGAATGTGATGATTCAACAAATTTAATATCAAACGAAACTTATTGTAAATTATTTTTATGTTTATATGAAGTTTTAGATATTACGAAATGTCCTCCTAAGGATCAAAGAGATTATTCTCGAGCATTAAAAATACAAAATAATATTATAGATAAAATGCTTCTTTTTGTAGAGAATAATATTTCTAAATAATGCTATGAGAATATTTTTCTTTGCTTGAATTAATTGATTTGATGTATAGATTCATTTTAATTTTAATAAGTTTATTTTTATTTTTATTTAGTATTAATACATTTAATAGCTTTTTAATTTTTAAGAATTGAGTTTAATTTTTTTTTTATTTGGTTTTTGTTTTTTTTCGTTTATTTTAAGATTTTTATTTCATTTTTTGATTTAGATTTTTCATTTTTAAGAATCATATATTGTTAATATTCATTTTTTAGAATTTTTTTTAAAAGGAAATCGATTTTTTTTCATTTATGTGTTTTCTTTTCAAAAATATTAATACAAATGAAGTAATTTTAGAAAAAGATTTTATATTCAAAATTGTTTCTTTTGTTGTTTTTTAGAAAATAATATTTTTTTATTTTAGATTTTAGATTTCTGTTCTTTATTACAAAGATTAGACTATTATATTAATTAAAAAACTCCTAAAAAAAACAAATAATTATGAATACATTTTAACATTAAAAAAATTTAAAAATAAATAATAAAATTAATAAATAATTATTACATAAAAATAATTATCAAAAAATAATAATTTTCTAAAATAAATAACAACAAAAATAAAAAAAACAATTAAAAAAAAAATTAAAAAAAAAATGAAAAAAATATTATTAACCTTTCTCATCATTTCCTTTATATTAAAAATATCTTCACATTCAAAAGAAGAATGGAAATCTCGTACAATATATCAAATTTTAACAGATCGTTTCTCAAATGAAAAAGACTCACCTAATTATTGTTCAGACTTGAAAAAATATTGTGGAGGTACATATAAAGGAATAATAAAGCATTTATCTTATATAGAAGGAATGGGTTTTGATGCAATATGGATATCTCCAATAGTAGAAAATTACGAAAATTCCTATCATGGATATCATTTAACAAATTTATACAAATTAAATCCTAAATTTGGTTCCGAGTCTGATTTAAAAAAATTAATTAGTGAATGTCACAAAAGAAATATTTGGGTAATGGTTGATGTAGTTGCAAATCACGTAGCACCAATTGGTACAGATTACTCAAAAATAACTCCTTTTAATAAAGCTGAACATTATCATGATATTTGTCATATTACAGATTGGAATAATCAATGGATGGTTGAAAATTGTAGATTATCAGATTTACCTGATTTAAAACAAGAAAATGATTTTGTAGCAAATGAATTAATAAAATGGATAAATAATATAGTTAGAGAATATAAATTTGATGGTATTCGTATTGATACTGTACCAGAAGTTCCAAAATGGTTTTGGGAAAAATTTGCTAAGTCAGCAGGAGTTTTTCAATTAGGTGAAGTTTTCAATGGGAATCCTGATTATGTTTCAAGTTATCAAAAAGTACTTGATTCTGTTTTTAATTATCCTTTATATTATACTATTAAAGATTCATTTTGTGGTAATATGAGAAATTTAGAAGGTTATTATTTATATACTAGAAATAAATTTAAAGATCCTTTAGCTTTAGGAATTTTTGTTGAAAATCATGATAATCCTCGTTTTTTAAATAAATGTAGAGATTGGAAAAAATTTAAAAATGCTATTATTTTTTCTTTATTTTATGAAGGTATTCCTGTTGTTTATTATGGTGGTGAACAATTCTTTTCTGGAGGTGATGATCCTTTAAATAGAGAAATTCTTTGGGGTAAATTTAATACAAATTCTGAAATGTATATTGCTATTAGAGAGGCTATTAGATTTAGAAAAAATAAAAAAATTTATAATAAGAAATTTGTTCAGAGATTTGCTGATAATAGTTTTTATGCTTTTACAAGAGGAGATGTTCTTATTTGTGTTACTAGAGGTGAAAGTTGTAATAGGAAAATTACTTATCATGAATTTAAAGAAGGAACTAAATTATGTAATATTTTTAATAAAAATGATTGTGTTAAGGTTATTAGTGGTACTATTGATATAAATATGGGAAAAGATCCTAAAGTTTATGTTCAAAAGTAATTTAGTTTTTATTATAATTTTTTATTTTAAATTTTAGGTATGTAAATTTTTATACATTTTTTTTTTAAATTTTTAATTTATTTTTTAATATGGTTGAAAAGGAAGAAGGTGAAAAAATTTTGGAAAATCTTAAAAAAAATTATAAGATTATGTATAATAATTTATGTAAAGTATATTTAGGTAATTTTCATTTTGGAAATGAAAAGTTTTTATATAATACTGAAATTGATAAAGAAATAAGTGAAAATAATATAAATAAAAATTTAGAAATTAATTTAAATCAATATGAAAAATATTTTAATGATGAAGGTAAATTAAATTATAAAAATGATTATTTAATAATTAAAACTACCAAAAATTTAATATTTGAATTAGATGATAAAATCACTTTTCCTTTAATTTTAAAATTTCAAAATGTAATTGAAATTTTATCTGCTGAAAGTTTATCTAATAAAGATTCATATGAACAATTTATTGAAAAATGTAAAAGTGAATATAATATTATTAAAGAAAATGAAAAATTAAACAAAATAATAAAACAATATTTTGATATTATTGATTTAATTTATGAAAATAATTATGAAAAAAAATTTGAATTATTTGAAATGATTTTTAGAAAAGATTTCTTTAAAAATAAATTTTCAAATTTTATTTTAAATAATTATAGTATTGAAATAAATGATAAAATTATAAATCCTTTTATTAAAGAATTTTCTGACAAACTATTTGAAAGTATAAAAGAACAAATAAAAAATAATAATAAAATTCCTAAAATTGAAAATTTAAAAGTAAATGATAATAAAAATGATTTTAAACAATTAAAAGATAATGATAAAATTCCTAAAGATAAATTAGAAAAATATTTTGAATATTTTAATAAAGAAATACAATATTTAAACTTAGAAATTCAACATGAAAGAACATTAAGAGAAATGATGGAAATAAAATTAAAAGAAGATTTTTGTCAACAATTAACTCAACAATATTTAGTTTATAATGAAGAATTAAAAAATTTACAAGAAGAAGCTTATAAAAAAATAAATTATTTATATAAAAATATTTTTAGATTAAAAAAAAGAGAATTTGTTAAATTTTTATTAGAATATTTTTATAAATTATGTAATCATAAATTTATAAGTGAATATGAAAAAAAAAATGAAATTAAAATAGGAGAAGTTAATTATAATTCTTATTTAGTTAATGGAATTTTATATAGTATTGAAAAAGAAGAAATTAAAGATTTAATTGATAAAAAAATCAATTTTTCGAATTTCCTTCAAAATTGTGTTGATTATATAATTAAATTTAATTTTGAAGATAATAAATCTATTTTAGAAGAACAATCAATTAAAAATTTAATAATTTTATTAATGGAACCATCAAATAAAGAACAAATTGAAAATGCTATTATGTTTTTTTTAAATGGAAAAAATAAGAAATATTATTTTGATTTAAATAAATTAATGAATGATTTTTTTACTGAAAAATCAAATTATTACAATAATAATATATCTAATCAAAATATTTCATTTATTAAATTAAAATTTGATGAATTTATTAAAGATTAAAAATTTTTTCTTTAAAAATTGCATTACAAATGTAAATTAATTTCATATTTTTTTCATAAATTAATTAAATTTTAATTATAATATTTTCAAATTATTTTTTATTTATTTTTCCAATAAAAAAATGTGCATAAATAATATTTTAAAATTCCTTCTTATTTTAAAAATAATATCCTGTTTAGAATATGAAAAAAATATAAAAATCCGTGAAAGAAGACATAAAATAAATATAACATTTGTAAAAAATTTAACATCATTATCAGAAATTCCAAAATTATTTAAACAACCAAAAAATATAATTCTAGTATTTTCATCAACATTTTGTTTTAATTGTGGAAAAATAATATCAACATTTCACAATGCATCATCATATGATTTTGTAAATAATTCAACTAATATTTATATAATACATTGTAATATTCAAAAAGAAATATGTCAAAATTACAATATTTCAAATTATCCAACAATTCAAGTTTATCTTTATTCACCTCCTTTATTTAAAGAAACTTTTTATCTTCCTTTTTCTTTTGATTTAGATGATGTTTTGGAATATATTGATAAAATATCATATTCATTTAATGAAAATGCATTAATGAAAATAAAATCTATGAAAGAATTAAATAAATTTTCAAAAAATTATGGTGATGTATCATTTACTTTAATATTAAAAGATAATGATAATGAAATAAATAATAATTTATTAGCTTGTTATAATAATTATGCACATTTACCTGAATATTTACCAAGATTCTATTTTAGTTATATTTATTCAAGTAAATTTAAAAATAATTATAATATGAGAATTCCTTCTATTTTAATGACTGGAATTAATTATAAAGATTTTAATATTAATAAAAAAATTGAAAAGTGTTCTGATTTAATTGAATTTATTGAAGAAAATCAATATCCTTTATTTTTACATATTAATCAAAAATATGTTGAAAAATATTTTAGATTAAAAAAAACAATGGTAATTTTTACTTTAGATAAAAATTCAATTAGTAATATACAAAAAATTATGAGTATGATTCAAAATATTTCAATGAAGAAAAGAAATTTTATTTTTGGTTATGTTGATATAGAAAAAGATTATGATTTAATTGCTTTTTTTAAAATAAAAGAGAATATTGATGAAAGTATTATTATTTATAATATGGAAATAGGAAAATTTTATATAGATAATTATAAAGATCCTATGAGAATTAATTTAATTATTGAAAAATTAGAAAATAATACTCTTCATTGGAAAAGTGGTTATTTAATTGAAGATTTTTTATATAATATTGGAATAAGGCCAAATAGGTCAACATTAATATTTTGTATATTTTTTGTACTTGCTTTTTTAGCTATTATTTTCTTTCTTTCAATATTTATTTGTCTTGAAAAAATTGATAAGAAATTAAAATAATAAACTAATTAATTTAAATGTAATTTAATTAATTTTTTAATAAAAAGAAATTAAAAAAATAATTTATAATTAACAATTTGAAATATGAATCATGATGAAATATCAACTAGTGTAGAACAAATTCCTTCAATTTCTAATTTAGTTAATAATTCAACTTTTATTAAAATAAAAGAAAATATTATATCATTAAATTTATCAATAATGAATAATATGACTTTAATTAATAATCAATGTGGTATTGAAAAAAAAAATAAAGAACCTTTACTTAAATATGATAAAACAAAAAATTCAAATTTTTCTGAAATTTATTCTTCTTTAGGAGATTTGATATCTAATAAAGAATTAGATGGTATAATTTGTAATACAATTTTATTATTTAAAAGTATAAAATACATTTTAGAAAATGATAATAATTCAGAAGAAGCTTTTTCTTATTTAAATGATAATTTAAATGAATTAAATCAAAATGAAGAAATTTTTGCTCCTTATCTTAATTTCTTATTTAAAATAGATTCAAATAATTTTAAAGATAATGTTATTAATTTTAAAAATAAATTTAGTAATAATTCATTGAATTATCAATTAAGTGTTTTTGAGAATAATAATGAAAGATATTTTAATTTAAAATTATGTAAAATTTTAAGTAATCCATTAGCTTTAATTCATTATTTAGAATATTCAATTGATTTTTGTAGTAATTTATTATCCAATTTTAATAATGATAATTATTATATTTCAAATGTAATTTTTCAATATAATAAATGTTTAAATATTATTATATTATATTATACATTAAAAGATTGTTATTTGAAATTAGATATTGATCAATTTAATGATATATTTACAACATTTGTTAAATGTTTTATTTCATTATTAATTGAAGTTTTATTAAAATATTCTAAAAATCAAAATGTTAAATTTAATTTAATAAAAAATGTATTAAAAACTTTTTTAATAATTGGTTTTGAATTAGAATTACCTGAAGGAATTAGTTCAAATGAAATATATATTTTTTCTTTATTAGGTGCTTTAATTATAGCAATCAAATTTTCTAAAGAAGAAGAATATGGAATAATAAAAGTATTTTCAAAAATAAATGTTGAAAAACCAAATATTGAATCAAATTTTTCAGATTTTACTTTAGACCAAATTTATATTTTAGTTATTAAAAAAATAGATGAGCTTTTAATGAAAAAATATTCAAAAAATATGAGTTCAACAACACTTTCAATTTCAAATATAAATTTAGATGATTTTCTAATTAGTGATATGTTTTTATATACTGTTTCATATGATATATTAAAAAAATCAATTAAGAATTTTAAAGAAAAATTATATTGGAATTTCACAGAAATGTGTAATATAATTTTTAATAAA
>JAEEGL015590118.1_pt1 | contig 12237 bp, 9 predicted proteins | sample 9134231 | NCBI WGS metagenome assembly JAEEGL01 (sample SAMN16246548, study PRJNA631951) | gut metagenome | biome: gut microbiome; feature: rumen; material: fiber-attached | host: Bos | place: Iran: Karaj | collected 2018-10
GCTCGCGGTGAAGAACTCGCGGAACAAGCTGCTTCATGCCGTCGATGTGGCGAAGTTCAACGCGCAGTACGCCAACTCGCTCACGGTCAAGACCTCCGACAAGTTCCATGACCGCTTCCTCATCATCGACAAGACAACCCTCATTCACGTCGGTGCATCCCTCAACTACCTCGGCAAGAAGTGTTTCGCCTTCTCATCCCTCGACAAATCCAACATCCCCGACATACTGGCGAAGATATGACCATCAACCATTTCTCTCACCGGATTCACAGCATCCACAATTCCCCTGCCATCTCCCGGTGACAACCACGACCATCCTGATTTGTCGTCGCACAGTTTATTTGTTGATTCTACCTCATCAAGTCAAGCGCAGAGAGTTCCGTAAGGAGACATGGCGAGTCGTAAACAGGAACCATCTTGTAGAGGCAAGTTCCATCTGACCCAGCTTTGATGACGTTTCTGCTCGGAAATTCATAGACCTTACCAGTCAACATATCTACCCAAACCGGACTCTTGAGCACATAGCGAGCCGTGAACAGTACCGGCCGCGTCTGGAAGCTGTCGGAGGGACATTGCGGATTCGTCTGGGCGTCGAACTGCTTCAGGTCGCCATGCTCCCAGAATACATATACGGGCTGTCCTCCTTCACCTCGCTTGCGGTATTCGTACAGCGCGATTGTCTTGTCGTCGATTGAAATGGAAATGTCGTCTGTACGGCGCTCCAGCTCGCAGTCAAATACGCTTGCGACATTCTGCACGGCGTAGTAGGCTGTCTTTATGTCGATGACGCTCTTGTCCTTTGTTCGCCTTAGTAGGCTCTTGTTCTCACCGCCGCTGCATCCCGAGAGGGTGAACACCGCCGATTCCACGTCGTGTCCGAGGTCTCCCAGCATGCGCCGCATGTCCCACTTCGCCTGCGACCATTCGCTCCACGGCCATCTCGAAAGCGCTGATCGTCTCACCCACCCGCTGGGACATCCGTTTTCGCCCTGACGCAACTTGCATGTTTTGCTGTATTTTCGCAAGACCGCCTTCTGCCGCTCGACCTCCTCGTACGAGGCGTCAGGATTCCTGCAGTATCCGTGGTATATTATCCATGAGAAAAGCCTGACGTCCTCCCCCATTTCCTTAAGGCACGCATCAAGAAATGCGGCATCGTTGTGCGCAAGCGACAGCCCCGCGATGCGCGCGTCCGGAATGTTACGCCTTATGATCTTCGCTGTGCGGACGTTGAAAGCCGCGATGGACGCAGGCGACTTGCGTTCGACCTTTACGCGCTTGCCGCTTGGCAGCCACTCCATCTCAAGGTCGGGCTCGTTCCACATCGCCCAGTCTCGGACCTTGCCCCTGTACCTCCGCGACATTTCGTCCACCCAGCGATCCCAGGCCGCAATGGCGACCTCGGACGTCGGGAACGACCCGCCGAGGTAATGTCCGCCGCCGCCCTTGTAGATCGGGTTGCCATACCCCGTTTCCAGAAGGATGTTTAGCCCATTGGTGCAGGCATAATCGACAATGTCGTCAAGCCAGGAGAAGTCGTATTTGCCGGGTTCCTTTTCGGTCTTCGCCCATCCAGCCTGAAAACGTATCGTCTTTATCCCCAGCGGCGCGATATAGTCGCGGAACTTCTCGAAGCGGTCGAAATCCCGGTCAAGGCCCTCGCACCCGATCGTCCAGTTCGACGCCTTTATCTCGCTTGCGTTGCGGGGCCGGATCGAGCCGATGCACCTGAACGGAACGTTCAACGGTGTCCAGACACGATCAGGCAACGGATTAGGTACGGGGCGCTCTGCCTTGAGCGAACAGCAGGACAGTGCAACGAGCAAAAACCCGATGGTACAAGCACGTACCATTGTCATATTTCCCTCCTTATCTGAACCCAATCACGAGCCCACGTGGAATCAAACAGACCGCACCATTATCGTAATGCATGCGGCGGTCAAGCGGATCGCCGTCAAGGTACACACTCCAATTGCCGAGACTCGAGCCGCCCGAACACGAACCAGCAACTATCAGATTGCCTTTAACAGCCGACTTGCCCCCTGTGAAATACATTGCGCCGGAAGTTCCGACACCTAATGTGTCGCACGAAACCTGCGCTCCTTCCATCTTGACACTCACGCCGTCCGCAAGCGTCAGCGCTCCGATATGCATTGCGGAAGACATGGTGCTGGTGAAGACAAAATTTGTCGCGTTCCAGCCATTGATCACGTCCGAAACGCGGAAGTCCGTCACCTGATCGAGCACCACAAGATCTGTTGTGGAGAATCCACCGAGGACTCGCCACGCAGCAGGATCGGTCTTATGGGAATATGTCGTAATTGGCGCCCAACGGTATGCATCCACGGCATGACATTTATCGTATTCAAGCGTAATGCCAACCCGAGCGCGCCTTTCCGCATCGCTAGACGTGATGCGCAAATCGTAATACGTAGTTGAAAGATCCCCATCGACAAGAAACATCGGATCCGAAATTGTCTGCGTACCGCTTGCATTGTGATAAAGCGTAGCATACGGACGCGTCACATCAACATCATCTGCAATCAAAGCGAACTCATTGACATTCACCCTCTGGTTCGTTTCATCCGTATTTATCGCATCGATCTGGAAACGATAGAGCGGATAGCCTGTTGCGGCCCTATCCTTCAGAACAAGTGTTCCGCCCTGAACATCGACGGAATCTACTTCCGCGCCGCAAAGAGACAAAACCGCGTCACCTTGCTTCACGATGGCAACGTCAGGGAACACACGGACAAGCGTGGAATTGCGGTTGTTGTCGCCTGTTAATGTCGCCGTGGCTGTATTTGCGGCGGAATTGGTAACGACTCCAGCCCCATCCGCAGTAATCGAGTTAACCACTACGTCACAGCCTGCCAGATCAAAGACCGCATCATTCTTGACGACTATATCCACAGGAACAGAGGTAGAACTTGCGGCTACAAACACATTGTTTGTCGGGGACGTGGCGACAGAAAAGCCGCCTTCGGCTATCTTCATGTCGCCAGTAAACAGAAAACGCAAGTTGGCAGAACTGCCCCAATTGTTGCCGGACAACGAATTAACCAACGGGAATAAGCCTGCCCCTGTTTTGAGGAAGCCGCCATCGCCTTGCATAACAAGACGACGTGTTGAGGAACCAAAGGAGGCAAAAGAGTTGTACGACCCCTTGTCTGGAAGATGGAATGCAATCGGACATCCATTGGTGGCTTCGAGAATCAGCGCCGTCATGGACTTCCACGAAGTCGGCAAGTTGACAAAGCCGGCGCCGTTATAGCTGTCATTCACCTTCTTGGCAATCTTGCCGCCATTGAAAACAATCTTCGCCGCATAGGGATTTCGTTGGTTTATGCGCTTGGCCAAGATGACAGCATCCTTTTCAAGGCGCACTATCGCTTTCACTGTACCATTACCATTGGCGCTTTTTGAGGTGCTTCCGTCATGCCCGAAGCAGAAGTCCGACTCGCATTCAACTGTCGAATTCGTTCCAACGACCAATAGCGCCTCTGACTTGAAATCGCTCGCCTGTGTTAGGGTCGTATCATGTCCATAGCAGAAATTGAAATAGCCCGCAACGGTAAACTTCACATCAGTTCCGAGAAATACTTCCGCACGACCGGTGCCAACACCGATCTTCGTGGCACTGCTCCCCGTTACGACAACCTTGCCGCCATCACCGACGGTCAGCGTGGCCGTGCCAGAAATGCCGTCGGCAACCGTCAGGCTCGAGCAGGTGAGCGTGACATTCGGCGCGACGGTCAGACTGCCGTTGACGACTACCGCATCGTATGTCTCATCAGCAGACAGGGTCTGCGCATAATCCTGTGCAACAGTTAGGTCTGCTGCGGCAACACCGAGAACAGCCATCGCGAATACGACGGCGATAAGCGACTTAAGTTTTTCACTGCGTTTTGTCATTACTTTTACCTTTCTGCGTTGGAACTCTTCTTTCTGATTGCGCATTATATCGCACTTCCTTAAAATACGGGCATCTTATCGATTCCAAATCTTTTGCAAATCGTTCCGCATAAATTGTATTTTTGTATCAAGGAGGCGCTTGGCATGAAAACTAGAATCAGAAATACCCACCTTTGTCAATAATCTCGCTGATGGTGTCTCCCTGATGCACCCATGAGAAGATATCAACCTCGTTCTTCTCAATGCCCTCGGCGCGGAGAAGCACATCGTAAGCGATCTCTCGCGGAATGCAGAGTACGCCGTCGATGTCACCAAAGATGATATCGCCAGGGCGCACTGTTACCTTGCCGATGCGAACCGGAACCTGATAATGCGTAATCATACAGCGGCCAAGCGAGCCATTCGAGACGCGGTACTTGTAGAATAAGGGAAACTTTTGTTCAAGTATCTGCTTGGTGTCACGAATGCCGCCCGCAATCACCGCACCACGTATGCCTTTAGTGATTGCGGTAGCTGTCATCACGCCACCCCAAAGCGACGCTTCCACGTCCTCGGAGGTGTCCCACACAACGACACCATCTGGCTTGAAGTCGTCCAGCATCTGCGCACGAAACGTCATCTCGCCCTCGATCATCACGTTGGGCGAGCTCTTCACGGTGAACGCCTCGCCGCAGACGGTCATGTCGTCGCGGAGCGGCATGATATCGTGCGGGAGGTTCTGATCGAGAAGCGTCAATTCACGCATCACGTCGTTGACGCAGCCCGTGTACAGTTTCTCAAATCGCTCGCACAGTTCCTTCACCGGGACCGGAAATTCGTTCGTTGGGATGTGCTGACGCTTTGCGATCAGTTTGTCGAGCTTCATGAGGCCAGCTTCCTTGGCCTTGGTACGCATGTTTGCTAATGATGGCATAGTAGTTGTTAGTCATTAGTGGTCAGTTGTTGGTGATTAGTTGTTCCATGCAACAGGGCTTTCAAGTATCCGTTGGCGAATAGGCGACCGAGTGTGAAGTATCCAGGGGTCCCTTCGGGAGTAAGCTCGTGATCGTATGCCATTTCAGGCACATGGTCGCCACGCACAGGAACATTTAGGCCCAATTCACGGTATGTTCGCATTAGCGCAAATTGATCTGTCGTTCCTTGGTCATGGAAAAGCTCGGTGAAGTCTTCCTTTGTGCCCTCGACATCGCGCACATGGATGAAGGCTATGCGCTTGCCAAAATGGCGGATCATCTTGATCAGTTCTTCCGTCGCACCGGTCCCCGTTCCCCATTCCCCGTTCCCTATCATAAGCTTGAAGTTCGCTTGACAGAAAGTGACGGCGTTCGACAGAGAAGGATAAAGCGCATATGCGCGGTCGTACGCCTCTACACTTCCGAATATGCGAGCGTAGCCGCCAAGTGAAGCGAGACAAGGATCGTCGGGATGAAGAGCCATTCGGACGCCGCACTTCTCGGCAGTCGGCATAACAGACTTGATGAAGTATTCGTAATTCACCCAAACATGCTCGGCGTTTAGTTGGAGTTTTGAGTTGGAGTTGGAGATTTGAGTTAGCGAAAAGTAGGTTGCCTTTGCGCCGCCGCGCCCTTCGCGCACGCCCGTGCGCGACCAACCTTTGCCGACCATGAAGTTGTAGCAGAGAAGTTTTATGCCAAGACTGCCCATCGACTCCAACAGCTCGCGATAGTGCGCCAGCGCCTCTTCCCGTTTCTCGCGCCTCGTTCCCTGTTCTCCGAAATTCTTGATCGGCGCCATATCGAAGGGATCGCCTTCAAGCCCGACAACATCAAGGCCAGTGGACTTGATGCGTGAGACGATTGACGAGAGAGTTTCAATTCGCCACGGATCTGGAAGCCCAGTCAGGTCGGGATTCACCTTTACTATGACATCCGTTATCCCCATCTGCGGGCATAGCTTCCATAGCGGGTGCGGCGTCGGCGGAACGAACTCGACAAGCGTCATCACACCCCCGCACTTGAAAGAAACCCGCCGTCCACTGGAACGGTAATGCCTGTCACGAACGCGGACACAGCATCATCAAGCAGCCAGTTTACGCAACCGAGAAGATCCTGCGCCTCGCCAAAGCGCCCCATCGGCGTGTGGTGCATCACCTGCTCGCCGCGCGGAGACAGTCCACCGTCGGGAGTCATGAGGTAGCCACGCGAGCGTTCGTTCACCATGAAACCCGGCGCGACGGCGTTGACTCGCACCTTCGCGGATGCCATGTACTGCGCGAAGAACATCGTCCAGTTCGCAATCGCCGCCTTGCTCATCGCATATGGCGCGACGCGTGTGAGCGGGCGGTAGGTGTTCATCGACGCGAAGTTGAGGATCGCGCCTCCGCCAGCCTTAGCCATCTGAAGCCCGAAGATGCGGCTGGGGATGACCGTGCCAAGGGTATTGATTTCAAGAACAGACTTGAACGCCATCATGTCGATGTCGAAGAATCCGCGATCCTTTGCGAAATCCGCCGTCGGCACATAGTCCGCCTCGCTGAACCTCAGGCGCGTTGGCATGGCTTTGACGTTGTTGCCGCCTGCACCGTTTATGAGGTAACGGCACGGGCCCCATTCTGCGGCAATACGATCAGCCATGTCGCGCATCGCGGCCTCGTCGGTGACATCGGCAGGTTCGATGCGGCAGACGCCACCTGACACGGCGATTTCTTCCGCGACCTTTTCCAGTTTCTCGCGAGTACGGCCAACAAGAACGACCTTTGCACCCCGTTTGGCAAGATCCTTGGCGATGGCACTACAGAGCGTTCCACCCGCGCCAGTCACGACGGCTACTTTGTCTTTGCAATAACTCATGAGACTATTCCTTTCGCGTTTTTATAGCAGATGTTTTCAAGAAGCGGACGAAGCAGCGATTCGTCATCTGGAAACGCGCCCGTGGCGACCTTCTCCGCAACCCACTTGCAGAGGACGCGGCGGAAATAGTCGTGGCGGACGAACGAAAGAAGCGAACGAGAGTCCGTAATCATGCCGATAAAAGTCGAGAGGACTCCATAAGCCGCATTCTTTTCAAGGACGTCGCGTATTCCCTCCTCATGGTCGCACCACCACCACGCAGGGCCGAGCTGCACCTTGCCGGGCATTTCCTCTTCGTTGAACGAGCCCGCAAGCACCGCAAGTTGCGCATGTGCCTCCGGATTGAGCGACATGAGGATGGTACGAGGAAGCGCGTTGCTCTTCTCAAGTGCATTGAGGAACGCCGCCACTGCTGCGGGATCGACCGGCACGCGCATGCCCGCAAAGCCTCCAACCGGTCCCGCCGCCGCGCGAAGACGTGCAGATGTTTCTCGCAGCGCGCCCATGTGGAGAAGCATCGTCCAGTCGTGCGCCGCCGCGAACGCGGCGACAGTTGAAAGTTGAGAGTTGAGAGTTGAAAGTTGGGAAGCGTCGTCCACGGAGATGTCGACTACGCGGCATCCGGCGGCATCAAACTTTTCAAGAGTCTCGACCGACATTTCGTCGCCCGCGTTCATGCGAAGCGAGGGAACGACTTTATAAGTTTCTTGGACAGGATTAACAGGATTAGCAAGATTCTTTTCTCTTCCATCTCTCAACCCTGTAAAGCCTGTCAAAAACTCCCCCGCTCCCGCGCATGGGCTCAAATACTCCACGTTGAACTTCTTCAGCATCTTCGACGGCGTCCAATCAAACAACGAGATGTTTACCATCCCCCGAATCCACCCTCCCACTCCGCGACTCTGCGTCTCTGCGGGAGATTGCCCCTCAATCCCCAACCACTCCAGTTCCATTCGCGCCCATGCGAAGAGCGGGTTGCCCACAAGCTTCGGTAGCGTGCGCATCCAAGCCGCCCACTTTTCATCCTCCAGCGCATCGCCGGTAATCACGCGTTCCGGCTCGCCGCAAATGCGCATCGCGCGGTGCTTGTATGGATCGGCCCTCACCCAGGCTTCATAGAGCGAGCCAAGAGGCTTGTTCTCCGCCAGCATGCGCATGTCGAGGTGATTATGCCAGTCTATTATCGGTAGATCTCTCACCCAACCATATAGCCGGTCAAAGTTCATCGAACAACGCCTCCTTGGCCGTCATCTCGCGCTTGGATGTTCCTAAAAGAGTACCGCCGAAAAAACCGATGAAACACACAGCAACCTGAATGAACGTGCCAGATTCCCACGATAGATTGGCAAAGCATGTCTTAAGAAACAGGCCCGAAACGACGCCAAGCGCAAGGCAGAGGTACACACCCTTCGTGTTGGGCTTCTTCCAAAGTATTCCAAACACGCTCGGTATCACAATCGGCACTCCAAAAAGCGCCATGAGGAGCTTATTTGCCTCAAACGCGCCGCCAAGCCGCGAGACGTAGAGGGCGCCGAACGCGATGAGCGCGGCGACAAGGAATGTCGCGAGGCGTGCGACCACGAGAAGTTCCCGTTCCGAGGCATCCTTGCTGAACAGGCGACGATAGATGTCAGTCGTAAGGACACTGCTTGTAACGTTGAATTCCGCCGCAAGCGTGGAGAGGGATGCCGCAAACATCGCCGAAACCATCAGTCCCAGCATCCCGCGAGGCAGCAGGCGCATGCACATCTCGATGTAACACCGCTCGTGCATGTCTGGCGGCAGATCGGGCAGATACACACGCGCGGCGACAGCAGGGAGAACGGCGAGAATCGGAAACGCGAAGAAAATTGCGGAGGAAAGAAGCCCCATCTTCACTGCATCGCGCTCACTCGGAACGGAGGAAAGACGCTGGACGAACGACCATGCACCATTGTACTTGATGAACACTATCAGATAGTATGCAGCCAGAAAGAAAAACGTACCGCGATGCCCACCGAAGAGGGAGAAGTGTCCGGGCAAAGCCCGATGGAGCGCGCCAAGTCCGCCGACGGCATTGAGAGACAGGGGGAGAACCATCACCGCGACCACCATCAGAACCGTGCATTGTATGATATCGGTGACGAGAACGCTCCATATCCCACCCGTCGCCGTATAGACAAGAACCACAGCCGCGCCGAGCGCGATTCCAGCGAGAAGCGGAATGCCGAGAAATTGCGAAGCGATTATGCCGAGCGTGTAGAGTCTCACGGAATTATCGATTACGCGAAACGCAACGCCGCACCACGAAAGAACCTGGCGGACGCCCGGTCCGTACCGCCTTTCAAGGTATTCCACCGGCGTTGCGAGGTGTGCCCTCTGCCAACGGCGGGCAAAGATAAAAGTGCCGAGCAAGATGGCGAACGCCGTTGACCAGAACACCGTAAGGCCGACAAGTCCGTCCTCATAGCCGATCTGGGCGTAGGCGATGAACACGAAGCAGCTGATCATCGCCATGTACGAGCTTATTGCACCCATCCACCACGGCACCTTCTTTCCGCCGGAGAAGAAGTCTCCGGCGTTCTTTACTTTTCGCCCCATGGCAAGGCCGACACCCACCGTCAGCGCAAAGTACGCGACGATAGCCACCAAGTCAATACCTGAAAGCAAAATGGATATCCCATCTGTCATGCGCTCTTATGATATCAAAAAATCATCGTCCCGAATGCCGACATTTTATTGCAAATCATTTCAGCTCAATTGTATATTTGCGTCAAACATGCTATAATGACGCGCATGAAAAATAAACATGTCCTGTTGCAGCTTGGCTACACGTCGAGGCGGCGGCTTGAGGGAATCGCGGACTTCGCGAAGTCCCACAACTGGAGCATCATACTCGAAGACCGCTCATCTCTCCCTAATGGATGGACAGGCGACGGAGTCATGGTGCTCTTGAGAGCGAGACAGCCCAAGACGGTGTCGTTCGCCAGAAAGCTTGCGGCCCGTGGAATACCGATCATCGATCTATCGATCTGCCACCCCGAAGTGAAACTACCGCGCGTCATCGGAGACCATGCCGCCATTGGCGCTCTTGCTGCCGACCACTTCGCCGAACGACGTTTCCGCAATGTCGCGCTTTTCGCCAAGGACGACACAAACGTCAATAAACTACGCTTCGGAGGCTTCTGCCGTAGATGGAGCGAACACTCTGCCAAGGCACCTCTGGAAATCATTTGGCGCAAGGAGGTTTCCGAAAGGCGCTACGACGACTGGCAGACCTTTTCGCGATGGCTTTCATCCCACCTTGCCGCCGCACCCAAACCACTCGCGGTATTCGCCTTCAACGACGCAGACGCGGCGAGAGTACTCCATGTCGCGCTCGCGACCGGGCTTTCCGTTCCGGAGGAGGTGGCGATACTGGGGGTGGACGATGAAACGATAATCGTCGAGAACCAACCTGTGCCACTCTCGTCCGTCCGTCATGATCTCTATCGCCTCGGTTACGAATCGGCGGAACTTCTCGAAAGGATGATGGCGGGCGAATCGGCACCGGAAAAACCGATTCTCATTTCGCCGCTCGGAATCGCCGTTCGCCGGTCAACGGATGTCGTCGCCGTTTCTTCGTCCACGATGCGACGCGCACTTTCAATGATCGCCGAACATCTGGCGGACGCCTACGGAGCAAGCGAACTCGCCGACGATCTCGAGATTTCACGTGCGACGCTTAACCGGATTTTCGCAGCAGAATTAGAGTCCTCCCCGTCCAAGGAGTTCCTCCGTCAGCGTATCGCAAAGGCCAAACTTCTTCTTTCAACAACCGACGAGCCGATGAAGGCTATCGCCTCGGCATGTGGCTTCTGCGACAGCGCGCACCTCTCCAACGTTTTCAGCAGAGAAACCGACATCACCCCAAGAGACTACCGCAACCGACATAGATCCATTCCGTAAAACCGACGGCCATGCCCCAGATACCATACGGCGCAACAACGGGCAACGAAACCGCCACCGAGTGACTTGGCCTCCATCACCCCGCCCTTCCCATGAATCCGCCCCGCTATCCACCTCCACCAAACAGCGGACAAATCGGCCCCCATCCGTCACACCACCAAAACCAGATTTTGACACCCCAACCAATGTTCATAGTTTATAAACTGTGGACATGTCAACACAAACCAAGCCCTGACAGAGCCAGTTGAAGTCGCCTACCGCGCTTCCTCTGCAATTCACCGCCCCACGCAATAAATCCACCTCCGCTATCCACCTCCACCAAACAGCGGACAAGTCGCCAACCAAACCATTACGGGGACCATCCCACCCCAACATCCCCAGCACTTTCCATTATACGTTGATGTCCACAGTTTATAAACTGTGGACATCAACTTCAATGTGTGCAGGAAGATGTTTTAGGGCGTGAGCCGCAAATCCAGCGCAAGGGATACGAGGACGAACGGAAGTTTCCTTTTCTGTTTCGAAAGGGCGTATGTGCGAATGCCGTCTGCATCCTCGCCCGGTGCAATTACATCCGCATCTATCAAGACCCCAAGTTGCCGACGAAGCGTTGCAAACGGAAAACCTGTCTGCTTCGCAAGATCGGCAAAATTGATTCCCCTTCTCTCTGCGACCGTCCGCAGGATCCTGATGCGGCCATGGTGCGCAAGCGCATTCACCGTTGCAAGGACAGCTTCCGCTTCTGCATCGGAACGCTTCTTGGCAAAGAACTCCGCAAGCGCAATCTGGAGCCGCGAAACGGAAGAACGTCGCAGATTCACCGATGAACATACGGCATAGCGTCCCGACCGCTTGACCGACAGAAGACCTGCTTCGGCAAGCTTCTTCAGATATTGGCTCGTCAACGACTTCTCGCGCCCAAGGCGTTCGCCGGCCTGCACGACGTTCTGCCCACCAGACGGCGAAGTCATGATTTCGCGCAGAAGCGCAAACCGTATTGGATTGTTGATGGCCCGACAGATTTTCCAGAACTCCATCATCCTCTCTCCTTCAGCCCTCAATTATACCACAAACCAATGTTCACAGTTTATAAACTGTGGACATCGGTTTTTAATCCAAACACGGATTCAAAACAATATCACCGCAAACATCCCACGGGCTTCTTACGGACGTGCTACGGTCACGTTTACGGTCTTCCCTAGGACAAGAGACGGACGGCACACGGGCTTGCCTACGGACACCTGGCGACGGACTGATTACGGACTGCACACGGACTTACAACGGGCTATCCACGGACACACTACGGACGAACTACGGACAGCCCCACCACGGACGGGCAACGGGCTATCCACGGACGATACACGGACTTGAAACGGGCAAGATACGGACGAGCGACGGACGAGCGACGCGCGGGAAGAGAGGGGCGGCGTGTTCGCGGCGGCGTTCAGTCGTTTGTCGGTTCGAGCATCTGACGTTGGTCGTTCGCGCTATGGACGCATGGCGGACAACCCACGGGCTTGCGACGTGCGAGCGAGGGACAGATTCGGGACGGCACACGGCCTTTGCACGGGCGGCGTTCGCTTGA
>JAEEGL016136590.1_pt1 | contig 12237 bp, 13 predicted proteins | sample 9134231 | NCBI WGS metagenome assembly JAEEGL01 (sample SAMN16246548, study PRJNA631951) | gut metagenome | biome: gut microbiome; feature: rumen; material: fiber-attached | host: Bos | place: Iran: Karaj | collected 2018-10
AAGCAGAACAAAAATATGCTGTTATTTTAATAGATGATATGATGCCTAAACTAAGTGGTATAGAAACATTAAATGAATTGAAACAAATACCTGGATTCAAAAAACCAGTTATAGCTTTAACCGCAAATGCAATTACTGGTATGAGAGAAAAATATCTAAATGAAGGATTTAATGATTACTTAGCAAAACCAATTGAAAAAGATCAATTAATAAGAGTAATGAATGAAGTGTTAGGAAGAAATAATACTAATCAAATACCAGTAGAAGAAATAAAAGAAGAAGCTCCAGTTGAAGCTCCAGTACAAGAAGAGGCTGCAACACCTGAAGAACAAACAATAGAAGATGATAAAAATAGAATAATACAAGTATCTGAAGATGATGTAGATTTATTAAAGAATCAAAAACTAGTATCAGAAACAACTCAAATTAATATATTAGATCATGACTTAGATAAAGTATCAGTTGTAAAAGAAAATACAGAAGATAGTGGAGAAGTTCTTGATATAGAAGAAGAACCAAAAGAAGAAAAAAATACATCTTTAGAGAATACTGCCCCAATAGATTTACCTACAGTAGAAGAACCACCATCTATTACACCAGAAGAATACTTACGTAATAAAGGAGTAGATTTAGATAAAGCTTTAGAAAATCTAGGTGACATGGAAATGTATGATGCTACTGTTGAAGATTTCTTGTCTGAAGTAGAAGAAAAATGGCAAAGAATAGAAGATTACAAACTACAAAATAATATGAAAGATTATTCTATAGAAGTACATTCATTAAAAAGTGATGCTAAATATTTAGGATTAATGCGTTTAGCAGATATAGCTTATCAACATGAATTAGCATCAAAAGAAGAAAGATCAGATTATGTAAATAATAATTTTAATTATTTAGAAGATGAATATCAAAAAGCTCTAGATATTATTAAAAATTATAAAGAAACAATATTAAAATAAATACATAGATTTTTTACATCTATGTATTTTTTTAACTATGTAAAAGACTATTGTTATGATATAATAAAGATAGAAATTTAGGAGGAAGTATGAATAACGAAATGAAACTAGACGATAAAAACTTAATGGTAATGAAATTATTACATTATTTTATTACTGAGAAAAATTATAATCCTATTATACTTCAAGGTGTAGACAATGAAATTTGGTTAGAGAATTTAAATGCTAATTATGAAATAGTTCGTATAGTTTCTAATCATATTCATAATGATGAACAATACGACTTTGATGTATTTAAAACAAAAAGGATAGTTAAAAAAATAAAGAATAAAACATTCTCATTAGATATGAATGTATTTAGTTTCTTTTTAGATATGGGAGAAAGCGTAACTAGTGATCTTAATAATGATAAAATTCTAAATGGAATTAAAATTAATGCTGAAGACGATATATTAAAAAATGATTTAGTTAATAAAAGCTTTCCAGATTTAAAAAACAATATGGAATATAATGAAAAGGGATTTGAATTATTTATGAAAATAACATCTGATATTAATAAACATAATAAAGAAGATAATGCAAAAATAGAAAAAGTATTTAGTAAAAAATTCCCGTTTATAACATATCTAATTATTGCAGTTTGTGTAATTTGCTATTTGGCACCTATACTAATGGGCGCAAATGTTTACAATGATTTTATTCAAATGTTTTGTGTTCATGGACCAAGTATAAGAGCTGGACAATTCTATAGATTAATAACAGGTGGATTCTTACATGGAAATATTTTTCACTTGTTCTTTAACTGTTATACATTATATGTAATTGGAACACAGGTAGAGAGTTATTTAGGAAAATGGAAATATACAGCAATTTATTTTATTTCAATGATAATTGCCTCACTTACATCAATGACATTTAGTGGAGCAACTCCATCTATTGGTGCTTCAGGAGCAATCTTTGGTGTAATAGGAGCCTTAATTTACTTTGGATATCATTATAGAATATTCTTAGGAAATGTTGTTAAAACTCAAATTATTCCATTAGTAATCTTAAACTTATTTATGGGATTTATGTTACCAAATGTTGATAACTTTGCTCATATAGGAGGATTAATCGGTGGTATATTAAGCACAATGGCTTTAGGAGTAGATGGTAAATCATCTAAATCAGAGATGATTAATGGTTGGATAATTACATTTATCTATTTAGCATTTATAATTTATTTAGGTTTTGTATACGTTGCATAGGAGTGATAATATGGCAAAAAAATTAACTGAATTAGAGCCAAAAGAAATACTAGACAATTTACATATGTATATATCAAAAACAGGTCTAGTATTAAAAGAAGACAAAAGAAAACTTGCAGATGAAAAAATGACATTAATTTTAAATGATGGTCTAATTTCAGAATTACTAGAAAAACATAAAGCAGATTTTAAAAAACAAAATAAAAATAGTGATCCAGACGAGAAAAAAGCTTTTGAAGAGATAGAACTAGTACTTCTTAAATTTTACTATGCTATATACAATGACAATGTTGATTTATACAGAAAGTTCTTAAATGAAAAAGTATCTTTAGGAACATCAGTATTTGATAATAAATTATATTTATTAAATAAAGAATTATCTAATATATTTAAAAATCATAAAGAGTATTTTGATTTTATTAAAACATGTAATCCAGCTATTCGTAGATTTTATGCTTCAATAGGAAATAAAGATACACAAAGAAGAGATGAATATATAGAATCATTTACTAAAATAATTAAGAGCGATAAAAGATATTTATATAGAAAAAAGAGTGATCAACCACCAATCTATATGAATTTATTAATTGCTAGAAACATAAAAGTATTTGGAGATGACTTCTTAAAAAATGCAACTTATAAACAAAAAGAAGTAATAAATTCATTTAATTATAAAATTAGTGATGAACTATTAGAAAAAGTAAAATTCTTAATAAAGAAATACCCAAATTATGTAATAAAATGTGAACTATGTGAAGAATTCTTAAGTCAATTTAAAATTGATGAAATAGCAAGTATGCCTACTAATCAAACTCTTTTATTAAATAGAGCAGCTAAAGTAGGAATAGTACCACAAGTTTTAGAAGTATTTAAAATAAAACAAGACTTTACTTGTCCAGAAAAGATGATAAATGAAAAAGCATTTTCTGAAATACCTGCTGACACAATGGTATTATTATCTGATAATGCTAAAAAAGATATTAGTAAATTAAAAATAAATGAAGATTATAGAAAAAATGTAAACAAAATAGTTAATAAAGATTTACATAATTTAAAGGATATAATCAAAAAGAAATTAGCAAATAGACAAAAAAAAGAAAAGAAACAAAAACCAAAAACTACAAGAAAAAAATAGTTTTATTGTAATAAAAACCAATAAGTGATAAAATATCATTAAGTTAGAGAGGTGTTGTTATGTCTAAAGAAGATACAAATCTATTCAATGTTAAAGATGTAGATTCAGAATTAACTAGAAAGGTCTTAAAAGAAGTATGTGATGCTTTGAAAGAAAGAGGATATAATCCAAATAATCAAATAGTTGGTTATTTAATTAGTGGAGATCCTGGTTATATTTCAAGTTATCACGATGCTAGAAATAAGATTCAAGAAATTGATAGAGCAAAAATAGTAGAAATTCTTTTAAGAGAATTCCAAAAGAATAATAAATGAGATATTTAGGATTAGATTTAGGAAGTAGAACTTTAGGTATTTCAATATCTGATAATACTGGGTTAATTGCTTCAAGTTATAAAACTATAAGACATAATGAAGAATATGATAGATTACTTGATGAAGTAGTTAATATTGTTAAAGAAAAAGAAATAGAAGGTATAGTTCTAGGATTTCCAAAAAACATGAATAATACAATAGGACCAAAAGGGGAACTAAGTAAAGAGTTTAAAGAAAAACTAGAAAAAGAATTAGATATACCAATATATTTACAAGATGAAAGATTATCAACAAAATCAGCTACTGATTTGTTAATAACAGGAAATGTTAGAAGAAAAGATAGAAAAAAAGTTGTAGATAGTGTAGCTGCAACTATAATATTACAATCATTTTTAGATAAAGAAGGGAGAAAATAAAATGAAAAAGAACACATTCTCAATGTTGGATGAAAATGGAAATGAAGTAGTATATGATGTATTATTTACATTTGAAAGTGAGGAAACTAAAAAGAATTATATAGTTTATACAGATAATTCAAAAGATGAAAATGGAAATGTACAAGTATTTGCATCAACATATGATCCAGAAGATCCAAAAGGAAAATTAGAAGCTATTGAAACAGATAAGGAATGGAAAGTAATTGAAACTATTCTTGATACTTTACAAGAAGAAATGAAAAAACAAACTGAGAATACTGAGCAATAGCTCTTTATTTTTTGAAAGGAGATAACATGATGGAAGAACAACCAAAAAAAGTGTTAAAACCAAAATATAAAGTAATAATCACAGTAGTAATAATCTTACTACTTTTAGTGTTTTTATTTAGATTTTTAACTGGACCAGTCAATACAAGAAGTAAATCTTTAATAGATGTCGAAATAACTCAAGGAACATCAACTTCTAAAATAGCAGAAATACTAAAAGAAAAGAAATTAATTAGAAGTTCAACTATGTTTAAAATATATTCTAAGCTAGGAAGTAATAAATCATTACAAGCAGGAGTATATCAATTTACTCAAAGTATGAGTTTAAAAGAGATAGTAGATGAATTAGGTAATGGTAGTACTTATAATCCTAATTTAGTTATTTTAACATTTAAAGAAGGAGAAAGATTAACTGATTATGCAGAAACAATTGCTAAAGGAACTAATCATACATATCAAGATGTAATAAGCAAAGTAAACGATGTTACTTATTTAAGTGAATTAATAGATAAATATTGGTTTTTAACAGATGATATTTTAAATCCTGATATATATTATCCATTAGAAGGATATTTATCTCCAAATACATATCATTTCAAAGATAAAGATGTAGAAATAGAAGAAATAATTAAAACTTTATTAGATCAAGAATCTAAAGAGTTGAATAAGTATAAAAAAGAATTAAATGGTAAAAATGTTCATGAAATCGTTACTATGGCATCAGTTGTAGAACTGGAAGGAACAAATAGTGAAAATAAAAAAATGATTACAGGAATATTCTATAATAGATTAAATAGTGGATTTAACATGGGAAGTGATGTTACAACATATTATGCATTACAAAGACCAATGACATCAGATTTAACTACTAAACAATTCGCAACAGTTAATCCATATAATACAAGATCAACTACTATGATAGGAAAATTACCAATAGGTCCAATAAGTAATCCAAGTGATGAAAGTATAGAAGCAACTCTTCATTATACTGATAATGATTATTTATTCTTTGTAGCAGATAAAAATGGAAAAATATATTATTCAAGAACAAATGAAGAACATGAAAGAACTATTAAAAAGATAAAGGATGAAGGAAACTGGATTTGGTAATATGGAAAATAAAATAAAAGAAATAGAAGATTATGCTATTAAAAATAATATTCCTATAATGCAAAAAGATGGAATAGAATTCCTACTTAAATATATAAAAGAAAATAATATAAAAAACATTTTAGAAGTAGGAACCGCAATAGGATACTCTTCAATAAGAATGGCTTTATTAGATGAAAATATAAAAGTCACAACAATAGAAAGAGATAAAGAAAGATATAATGAAGCAGTTAAAAATATAGAATATTTTAATCTAAAAAATAGAATAAATATAATATATAAGGATGCATTAGAAGTAGAATTAAAAGATAAGTTTGATTTAATATTTATAGATGCTGCTAAAGCACAAAATATAAAATTCTTTGAAAAATATAAGAATAATTTAAATAATAATGGTACAATAATAACAGATAATATGTACTTTCATGGATTAATATTTAAAGAATCAAAGGATATAGAAAGTAGAAACTTAAGACAGTTAATGAGAAAATTAAAAAACTATCATAAATTTTTAAAAGAGAATAAAGAGTATAAAACAGAATTTATTGACTTGGGGGATGGAATCGCAATTACTAAAAAGAATTAGGTGGTGATACTAATGAGTAATTCAAAATATGATGATGATTCATTTGAAGATGATTTAATAGAAGAATTTGGTCTAAAAGATGATGATGAAACTATATCAGATCTTGATAATGAATTACGTCAAAAAGAAGAGAATCTAGGTATGCAAGCACCTGAAGAAGAATATATTTTTGATGATGAAGAAGAAAAAGAAAAAAAGAAAAAGAAGAAGAAAAAAAAGAAAAAAGGTCTAAATACAAAAAGAGTATTAATAATAGGTTTTATAATTATCTTAATTTGTATCGTTATAGATGCATCTTTAATAGGATATAAATTAATATATAAAGAAGTAATAGATGTAAAACCATTATTAATATATAGTAATAAACCAGTAGTATATGATAATACTTCAATTAATAGAAGAATTCATGATCATGTACCAGTTGTTAATATAAACAACTCATCAATGAATGATATTAATAATCAAGTAAATAAAATTTATAATAATTATTTAAAGAATAATCCAGTATATTTTAGATATGATTATAGTATTAATAATGATGTTATAAGTATAGTTTTAATATATAAAAATCAAACTGATTTAGAAGATTATTATTCTTATAAATTTAAAACATTTAATATTAGTTTAAAATCATTATCTTTATATAATAATGATTTGTTATTAGACAAATATGATTTAAAATTATCAGATGTTCATAAAAGAATGAGAGAAGATTTTCAAAATAAATATGAAGAATTAATAGAAAAAAATTATATAGATGAAACATATAGTTATAATAAACTAATTACTGATTTAGAATTATCTAATTTTACTAAAGAAGTTAATTATTATGTAGAAGATAATAAATTATATGTATATAGAAGTTTTAATATAAACAATAATAAAAAAATATCATCTTATTTTAAAGAATCTAGTTATAAATTCTATATTAAATAAGGAAGTGGTATGATGTTAATAGCGGCATGTAGTAAAGAATTGAGTAGCTGTTGTCATGATGCTGGAATGATATCTTTAGTATCTGTTGTTAGAAATATTTTAGATATTATTCAAATAGTAGTACCAATTCTTTTGATTGTCTATTTATCAATTCAATTAACTAGGATGGTTGTTAGTCCAGATGAAAAAAAGAATATGAGTAGAATTAGAAATCAAATACTCGCAACCATACTAGTTTTTGTTGTGCCAATAATAATAAATGCAGTTGTAAACATGATGCCTCAAACATTTCAATTAGCTGCTTGTTGGGATGTTGCTGCAAAAGAAACAATAATGTCTAAATCACAAGAGTATAAAAAAGTTCATAAAGAAGAAGCAGCTAAAATAACTGAAAAAATAGGTGATTATGAAAGAGGAACAAAAAAAGAAACTGGAAGCAAAAAAGCACAAAATGCAGGCTCATCTTCAGGCGAATATGGAGGTCTTACAGCAGGAGATGCAAAAGGAGTATTAGATGGAGCTGCAAAAGTTCATAAAATGTACGAAAGTCAAAAATGGCTTTATTATAACAACCTAAATCAATTAAAATGGAATGATATTAATTATTCAACAAACAATCCATCAAAAGCAACTTGTTGTGCAACCTTTGTAGGTTCAGCTTTCTTAATCGGAGGAGTATTCACAGCTCAAGAGATAAATAAATATAATTATAATTCTGTACTTGGAATAAATAGTTTATGTCAAGCACACAACTGGATAAAAATAAGTAGTTATAGTAGTCTACAACCAGGAGACATAGTAATAATGACTGCTCCAGGAGGTAGTTCGCCAGGGCATGTCCAAATATATGCAGGAAATGGTGGATGGTATAATGCAGGAAGCACAAGTGCCGTTCAAAGAACAAATCCTTATTCATACGATGCCAGTGGAAGATTCTTATGGGCATGGAGAATACCAGCATAAAGGGGTGATAGTATGGATAGTTTTATAGAAAAAGTATTTGGTAACAAAATAATTATTATCTTAGTATCATTATTATTAATAATTGCTTTAGTATATTATGGAATAATTAAAATTAACAGTAGAAATTTTAATGATAAAAAAATAGATAAAAATAAATATGTAGTATATACTAAAGAAACAAGACAAAAAGATTTTTATATTCAAGATATTCCATTTATAAACCTAAAAGGAGAAACTATAGAAGTAATTAATGAAGATATAAGTAATTATTTAGAGACATTTAATAAAGATAATATTGAAGTATCATATGAATATAGTGTTAATGGAATAATATTATCAGTAGTATTAAAAGTAGAAGATCACAGTAAATTAGAAAATGCATCAATTACATACTATAGATCATATAATATTAATACTGAGAATATGGAATTATTATCTAATCCAAAAATATTAAGTTTTTTTGATATAACAGAACAAGAAGTAAATAGTATAATAGAATATAATTTAAAAGATTATTATAATAATCTAGTAAAAAACAAAAAAATAAATAAAAGTGAATGTAATTATAATTGTTTCTTAAATAATAGAGGAATTAATAAAAATTACATAGATAATATAGTTTATTATATAAGAGATGGAAAATTAATTGTTTTTAAACCAATAACATTTATTCCATTATATGAAGAAGAGAAAATAATAGATGAAATTGAAGTAGCATGATAGGAAGTGATAAATTGTATATATTAGAATCATGTAGTACAACATTAGGAACATGCTGTAATGATGCCGCAATTGTTTCATTGGTAGAAATAATTCGTAGAATTATGAATATTATTCAATTAGTTGTACCAATTTTATTAATTGTATATGCAAGTATAGAATTAACTAAAATGGTCCTTAATCCAGATGAGAAAAATGGATTAAAAAAAGTAACTAATAAATTTTTTGCTGCAGCAATTGTCTTTTTTGTTCCAATGATAATAAATGCATTTATTCAAATGATGCCAAATAGTTATAATTTAACAGCTTGCTGGAATCAATCTAGAAACAGTAAAGAATTATTAGGTATAAAAAATGTTAAATACAAAAATCCATTTGAAGGAGAAGATAAAAAAACATTATATTCTAAAAGAGATGAATATGAAAAAGGAGACAAAAGAAAAGAACCTGAATCAAGTGCGACAACCACAGGAGGAAACTATGGAGTTAGATCTGATGGTACAGTTCATGGAGCAGATATCGCAGCTTATGCAATGCAATTTAAAGGAATGGGTTATAGATTAGGATGTCATTGGGATGGAGAAATTCCATATCAAAATGCATCATGTATAGGATTTGTAGTAGGTTTATATAAACATTTTGGAATAAAAATACATTGTACTGAAGATTATGATTTATATCTAGATAATCCTTCTGTATATACCGTAGTAACAAATGTAGAACATCATCCAGGAGATATAGTAGTATATGATGGACATTATGCTATGTTAACTGGTAATGGAGATGAAATAATACATTCAACTAGTACAGATGGAATTATCACAACAAGTAGTTACAAAAAATCAGGTATGAGAGTATTAGGTATAGTACGTGTAAATGGGGTAATATAATGAAAAAGAAATTTTTAAGATTAGATGATCATACTAAAAAAACAATAATAATCTCATTATGTATTTTATCAATTATATTATTAGTAATTTTATATATAATTCAAAATAGAAGAGATAATTATACAAGTATTAAACAAGACAAAGATAAGTATCTAGTATATGAAAAAACAAATATACAAGATAAAGATTATCCAAAATATGTACCTTATATAAATATAAAATCAACTAATATAGATATAGTTAATAAAGATATAGATGATATAACTAAAAAGTATTTAGATTCAGATAAAGCATCAATTACTTATGAATATGATATAAATGGAATAATCCTATCAGTAGTAATAAAAATATTAGATGATAAAATAGACTATAATCCAGAAATATTATTTAGAACATATAATATTAATTTAGATACTTTAGAACTTATATCTAATGAAAGTTTATTAGATTTCTTTAAAACAAATGAATCAGAAATATCAAAGACAATAGAAAATCAATTTAAAAACTATTATGAAGAACTAGTAAAACAAAAATATTATGTAAAAGAAGAATGTAATTATGATTGTTTCTTAAGATATAAAAATGTTAAAAGATATACAGATAATTTAAACTATTATGTTAAAGATGGAAACTTAATAGCTTATAAACCATTTATCTTTTATTCTATTTTTAAAGATGAAGAATATTTTACTATGGATAAATTTGAATTCTTATTAGTAGAATCAAAAAATGTAAATCTTGAATAAGAAAGAGTATTTCTTTCTTTTTCTTTTTATAATATAATATGTTGAAGAGGTGTAACCATGAAATTAATAATAGAACCAAGTACAAAAGATAATTTATATTTAGATAATGTTGATGGATTAATTTTATCTCTTAAAGATTATTCAATAGGTAGTAATATATATTTTTCTTTAGATGAAATTAAAGAAATAGTTAATAATACTTCTAAAGAAATATTTATTAATATGAATAATAATATTATGAATAATGAAATAGAAGAGTTAAAAGAATTATTAATTGAATTAGATAAAATAAAAGTATCTGGAATATTCTTCTATGATATTGCTATTCTAGAGTTGAAAAGAGAATTAAATTTAAATGTAGATCTAATATGGTCTCAAACTCATATGGTTAATAATTATAGAACATGTGACTATTATTATTCTAAAGGAGTAAAATATGCACTATTAGGTAAAGAAATAACATTAGAAGAAATAATAGAAATAATAAACAAATCTAAAATAACATCCATGGTAGAAGTAGTATCTATTCCAAATATAGCTTTTTCTAAAAGACTCTTATTAACAAACTTTTATAAAGATTTAAATAAAAAAACAAATTATGAACTAGAAATAGAAGAAAAAACTACTCATGAAAAATATTTAGTAAAAGAAGAAAATAAAGGTACATCTTTTTATCAAAATAAATTAATAAATGGTACATCTGTTATAAAAGAATTATATGATAATAATTGTGAATATATAATTATGAGAGAAAAAAATATTCCTGATTTTAAAGAGCTAATTATTGATACTAAAGAATATATTGATAATAAATGTAAAGATAAAAACTATGTAGATAAATATAAAAAACTAGGAGATAATACAAACTTCTTCTTTAAAAAAACTATTTATAAGGTGAAGAAAAAATGAGAAAAGTAGAATTACTATCTCCAGCAGGAGATTTAGAAAGATTAAAAGTAACATTACTATATGGAGCAGATGCTGTATATATTGGAGGACAAGAATATTCTCTTCGAGCAAACGCAACTAATTTTAGTATTGAAGAAATAAAAGAAGGATGTAGTTTTGCCCATAAATTGGGGAAAAAAGTATATTTAACTCTAAATATAGTAATGCATAATGAAGATTTAGAAGGATTAGAAGAATATATTAAAGAAGTTGTAGATGCAGGAATTGATGCATTTATAGTATCAGATCCATGTATCATATCTCACATAGTTGATAATTATCCACAAGTAGAAGCACATCTTTCTACTCAAAACTCTACAAGTAACTATGTAGCAGTAAACTACTTCAAACAAGAAGGAGTAAAAAGAGTAGTATTAGCTCGTGAATTAAATAAAGAAGAAATAAAAGAAATAATAGATAAAACAGGATTAGATATAGAAGTATTTATCCATGGAGCAATGTGTACATGTTTTTCTGGACGTTGTGCTTTATCTAATTATGTAACAAATAGAGATGCAAATAGAGGTGGATGTGCTCAAGTATGTAGATTTGCCTTTGAAGCAGGAGAAGAAAAAGACTTTACATTCGCAACATGTGACCTAAATATGGCAGAATATATTAAAGACATGATAGATATTGGAGTAAAAAGTTTAAAAGTAGAAGGAAGAATGAGAAGTCTCTATTATCTAGCAGTAGTAATAGGTACTTATAGAGAACTAATAGATGATATCTATAATAATTCTCTAACTACTGAGAAAATGAAAGAATATCAAGAAAGATTAGATAGAGTAGCAAATCGTAAAACAACAACTCATTTCTTTACTAAATTTGCAGATCATACTGATCAATATTATACAGGAAGACAAGAAATATCTAATCAAGATTATTTAGGACAAGTAATAGAATATAAAGATAATTTAATAAAAATTTATGAAAGAAATTATTTTGAAGTAGGAGATACAGTAGAAGTATTTACTCC
>JAEEGL017117296.1_pt1 | contig 12237 bp, 9 predicted proteins | sample 9134231 | NCBI WGS metagenome assembly JAEEGL01 (sample SAMN16246548, study PRJNA631951) | gut metagenome | biome: gut microbiome; feature: rumen; material: fiber-attached | host: Bos | place: Iran: Karaj | collected 2018-10
GAGCATGTTGTCAAGGATGTAACAGATGACATAATATCAGAAGCACTTGATGGCAATGATCTATCCATTATAAAAGATACACAGAAAGCGCTCATTGATAAAATAAATTACGAACCAAAAAATCTTCTACAGTTCAATTTTGACAATGAATCACTTTATCCAAAATACCCAGTTGCAGAGTTTTTCAAGATAAATGAGGATTCAAATGTATCCTTCAAACTTGATTTAGGTAATGGAATAGTCTATGTTCACATTGATCCATATAACGGAGAAAGAATTGCAAATGCTGATTCAACATTAAGTGTGAAGTTCAGATTATCTAAAAATGATGTATGTTTAACTGGATGCCCGTCAGGTGGTTCAATAACAACATACTACTGTGATGTTAAAAACAGCAATAACGATGTGATATTGATTGATACAGGAGATCATGATGATATAAACCACGCTTCTGTTGGAAATTATTATGATTATCTAAGTGAATACACATATGATATAAACATACTAGCCGGAACAGAGCAGAGCAGTGATTTCATATTCAGACCAATGGTATCTAATTATAGAGCTTATATGCTTACAGATACGTTTACACAGTATGTTCCAAATAATGCAAAACTGTATCAAGATTTATCAAGTCTCTCTAGGACAGTTGAAGAAGATAGAGGTATCACAACATCATTAGTGAATAATCCGGATAAAAACTTGTTAAGTATCTATAGTGGAAGTATAAGGCATATACCGATACAGATTTCTGAAAGATTTGATAGACGCAAGGATTATGTATTCTACGCAGGGTATTTGGGAAGTTCATACCAGTATGCAACTGATACAAAGATTTCTATTTATGATGATGCTGACCAAAGATGCTACTTTTCAACAATTCAGCTAGGAGCAGATAAATCAAAGACAATAAAAGCTGAAAATATAGAATATCACGGAAGACCTATTAGTTATATAATTCTTGGAGCACATGACGGAACATCTGATGAACAGATAACATTCAGCAACATAATGTTGTGTACACTTGATGATTGGAATATATCTAATAAGTATGTCGCAGGAAACAGCAACATTGAACGAGTTTTGAAGAGTGTTGTTGATAGACCAACTAAAAATATGTTAAGTTCCGATTTCACAGGAACATTCCATCCGTCAATAGATGAACCTGAACTTCGTATTGATTTTGAATATCCGATACAGAGCGGTCTATACATGTTGTCAGCATCATCTATTGTTTCAACTGTATATTATGATCAAGAAAATCCAGATACAATAAGAATAAGATTTCTTAGATCAAATGGAACATATACTGATTATAAGTATGTCGGACATGCATTTAACGATGTTGTGTTTAACAGATCATTCTTTTCAACCATATATGACTACAAAGCGATATTACTATCAACAGAACATATGTCTGATATCAATACTAGCGGTCACTTGATGTTCTGCAAAATGTCAGATTTTGATGTATCACATAAATACATTCCAAGTATATCAACAGTAGTTAAAGATTCCGTTTCAGATATTATTGATCCTGTAAAAGAATCAGTTGTATCTTTAATTGATTCAGGTTCTAAGAATATGATCAACTGCACAAGTGCCACAGAAGTAACATATGTTGATATACCATGCCATGTACAAGCCGGAACATATACATTAAGTTTTGAATCTTTGACATCTGATGATACTGATGCGAATATATGTAAAATTGAGTTCACCGATGCATCAACTAATGTTCACGGAACATCATACATACAAAGAGGGAATAATGTAAATGCTTCAATAAATGTAGATGGTGAATCAACAAATATCCGCATATATGCATCTGATACCTATTCAAACAGCGAGGATGATAACATTACTGCTACGAATGCAATGTTGTGTACATCATACGATTGGAAACTATCTAATAAGTATGTTGATTACTGCCCAACAGTTCAAGAACTTTACGAAATGATCCAGAACATCCAATCACAGCTACAGTAAAATAATAAATTATAGGGTTACAAAATGAGACATTAGTGTTAAATTTTGTAACCCTATTTCTTATCGAAAAACGATAAATCCCGTGTTACAAAATGTAACTTTAATATATTATAATATTATATATTATAATATTATATATTATTCTTATATTTTATTATATAATACATTTAGTAATTATAATATGATAATTACTAAATGTAATATAAATATAATATATTGTACAATATATACAAATTATAGTATTTTTTAATATCTGATTTTTTACTGAAAAATTTTCAAAACTACTTGACATATTAGCCCGAATGTGTTATACTATATTTACAAAAGCAACTAAGCCACATACTTGAAAGTGAGGTAAATATTATGCGTCAAGCAACATGGGTGAACATTGGAACTGACGTTAGGGATTGTGAGAACGATATTTCAAGAGTTCTTACAAAATCTGGACTGGATTACACAGTATCTAAGTCTGATATTCTTCTTCCTGATGGTAAAATCATTCCTGATAAGGTTGCAACGGTAAAAGACGATGGAACATATATCGGAGTAGTATCACCGTCATATGAGCTATATCAGAACAGAGAAGCCTTTGAATTTGTTGCTGATATTCCGGATATTCAGATCGTAAAAGCCGGAGAAACACACAACGGTCTTGTTTACATGATCGGTAAACTTCCAGAAACTAAGGTTCTTGGTGATACGTTTGAACCATATGTTATTATTCAAACATCTCACAACGGAATGTTTAATGTAAAAGCTACAATTTCTCCACTCCGATTCGTATGTCAGAATCAGTTTGCATGGACTTTTAAGCACATCCGTAATACTGTTAATATTAGGCATAGCCGTGTTCTTCCTAACAAGATCGCACAAGCACAAACTCTCATTCGTGATACAGCAATCTATATGGAAGGATTTACAAATACAGCAGAAGAACTCGCACTTCTGAAAATTGACAGCAAAAGAACCATTTACGAAATCATGGATGCTTTCTTTGAATCTACGAAGAAAATTACAGAGAGACAGCAGAAAGCACTTGATATCAACAAACAGTTTTTCATGGAGTGCTATGATGCTGATGATAATTCTGATTACCGTGGTACTGTCTGGGGACTTGCGAACGCAATGACAGATTACATCACACATAAGAAACATAAAAATACTACTCATGCGAATGACAACGCTTTTATGCGTGTTACGTTTGATACAGAAGCACTTAACCGTTTTATTGAGGTTGCAACAGCGTTTGCACGATAATTTAATTGCTCTTTCCGGTTAAGTTAAATCGGAAAGAGCATATTTAATTTGTAAATATATAAAATTAAATTGAAAAATACTTGACTTTTCTCTCTGTTTGTGTTATACTATGTTTAGAAAATAGAACATCTATATACATGATTTTACAGAGAGGTGTTAAGATTTGGTAGACATACATATAAAAAACGGAGAAATATTTGTAAAATCAGAATATGATCGTAATATTGTTACTTTCATGCGAAGTAGACCAAAAAGATTTTGGAATACGACAACAAGAGAGTGGAAACTTCCCGAATCCGATCTTGATTTACTTATTGCATCATTAAGTGACTATGAATACAATATACGTTATGATGATTCTGATGATTTGAAGCAAGATTCAAAAAATACAAATATTTCAAACAGCATACCGGATTGGTATGAATTTAAGACAAAACCATTTCAGCATCAAATTGACGGCGTTAATTACGGACTACAGCATCCAAAGTTCTTGCTTGCTGATGAGCAAGGATGTATTGACGGAGATGCACTTATTGACATTGTAATAGAAAGACAAGACCGCGACAACACGCTTGTTTTTGATAACAAGGTAAAGCTATCTGTTCTATATGACATGTTTTCAGGGAAATCCTGTGAGGATACTGTATTTAAGACACATTCATATATATTTGGGTATTTTACTCTGAATGATATTGTCGATGTGGTGTACTCTGGAAAAAAAGAAGTATTTTCTGTTTACCTAAGTAATGGTTCTTGTTTGAATGCAACAGCAGATCACGAGTTTTTAACTGTGGATGGTTTTGTACAGCTAGAAGAACTTTCTATTGGTGATATGGTTATATGTTATACACCGAGAAATACACCGGAATCTTGTGATATCACTAGAATAGAAAAAATAGGTGTTAAAGACACTTACGATATAAAGATGCAAGAGCCTTTTCACAATTTCTGTGCAAACAATATAGTAGTACATAACTGTGGAAAAAGTAAGCAAATGCTTGATTTATCGCAAATTCTAAAGAAAGAGTCAAACATCAAGCATACACTTATAATCGCATGTGTAAACAGTTTGAAATATAACTGGCAAGCAGAGGTTGAAAAACATACAAATGATAAAGGTTATATTTTAGGAACACGATATCTGAAAAATGGTAGAGAAATTATAGGCAGTAACGAAGATCGCTTATCAGATATAAAAGACATCGGAAAAGGTGGACAAATAGATGATTATTATTACATAATCACAAATATAGAGACATTAAGGTATAATAAATCTATTAAAGTTCCGATGAAAACAAAGAAGAATGGTGTGCAGAGGTTCAAGAAACAGACTGTTTTTCCTATTGTTGAAGCCCTACAAGAACAGATTGATGCCGGAAACATCAATATGATAATTGCGGACGAAATTCATAAGTGTAAATCAGAGAATAGCTTACAGGGAAGAGCATTACTTGCACTTGATTGTGATTATAAAGTAGCCTTAACAGGAACACCTGTTATGAATCAACCTATTGATCTGTATACAGTATTGAACTGGCTTGGATTTGAAGAGCATAGTGCATTTGCATTTAAGAAACATTATTGTATAATGGGTGGATTTGGGCAACATCAAATTGTTGGATATAAGAATTTACCAGAGTTACAGTCAATATTAGATAAATGCATGTTACGAAGATTGAAGTCAGATGTTCTCGATCTACCAGAAAAGATATACATAAATGATTATGTTGAAATGACTAAGGCTCAGATAAAACTATATGATGAGGTTAGAAATAATCTGATCGAAAATATAGATAAGATAAAATTAAGTCCGAATCCGCTAGTCCAACTCATTCGATTACGACAAGTTACCGGAAATCCGAGTATCCTATCATCATCCATAAACGATAATCCAAAGTTCAGCAGAATGTGTGAGATTATAGAGGATGCTATAGAAAACGGTGGAAAGGTTTTGGTATTTAGTAACTGGACAGATGTTATTGAACCAGCATATGAACTTGTAAAGTCGATGAAATATAAGAAAGACGGAAAAGACAAACGATACAATCCGGCAATATATACCGGACAGAATAAAGATGTTAGAGAACAAGAAAAAGATCGGTTCATGAGTGATCCGGATTGCAAAGTTGTTCTAGGCACAATGGGTGCAATGGGAACAGGACTTACTCTAACAGCCGCAAATACTGTTATCTTTTTAGATGAACCTTGGAATCGTGCAATAAAAGATCAGTGTGAAGACAGAGTTCATAGAATAGGTACAAAAGATAGCCCAAATATTATAACAATTATGTGTAAGGGTACTATAGACGAGAGAATAAATGATCTCGTGTATAAGAAAGGAAAGATGTCAGATGTTTTAATTGACAAGGAAGAAGATATGACACGTAATCCTAAGATAGTTAATTATCTATTATCATTAGACTAAAATATAATAAGTACGGGGGTATAATTATCATGAAAACAAGTAAAGTTAATCCAAATTATTTGTCAGCTAGTAAGGTGGCAAATATCCTAGATGTGTCTGTTAAGACACTAACAAATTGGTATAAGTGGTATTATGATGATACGATTGAGAAGGACTATGACTTTCCAAAATTACCAGATTATATTCAGGAGTACACAAATGGTCCTAGATATTGGACACTTTCAGACATTCCGATGCTAAAGAAATTTCAAGAGTGGGTTCCGAGAGGTCGGAATGGTGTAATGGGTAAAATTTCAGAAAAATATACGTCTAAATATTGGAAGGATAAAAAAGAAAATGAGTAAGACAGATCAGATTATTTTAACCGATGCAGAGAAAGTTCAGCTTGATGAATTGTCACGGCAGTATGCTGACGTTTGTGATCAGTTCAACGCAATCAAAGCTAAAAAGGATGCTTTGAACGGCGTTATTAAGAGTATGTTTGATTCATATGGAATTAGTAAGTATGTTTCATCTGATGATGTATCTCTATCTGTCAGCGTTAAACATAATGTATCATTTGATACAGATAAACTCTTATCATTCTGCAAAGAACTTAATATCGACGGTCTTGTTAAAACACAAGAATATGTAGATATGGATGAACTTGAATCTGCTTTATACAGAGATAAGGAACTAAAAGAGTCTGTTGGAAAACTGAAAATTGTAAAGCCGGATACGGTAACTTTGAGATGTACCAGAAAGCAGACTTTGAATGAGTGAGTTTGTTAAGTGATAAACAGATTTACAAAATTTCAAAAAACCTATTGACTTTTCAATCCATTCTTGATATAATAAGGGCAAGTTAAGAAACCACTTCACTTGCTGGAAAAGTTGATAGAGGTCATATATAAAAGGTTGAACATGGGCAATCGTCACCTACAATGTTACAAAATTATATGTGTGCGGATATGCATACTATGACGAATGCACCATATCAATAATATATTGAACTGTCGCTTGTTAGGATTTCCAGCATCCTAGTGAGCGGCAGTTCTTTATTTAATGAGAGAGGGAGATATATATGCCGCAAGGTATTTACGAAGAATTAAGACGTCAGCCTGTAGATGATGTTAAAAAGAAATGGATGGAATCATATATTGCAGAGGAAGAAGCACGGCAAGCTGAGATCATTCGTCAGCTAAAGATAGGTGGATCAGAAGAATATAATAATAAGATTTCTTTATTTCCACTTGGTCTGATTCCAAGTCCTGTGCGCATTCCGGCATGGATGTTTAGAAAATATCCGCACAATCCGGATTTTGAACTGGACGATATTGAAAAGGTAGCTATGGCTCATGTTATTCATTTTACTAACTGTGCAAATCCTACCGGATATATTGAGTGTAGTGGAAATATCGAGAATTGGTGTAAGTGTTCTGTAGAAGAAGCGCATAATGCACTAAAGAGACTTGTAAAAAAGAACCTTATAACACAGCATGTGCTTGATCCACAATATTGTGACGGGCATAAAAGAAATCTTGGTTATTTCGTAAATATTGATTATGTGCATACGATTTTAAACCTTTACAAGATGGATATTTGGACTTAATAGGTACTATAGTTATTCCGGAGGTGATGCACCGTGGCATCAAAAGATTTATCTCATATCAATTCTGTGCCGAATATAGTCATGTGGTCATGGATGCGAACTGTGCTAAGACTGTGTGGTTCTGAATTACTTATATTCTCTTATATATTTTCACAGACATTTGATTCTTCTCATAGATGTTATGCATGTTTAATTGATATGGAAGATTGGTTTGGTGTTACACGGCAAACTATTTCCAGAAATATTGATCGTCTTGTTGAAAAGGGATTTGTGTTAAAGGAATGTAAACAGGACTTAATAAATCCTATAATCAAACACAACAGTTACATGGTAAATATACCAAATGTTACAGAACTGTGTGAGAATGCGGATAAAGACAGCTATCAGAATTTTTTAGATTCATACAGATCACTGCTTAAACAGAAGTTTCCAGATGATGATACAAAGATTGACGATTATTTAAATGAACTTATGACATGGCATGAGAATAAAAATTTAGAGGTCTGCGTAAAATTAAATGACCTTGCGTCACTTATTTACAGAACATCCGAGGATAATAAACCGATAACGGATGTACTTGAATCTGTTAGAAAAACTAACAAGAAGTTGAAAGCATCACCTGAAAAATCATATATTGATAAATCTGGTGCTGATGTACTGAATCCAAAACAGAAAAAATCTGTTTCTGATGATGGGCAGACAGAACTATTCAGCACCAAACCAAAGAGGAAATCTAAGAAAGCTGTTCGTGCAGAGTGGGATGCAGATAAGAGAGCAATGAATACTGATTTTGTATATATCAGGATCGGCGGAAACGAAAAATTGCTTGAACTGCTAAATAAATTCCTAGATACGGATAACGGTCAAAGCTATACACCAAATCAGTGGGAAGAACAGCTTGAAACATTGTATACGTATGGAAGAACACCCGAAAGAATGATAGAGGGCGTTCGCATATCATATATGAATAACTATCGGCAGCTCTATATTGTAGACAAGTCGGAAGTTGACATGGATAAGAAACTGAACGCAATCGACAAGTATGTTGAAGAATTTGCAGACAATAATGATGAATTGAGATCGTTACTGTGTTCATATGTAACAGAAGTTCCAAAGGGTAAATCTTTTACAGAAAGTCAGTTTAAGTTACAACTGAAAACTCTAACAAGTTTGTGTAAGACAACTGAGGATAAGATAGCAAGTGTTGAAATTGCATATGCTAGATCGTATCAATCTCTTGCATATCCTAGTAATTCTATCAGTAATGGTAATTCATCGGTGCCTGTTGACGAAGATAAAAAGATTGAAAAGATAAGATCATTTATTAAGACAGGTTACTATCAGTTGTGTGATGGTCTTGAAGATGCTTTAGTTTCATACGTAAAAGAAACTGACGTTGGTCGCAAAATGAATTATAGTGCATTTTGCAATATTCTTGACAACCTAAGACTTTATTGCCTTGATGATATTGATAAGGTTGGAAAGGTGAAACTAGCAATCCAGAATAATTCATCTAAATTTGCAACAGAGGATTACGATGAGACAAGGAGACTTAGGAACAAACTTGAAACACGCGAATCTAAGGCGCAGAGTTTGGACAGATCACGGCAACAGAAAGTAATTATGGCAAAAATGAAAAATCCAAACGATCCAAGACTTGTAGATGTTCCAAAAGTAAAATTTTAAGCGAGGTGTTATTTCTTGCTAGATGATGCATATGAGCGTAATACGAATGTGAATAAGTGCTGGTATAAGAACATTTGTGACAAATTTGGTACGGATGCTTGTGAGTTCACATGCAAACGATTTACGCAAACTGACTATCTATTTCAGTTATCGGGATTACCTAAATCGAAGTGGAAACCGATAAACCTATCATCTGATTTTCTTGAACCAGATGTTAGCGAGGTACTTAATACGATCATAGCTGATTGTGAGTATTTTGTTAAAAAAGGATTCAATTTGTACCTTTGGGGAAAAACAGGGTGCGGTAAAACATCATGGGCTGTTAAGATCATGAATGGATACTTTGCATATGTGGCAGAGTCAAGTGCATTTACACCAAGAGGAAGATATGTAAGTGTTCCATCGTTTCTACGTGATGCGAAAATGTATCTAGCATCAAAGTCACCTGAATTTTTAGAACTTATAAAGATATTGCAAACATGTGATATTGTCATATGGGATGATGTTGGTCAGACAGATTCAACAAATTTTGAGTCACAGTGGCTATATTCTTTTATAAATGAGAGACTTTTTGCTAATAAGTGCAATATATTTACAAGCAACCTCTCTCCGGATGATCTTGAACGATCTAATGAGCGGTTAGCATCAAGAATATGTGTTGGTTCAGATTGCTTAAATATTACAGGACCAGATATGCGATTTAAGAACACGTACACATTCTTCATGAATAGTGAGGAGGTTGATTCAGGTGGCTGTGAAAACGGGAATAGTTGAGATTCAAGCCATCAACAGAATTTTAAGATCACAGTCTGTTGATATGGTTCTTGATAACGAGTTGACGGAAAAGCATTTTAATCTGTATTCAGACGAGTTTAACTTCATTATGGATCATTATAGACAGTATGGTAATGTTCCAGATGTTGAAACATTTGTAGACGAATTTCAAGAATTCGACATACTTGAAGTGTCTGAATCAGAAGAATATCTAGTTGATAAGTTAAATGAGGAATTTATGTATCGTGAGTTAATTCCGATTACATCCAAATTTAACGAAATGGCTACATCCGGAAACGCTAGAGAAGCGCGTGATTATCTTTTAACAGCACTTGCGGAAGTTGAGCAATCATATTCTAATATTGGAATAAGTATTGTTCATGAGGGTGCTGAAATGCGCCTAGAAGAATATCGTAAGAAAAAAGATGCTACAGAACCGTGGATGCGTCCAACAGGGTTTAAGGAACTTGATGACGAAATAGGTGGTCTATCACCAGGAGAAGAATTTTTAGTAATTGTTGCTAGAACAAATAATGGTAAATCATGGGTTCTTGCTAAGATACTAGAACATAACTGGCGACTAGGCTTTAGAGTCGGGTATATTTCTCCGGAAATGAGTGCCAATCAGATCGGATATAGATTTGATACTCTGAATGAACACTTTTCAAACTTTGCTTTGTATGCTGGTAGAGATACAGAGGATGATTACGAAAAATACATTGAAGATTTGAAAAACAATTCAAAGGGAGATTTTATTGTTGCAACTCCGCTTGATTTTAATAAGAAGATTACAATTTCAAAACTAAGAAAGTTTTGTTTAAAGAATAAACTAGATGTTCTTGGAATTGACGGTATTACATATATCACAGATGAGAGATACAAAAAAGGTGACAATAAAACAACATCACTCACAAACATATCCGAAGATTTAATGAGTCTTAGTTGTGAATTGAAAATTCCGATTATTGCTGTTGTTCAGGCTAATAGATCAGGTGTTGATGAGGATGGCGGAGTTCCGTCACTTGAAAGTATCAGAGATTCTGATGGTATTTCGCACAATGCTTCAAAGGTTCTTTCAATTCGTCAGCATAATAATAAACTTAAAATGGAGATCACAAAAGCTAGAAACTGTAAGGTCGGAACTAAGTTGGTATATGATTGGCAAATTGATGTTGGTAGATTTGAGTTCAATCCGAGCGGTGATGATGACTACAACTCCGATGATCTTGAATCACGTAGACCGAGTAAGCGTGAACCAGTTGAAAATAAGCAACCTCTTGTTAATCGTAGAGGTAGTTCTCAGAATCCATTTTAACCTAGTATTTTTATAGGTGATTAAAAATGAAAGAAATTTCAATAAAATTAAAAAAGTACACAAAAGACTACTTATTGAAAAATCCCGATAAGGTTTTTCAGAATCGTGAACTTGTTGTAGAAGTTGATAACTCTGTTCCAGATGATCCGATATATCGTTTTAAGTTGGGTGACGGCGTGTCTCCGTATAAAGAGTTAAAGTATATATCATCTTTATACTCATTATATCCGTCATTTTGCATATGCAATGAGTCATATACAAATAAGATAAATCTTAGTCTTGGCGGTGATGACTATGTTCACAGCTAATGGTACACCAATCCTTGCGGATGAAGTTGAAGTTCTTGTAGAACTTAGAGATCAGCTTGCTCTAAATGGTCTTGATCTATTGAGAGATATACGAAGAATAGATAATCATATACAGATAACATGTCCATTTCACAAAGATGGTCATGAATCAAAACCGTCATGCGGAATAACCACAAATGATATAAAGTATGGAGACAAACTCGTTAAGTCTGGAACAGTGCATTGTTTTACATGCGGATATGTTTCGTCACTAGAAGAAATGATTTCCAGACTATTTGGACGAAATGACATGGGTACGTTCGGTATTGAGTGGCTGAAAAAGAACTTCATGACAATTCAATATGAACAGCGTGAATCACTCATAGATTTAGGATCAAAGAATAAAGTTCAAAAAGAAGATATCAAATATGTGTCCGAGGAAGAACTTGACTCATACCGATATATCCATCCGTATGCATACAAACGCAGACTTACAGATGAAATAATTGAGCAGTTTGATGTTGGATATGATGATCATTTTATATTAACCAGTAAAGACGGTAGAGAGTTTAAGTTACGATGTCTTACATTTCCTGTTCGTGATGAAACAGGTGGCACACTCTTTATAGCAAGGCGATCTGTTGATACTAAGCTGTTTCATTATCCGTCAGGTGTTGATAAACCTGTATACGGTGTATATGAATTATCTCTTATTGATCCATATCCAAATGAAGTTATAATATGTGAATCAATATTAAACTGTTTAACGTGTTGGGTATACGGAAAATATGCAGTTGCTTTGAATGGAACTGGAACTAAACAACAGTTAGAACAACTGCGTAGAATGCCTTGTAAAAAATTTATATTAGGTCTTGATCCAGATGATGCCGGAAATAGAGGACGTCAGAAAATA
>JAEEGL017264147.1_pt1 | contig 12237 bp, 12 predicted proteins | sample 9134231 | NCBI WGS metagenome assembly JAEEGL01 (sample SAMN16246548, study PRJNA631951) | gut metagenome | biome: gut microbiome; feature: rumen; material: fiber-attached | host: Bos | place: Iran: Karaj | collected 2018-10
CGCAAATCTTTCCTGTTAAATACTACCCGGGCCACTTGGGCCGGTTCCGCCGATCCCAGTTGGCTCACCAACCACCGGCGAACGCGTCCCGTCCCATATAAGCCGCGCACGATTTGGTCGGCACTAATCGTTTCTGCTCCCAACGCGGCCCATTGGGCTAACACCGTGCTTTTTCCGCTGGCAATACTGCCCGTCAGTCCTATTATGTAGGGAAGGGCCTGCATTTTTTTCATAATGAAAGTTTTTCCATATCGTACCAGTTAGGGCCGGCCTTGGCCGCCGCTAACAACGGCACACGCAACGTAACGGCATTTTGCATCAAACGCTTAATATGCGCCGCTGTGGACAACAATGTATCCTGTGGTACTTCAAACATCAGCTCATCGTGTATTTGCATCGTCATCTGCACGGAAGAATTACGGCAGGCCTCAAATACATCAATCATCGCTTTTTTTATAATATCCGCCGAACCGCCTTGCACAATGGTATTAATAGCCGCCCGTTGGGCAAATGACGTCACGGATCCTACCCCCATATTAAATTCCGGCAAATACCGCACATGCCCAAACATTGTTTTGACATACCCGTTTTTACGGGCCGCAGCAATATTCTCATCAATCCATTGCCGCACAACGCGAAAATTCTTAAAGTAATTATCTATGTATTCTTTGGCTTCCCGCAAGGAAATACCTAACGCTTGGGAAAGCCCCATGGGGCCCTGTCCATAAATGATACCAAAATTAATGGCTTTTGCACTAGCACGCATTTCATTAGTCACCATCAAAGGCATCACATTAAACACTTGCGCAGCCGTTTGGGTGTGAATATCCCCCCCATCTAAAAATGCTTGCACTAATACCGGATCTTGACTTTCATGGGCCAATACACGCAAATCGATTTGCGAATAATCCACGCTCAACATAACGTTTCCCGGTGCCGCGCAAAAGGCCTTACGCAGTTGCCGGCCTTTTTCCGTACGGATGGGGATGTTCTGCAAATTGGGTGTAGAACTGGACAAACGCCCTGTAACCGTTCCTGTTTGATCCAGATAGGAGTGGACCTTATTTTCTTCGTCAGCCAATAACAACAAATTATCTACGTAGGTAGATTTGAGTTTAGCATCAGAACGGTAGTCTAGAATTTCTTGGGCGATAGGATACGTTTGCGCCAATTGTATCAAGACTTCTTCATCCGTAGAGTAACCGGTTTTAGTCTTTTTAACGGGCGGAATTTGCATCTGCTCAAACAGAAGCGCGCCCAATTGTTTGGGGGAATTAACATTGACCGCATATCCCGCACGCGTATCAATAGCCCGTTGCAATTGTTCCAATTCCCGCTCCAAAATAATTTGGAAATCCTTTAGCCACCCCGGGTCAATGCGCAAGCCGGTAAACTCCATGGCGGACAATACAGACATGAGCGGTAATTCCAGGGTTTGCAATAAATCATACTGTCCGCTTTCTTTGAGTTTTTGGGTAAGCACTTCCTGCAACGGAAAACCGAACCGATGGCAAGCGCGCAATAATTCCGGCGGATTATCTTCCGGAAGTTGGGCAGAAAAATATTCCGTGCACGCCCCGGAAAAACTTAAATCTCCTGACGGATTTAATAAATATCTGGCCAGCCGTCCGTCAAAACAACGGATAAATTGCCCGTGGATATTGATACCTAATTCCCGCAAGGTTAATTTTAAATCATATCCGGATTTCTCTACCGAATCGTTTTGAATCAATTTTTTGAAAGCATCCAATTCCCAGGGCAGTAACTGCGCCAACGGTTTAACGGCGAATTCGTGCGGATTAACCCCCAACAACACATATCCTTCCTCCACATACAGAAAAACACGTTGCGAAGCCGGAGCTTTTTCCAAGGCCTGCGCAAACGGAATTTCAATTGTTTCCGGCTCCGCCGCAGAATTTACTACCAAGGGGGTGGTATCCATAAATTCCAACAAATTCTTAAATTCATATTGTGTGAATAGAGCCTCTATATCCTGCCGGGAAGGAATTTGAACCGCATAGTCTTCCAGCGCAAATGGCATATCCAAATTAGAATCAAATACGACCAACTGCCGCGACAAAAGTGCGGAAGATTCTTCCTCTACCAACTTCTTGGCCAGTGCTGGTTTTAAATCCGGATGAGCGTTGTGAGCCGCCCGCAAAATATCTGCCAAGTGCCCAAATTGTTTAATCAGTGATACCGCTCCTTTCGGGCCAATGCCGCGCACACCGGGGATATTATCTGCCGTATCTCCTACTAAAGCGAAATAATCGGGCAAGAAATCTACCTCCACTCCAAACTTTTCTACGGCAGCTTGCGGTCCTTTAAATCCTTCCTTGCCGCCCGCGGGCCAAATATGAATAAATTCATTCAAAAACTGATAAACATCTTTGTCCGTCGTTGCCAACACGCTTGGCACTTGCAAAGCAGCGGCCCGGCGCGCCAAAAAAGCCATTAAATCATCGGCCTCAATTCCCGGTTTCGCCACTACCGTCAGTCCCAACCGCGCAACTACCTCGCGCGCCAAACCCAACTGTGTAATTAACGCATCGTCCGGTTTTTTGCGTGTCCCTTTATACGAAGGCAACAACGCCTTGCGGCGCGCACAACCGCCGGGAGAATCAAAACATACCGCCACATAGGCCGGATGATAGTCCCGTAACATCCGTACCAACCAACGCACGAACCCATAAAGTGCACCTACCTCCAACCCGGCAGATGTCGTCAACGGCGGCAACGCATGATAATTACGATGTAAAAAATTATGCGCATCTATTAAAAAAAATCGAGGAGAAAAATTCGTCATGGTTGGTTTTGATAGGCAAGGGCAGCAGAAAAGAAGCCTGCTTCAACCAACGGTTGAAGCAGGTCGTTTCCTTTAAAGTAACGCGTCCAATTTTTCTTGCAAGGCCGCTTTGGACTGCAACCCCACCGCTTGGGAAACTACTTTCCCATCTTTAAAAAAGATGATGGTAGGAATAGACGTAATGCGGTATTTTAGACTTGTTTCAGGTCCTTGATCTGTATCCAACTTACACACTTTTACTTTTCCCGCATAGTCCGTCGCTAATTCTTCCACCACGGGAGCCAACATCCGGCACGGACCACACCAAGTAGCCCAAAAATCTACCATCACCGGTCCAGAATGATTTAATACTTCCGTTTCAAAATTGCTATCGTTTACAATCACTTCGTTCATAACACTCTCCCATCCCGTTAAACTCTTACTGTAAAGGGTAACAATCTGTTTGGGGGCTTGTCAAGCGGTTTTCTGGGTAGTAACTTCAAACCTTAAAAAAAACTTTCCATAAAACCATTTTTTAGTTATAATGGTTAGTAAGAATTAGAAGATAGCCCCGCATAGGAGAAGGAGTATTATGAAAAAAGCTGGATTTACATTAGTAGAATTATTAGTTGTCGTATTAATAATTGGGGTGTTATCTGCCGTAGCGTTACCGCAGTACCGACGCAGTTTGAACCGGGCTCGCGTAGCCGAAGCACGTCAGATATTACCGGCCATCTTTGACGCACGGGAACGATTGATCGTGGAAACCCCCGGAATCGGTTGGGATACTGCCACCGAGCCAGGTCTACCCGGTTGGGCCAATCAAATTTCTTTTACCCGATTGGACACAACACTCAAAGGGCATGTCCAAGCCGGTAATACTCATGTGTGGCAAACCCCCAATTTTGAATACCAATTATTCGCATCCGAAGAAGGAGATAACGTCGTGTTTGACGATGTCTCTGCCCGGTGGAAACGCGGCACGGGACGTTTTAACCTGCATAACACCATGCTTTACTATAACGGCTTGGCGACCGATAGCAATGACCCATTACGGTGTTGCCCGGCAGCCGATGCCACAGAGGATTTTTGTCAATTGCTCGGTATAGCGCGTGCTACGCGGTGTCCCGCAGGGAATTAGAGGAGAAAATCATGAGATTTAACAAAGGGTTTACGTTAATTGAACTTTTGACAGTTATATTGATTATCGGCGTACTAACGGCTGTTATGTTGCCCCAATACAACAAAGTGGTGGATAAATCGCGCGTGACCGAGGCAGAAACCATTTTGCGCACGATTTATGACAGTAGCGACCGGTTGGCGGGGGAATTCGGTTTCCGTACGTACGAATTATTAGTTGGGGCCCGTGGAGAAGCTAATGTATCGTTTGCCCGGTTGGATATGTTTGGCGGAACGGCTGCCACGCTCCCACGCGGGTGCCTGCTTACGGACAATGGTACTACGTTACAATGCGCACGTTTCTCGTATAAAATTTCAGTTACTGCAGGGGGAGTTCCTTACGTGGCCGCGAAAGTACGGGCTAATGTACAAACTGCCTTTGCTCGCCGTTACGCCGGAACGTATATTTTGTTAGATCGTAACACTCGCCAGTTATACTGCCAATCTACAAACGCAGATGCTTGCGATACTTTTGGATTAGATCCCATTGCAACCGAAATTACCTTCAATGATTAGGAGAGAAACCATGCAGAAAGGATTTACACTGATAGAAATTTTAATTGCAATCATGATTATGATTGTACTTGTAACGATAGCCGTCCCGATGTACGAACGCGCTGTAGAAAAATCTCGCGTAACCGATGCCCGCACAACTCTAAAGCGTATCTACGACGCCAAGCGGCAAGTAATGGATGCCATGCAAATGCAAGATGCCAACGCCCCTCTCGAGTATGCTCCTACCCAATTCGGTTTTGAAAATTTAGGTTTTTCGCTGGATTGCCCCTTGGGAACAACAACCCAAAACAATCACATCGTCAGTTGTTCCACACGGGACTTTGTATTCTTTATGCAACCGGCCGCTAACCAACCTAACGCCGTTTGCGCTGTCCGCCGCACCGGAGATTATGCCGGAGTTAATTTCATCTACCGCGGGGAAGAAACCAACGTGGTAACAGATAAATTCAACTGTCAGAATGGCAACGTAGCGGATGGATGTGATGTATACGGTATGGCCTCCGTTGGCCAAAACGCGTTCTGCTCACTTCCCTAACCGATTATCACCTGTACAAGAGGAACTCCCGCCAACCACCCGGAGCGGGAGTTTCTTTTTGTATAATATATCCATGGCACAAAAACAATCCGTTTTAATCGTCTGTTCCAATCGCCGGGCTTACCACGATTATTTTATAGAAGCCGACTATGAGGCCGGCATTTCTTTGTTGGGGGCCGAAGTCAAATCTATCCGGCAGAAGGAACTGAGTTTGGAAGGCAGTTTTGTGCGCATAGAAAACGGCCGTGCCTGTTTGTATAACATGCACGTAAAGCCATACAAGTTCAACGCCGTCACGGAATTGGACCCTACCCGCACCCGTACGTTGCTGCTGCACAAAAAGGAAATCCGCAAATTAGCCGCCAAAGCAGACATCAAGGGCTATGCCCTCGTTCCGTTAGAAGTGTACTTTAAAAACGGACGGGCCAAAATCAAATTAGCCCTGGCCAAAGGGAAACACGTAGCCGATAAACGCGATACTCTCAAGAAACGGGATTTAAACCGGGAAATGGAACAACAGTTTAAGCACAAAATCCGTTTCTAATTCTACAAATAACTGGATTTTTTCCGTATAATATTCTAGAATATACATACTTGGGCGGGTGGCGGAATTGGCAGACGCGTACGGCTCAGGACCGTATGGACGAAAGTCCTTAAGGGTTCAAGTCCCTTTCCGCCCATTTCTTTTTTGTAGGTTGTCCGTGATGAAAATGCGTAACTCTTACCGAAAAGCGGCTGTTTCTTTCCACCGGAAAAACCAAACGGCACGATCTTCATCGGGAGTGCGCTTTTTTTTGCGCCGTTGCGTACGGTGGCTGTTGCTGATTCTTTTGCTGATAATCTTGGGAATCGGATTGACGCAAGGAACCCGGTATTTACTGCGGGCGGCCCGTATCCATTGGCCCGTTCGGCATATTATTTTGCAAGATGTACCGGAAGAATTTCGCCCCCCCATCACCCTATTAGCCCAGCCGTACGAAAACCAACCGTTTACCAAGCAAGATGCCGTATCTTTACGCCAACAAATGGAACAAAATTATCCCATGCTCACTCAAATACAGCTCAAACGAAGTTTGTTTAGCGGTAAGCTGACCCTTGCGGCCATTCGCCGCACCCCCATAGCCCAGTTGGTTTTTCCGGATAAAAACACGAAATATATTGACCCCGACGGCACGATATACACCGATTCTTCCCTATCCCTTACTACGCCCTTGCCGCGTGTAGAATTAGAAGGGAATTTTTCCTCCACTTCTCACGCCGAACTGGCCGATTTGGTCCAGGGAGTATTGGCGTTGCAGGAAGATTTACCTTTTTCATTTTTGCGGATGGATGTCGCCCGGAATACGATCGTGTTGTATATGCCTGACGGTTGTCGTATTGATTTCGGTCCGGCTCAACATTTAAAACAAAAAGCCGAGCGGGCAGCCCATCTGATGGCACTGGCCCGGGAGAAATACACGGGTCCGTTTGTATTGAATTTTCAATTCTATGATGAAGGAAAAGTTTTTTTAACACAACAACTTCATTAAATTTTATAATACAAAGAGGAACGTAAAACGGCTGGACCGATTGCTTTTTTTATACTAGAATTTATTCATACATATCAGGTGGTTTTATGGCAAAGACAAATTTAATAGCGGGGTTAGATATCGGCAGCGGCAAGATGACTTGTATCGCAGCCGTCCGGGATGAAGAAAACAATGTATTACAAGTGGTGGCCGGACGGAGTATTCCGTGCCGGGGATTACGCGCCAGTGTGGTATCGGACATTCAGGAAACTTCGTCAGCAGTACGCCACTTGCTTAATAGCATTGAACGAGAATGTGGCCACAACATTGGCTTATTATCCGTAGGGTTACGCGGCTCCCATCTGGAATCGTTTAGCAATCATGGTACATATAATATCTCCCGCTTGGATAAAGAAATTACCCAAGAAGATATGGCTCTGGCCATTGAAAATGCCAAGTCCATGCCTATTAAAAACGATAACGAAATTGTAAACGTCCTCACGCAAGGATATGCTATTGATAAGCAACGTGGTATTACTAACCCGGAAGGGATGGAAGGATCCTTGTTGGAAGTAGACGTACACATTACCACCGGTTCTGCTACCCATATCAATAATTTACGCAAAGCCATTGAACGGGCCGGTTACCAGATGGACGATAAATTATATAGTCTTGTGCCGCTGGCCGATACGGTCCTCACTCAGGAAGAAAAAGAAATCGGTGCACTCATTTTGGATCTGGGCGGAGAAACGATGTCGGTTGGTATTTACATAGACGGCATTTTAAAATTTTCACGCGATATCCCCTACGGTTGCGATTTAATCACCAGCGATTTATCCCGTTTGTTGCACACTTCGCGCCAAAACGCCAAAGAGATAAAAGAAAAATACGGCGTATCTTTCCCCACCTTTTTAGACGAAGAAGGCGAAATCCCCGTTCCCTCTTTGGACGGCCGCAGCACGCACAATATTAAAAAAAGTTATGTATTGGATATCATTCAGCCCCGGGTGGAAGAACTCATGGAACAGGTGGCACACGCGGTGGAAACTTCCGGTTACAAAGATTTTCCGGTAGTGGGGGTCGTAACAGGCGGAGGTTCGTTGATGCCGGGCATCACGGACCATTGTGTTAATTTGTTAGGACTTAAAGAAGTTCGGTGCGGCACGGTTCCGCACGACGTCATTTCCGGAGATAACACGTTTTTTGAACCTACCTACAGTACGGCGATGTCCTTGGTAGTTTACGCAGCCGGTACGAGCGGCTACGAATCGTATGCCGGCAGTTCTTACGAAAAAGAACCGGTGTTCGGTAAAATCGGGAAGTGGTTAAAGGGATTGGATATCTTCGGCGGATGAGGATGTGTATATGATTACAGATTTACCCGCGGACAGTGGTTTGTTTGAATCTAAAAAGGCCAAGATTAAAGTGATTGGTGTGGGCGGTGGTGGCGGAAATGCCATCAACCACATGGTGAATTCCGGTTTAAAGGATGTGGATTTTATCGCCGTTAATACCGATGCCCAGGATCTGCGCCGCAACCGGGCTCCCGTCCGGGTACAGGTCGGGGAACAGATTACAAAAGGTCTTGGCGTAGGCGGAGATCCGGAAAAAGGCAAACGTGCGGCCGAAGAATCCAAAGAAGAACTTAAATTGATTATTGATAAATGCGATTTGTTGTTTATCACAGCCGGTATGGGTGGTGGTACGGGCACCGGTGTGGCTCCGTATTTGGCACGATTGGCAAAAGAAATTTACGGGGATGACTTATTGGTTATCGGTGTAGTCACACGGCCTTTTGATTTTGAAGGATACGTGCGCGAAAAACAAGCCGACGAAGGGATTAAGGAAATGTCCAAGCACGTGGACTCCATGATTATCGTTCCAAACGATAAATTATTTGCCAACATCAGCGCACAAACATCTTCCAAAGATGCTTTTAAAATGGTAGATGAAGTGTTGTTGCAAGCGGTCAAAGGGATTTCCGAAGTAATTACAAAGCCCGGGGAAGTAAATATTGACTTCAACGATATTCGTAAAGTCATGTGCCACTCCCAAAAATCTTTAATCGGCATTGGCGAAGCCAGTGGCCCGGGCCGGCATTTGCAAGCCATCAAAAAGGCCATTTCGTCGCCGTTACTTGAAAATGCCGATATCCGCGGAGCTAAGGGATTTATTGTTCACTTCTCTGCCGAAGAAAATTTGACCTTACTGGAACAAGGCGAAGTGATGAACTTAATCCGCCAATATGCCAGTAACGATTCCATCATTATGTTTGGCCACACGTACGATTCTTCACTGGCGGGCACATTTAAAGTTACGGTCATTGCAACGGGATTTAGTCCGGAAAAAGCCAACGTTTTTACTTCACGCCGTCCGCTCCCGCAGCCGGCGGGTGTGGTTAAACCGGCAACGGCTCAGTTTTTAGCCGCGGCGGAAACGCCTCATACACGCACAAAAGAAGAAGAATTTTTAGTTCCGGCGTATTTACGCCGCAAAAAAAAATAGGGAAAACAGGAGAATGCTATGGCGGTAGGATTGCAAAGTTTGTTACGAACGGTCGTAGATAATAAAGCCAGCGGATTACACATTCGCGGGAATTCCAACGCATACGTACGTTTGCGCGGCGTCATGAAACCGATTGAAGACAGTTTCATTTCCAACGAAGAAGCCAAAAAGATGGCTTTTGCCTGTATGGGTGAACGGGAACAAAAATTGTTTGAAAAATATAATACGGTGGATTTCTCGCTAGATGCCAAATCTTTCGGACGTTTCCGCTTCAACGTATTTCGCCAAATGGGTAAATTTTGTATGGCCATCCGCCACATCCCCTATAACATTCCTTCGTTTGAGGATTTGCGTTTACCCGGGGAAGTTCTGCAAGGTATGGCCGATAACCGCCGTGGTCTTATTTTAGTTACTGGGATGACGGGATCCGGTAAATCATCCACCTTGGCGGCTATGATTGATTACATCAACCGAACCCGCGCCAACCATATTTTGACCATTGAAGACCCGGTAGAATTTATTCATAACGACGCAAATAGCGTCGTCAGCCAAATGGAATTAGGGGTGGATACACCTTCATATGCTACCGCCTTACGTTATGCCATGCGTCAGGATCCCGATGTAATTTTAATCGGTGAGTTGCGCGATGCCGAAGTTATGCGTAACGCCATTACCGCAGCCGAAACGGGACAGTTAGTTTTTGGAACCATGCACACTATCAACGTTACGCAGACGTTGGAACGATTGGTAGGCTCTTTCCCTACTGAGCAACACGACCAAATCCGCACGCAACTGGCCGAACTGGTTCGAGGAATCGTTTGCCAACGTTTGTTACCCACTATTGACCCCGGTATGTGTCCTGCCTTGGAAATTATGGTTTCCACCCCGCAAGTACGTAAACTAATTGAAGAGAACAAACCAAACGATTTATACAAGGCTATGCAACAGGGTGAATTTTACGGTATGAACACGTTTGACCAAGCGTTAGCCAAATTGTACAAAAACAAACTGATTGATTTGGAAACCGCCCAAAATGCCGCCACCAGTCCGGACGCAATTATGTTGGCGGTACGCGGGGTAACCGATAGTTTATCCCCGGAGAGCGAATAATCATGGCGCGGCTAAACGGATTACTGATTGCCCTGGACGGTCCTGCCGGAACGGGCAAATCCAGCGTCGGCAAAGCGGTCGCCGACCGTTTGGGTTACGGATTTGTCAGCACAGGTGAAATGTATCGGGCACTCGCCTACACTGTGTTTGCTAAAAAGATTGAGCCGGAAGACCACGATGCGGTTTTAGCAGCGGCACAGGCCTTGCGCTTTACGTTTGCCCGCCAACCGGATGCTTCGCTGAAAATGTTTGTAGGCGGAGAGTTTTTAGGGCCCAAATTACACTTGGAAGAAGTCGGCAATGTGGCCAGTCGTGTATCCACCAACCGCGAGGCCCGTCATGTGCTTACCGAAAAAATGCGGCAAGTCGGGCAAGACGGCGGTATAGTGATGGAAGGACGGGATATCGGCACGGTCGTATTTCCAGATGCTGACATCAAGTTTTACTTGGACGCTACCGCCGAACAACGCGCCCAACGCCGGTTTTTACAATTAAAGGAAGCCGGCCAAAAACCCGATTATAACAAAATCTTGCACTCCATTGAAGAACGCGACCACCGGGATAAAACGCGGCAAGCCAGCCCGTTAAAACCTGCACAAGATGCGGTGCTGATTGATACATCGGAATTAAGTTTAGAACAAGTAATTGAAACTGTTTTGGAGAAACTCCCCCATCATGCTTCTTAATTTGGTAAAATTAACTGCAAGGGTATTTTTTAAAACCTGTTACGATTTTCAAGTAATAGGCCTGGAAAATATCCCCAAGACAGGGGCTCTGCTTATTGCGGGGAACCATCTTTCCAATGCCGATCCGCCGGCTATCGGCGGTTTTGCGGGGTTAGTGCGTGATTCCCGTTTTGTGGCTAAAAAAGAATTGTTTGCCATACCGGGGCTGGGATGGTTTTTCCGCCGTAGCGGATACATACCGGTAGACCGTACGCGCGCTATCGGCGATTTTGGGGCATTAAAAGAAGTGGTACATGCCTTGGAACGCGGAGAAAGCGTCGTGATGTTTCCCGAAGGCACCCGCAGCAAAACCGGCAGACCGCAAAAGCCAAAAAGCGGTATCGGCTTTTTGGTATACAAAACAGGGGTTCCAGTATTACCTGTAAAAATAGAAGGAACATTCGGCTGGCCGTGGGTGCGGAAAATCCGGATTAAATTCGGTACAGTTATGCATCTAACAAAGGATGAAAACTTGGAACCCAAAGCCCAGTACAAAGAATTTGCAAAACAAGTAATGGAAGCGATAAATTCAATTCAAATCTAACGGAGGTTAACGCAGTCACCCACCGGGATAGACTGCAAAATAAGGACTTATGACGACAAATGAAGAAATTAAACAAACAGAGGAAACAATCAACGAAACCGAGATGACCATGGATCAGTTGATTGCGCAGCAAGAGTCTTTATTAGAAAAGTTGTATAAGAAAGAAATCGTAGAAGTACCCGTTGTACAAATCAATCAGGATTATATCTTAGTAGATGTTGGGGCTAAAAAAGAAGCGTCCATCGCCAAAAGTGAATTTGACGGTAAAACTATGCCCACAGTAGGAGACCGCATTTCGGCCGTGTTAGTAAAACGCGGTGGGGACGAACGCCCTGCCTTGTTATCCCACAAAAAAGCCCTGGAATTTTTAGGTTGGGACATTTGCAAAAAAGCTCACGAAGCCAAGGAACGTGTCAAAGGAACCATCGTGCAATGCGTCAAAGGCGGCTATATGGTAGAAGTATTTGGGGTAAACGGATTTATGCCGCTTTCTTTGTCGGAACTGCACATGGCATACAAACATTATTTACCGGTAGGGGCTAAAATCAAAGCCGTCATTGTGGAATTTAGCAAAGAAAAACAAAAACTCATCATTTCACGCAAACAAGTGTTGGAAGAGGACGAAGCCGTCCGGCGTGCCCAAGTACTTAGCGAGATTAAGGAAGGGGATGTTTTGCGGGTAGTCGTCTCCAAGGTGGATGAAGAAAAATTGTTCCTGCGTTTCCATGGTATTGAAGGCATTGTCCGGTTGGAAAATATCGCCTGGAAAGAGCCAGCTGCCGCGATTGCTAATTTCCGCCGCGGCCAACGCCTCAAAGCCAAATTGCTGC
>JAEEGL010025684.1_pt1 | contig 12236 bp, 11 predicted proteins | sample 9134231 | NCBI WGS metagenome assembly JAEEGL01 (sample SAMN16246548, study PRJNA631951) | gut metagenome | biome: gut microbiome; feature: rumen; material: fiber-attached | host: Bos | place: Iran: Karaj | collected 2018-10
GCAATCGGTTACGAGTGCGGCTTTGCTTACCTTGTTGCCTTTGCAATCTACCAGATCGGAAGCATGTTCGCAGGCTACGGCAATGTGATCGGATTCATCCTTGGCCTTGCAGTTGTGGCTTACGGAGTCTACATGCTGGTCAGAAGGCCTAAGGAGAGCTACTGATATGGGAACTGTGGTCGTACTGCTGATACTTGTTGCTCTTGTTTCTTTGATTGTATTTGTTATGGTCAAGGACAGACGTGCAGGCAAAAGCAGCTGCGGCCATAAATGTGGCGCATGTCCGCTGGCAGGACAGTGCCATGCAAACAAGAGAAAGTAAATAACCTTTTTATTAACCCAAACCTTTAGGCTGTCGGAACCCTCCCCCGACAGCCTTCTTTTGTTTGGAGGATCAGGATTGTCTCAAAGCAACCTGCTCGGCCTCGACCGTGATTCTCATGGCCTCAAGCGAGAGGTCGTAGTCAGTTGCGTCGAATGTGCCGTTAAGACAGTCAAGGATGAAAGAGCCGAAGAATTCGAATCCCACATTGTCTCGGGCATCTATCATACGTTCGGTCTCCATGTCAGAAATGTAGACCCTGTCACCTGTCGAGGGACCTCCATGGCCCATGTCCAGGTATTTGCGCACCTCAATGTAGCCCTTGTCTCCGGTTATGAAGGCCCTGCCGTCACCCCACGCAGAAAGCCCGTCAGGGGTGAACCAGTCCACACGGATATAGGCGGTAGCACCCTCTTTGGTCCTCAGCACCATCTCCCCCAAGTCGCAGAAGTCAGGATACTGCGGATGCCTAAGGTTCACCGATGAGGCATAGACCACGGATGCTTCCTTGGTCTTTGTAAGGCACAGAAACTGCTCCACCAGATGGCAGCCTAGATCAAGAAGGACGCTGCCGTTTTTCCTCTTGTCAAAGAACCACAAAGGTCTTGTCGGGGCATTCAACCTGTGTGGGCCAAAGCCCTCATAGTGAACCACATCCCCGATGGCCCCATCGTTAACAAGCGAGATGGCTTTGATCATACCTTCGCACTGGAAGTGCTCGCTGAAGAAGATCAGATAGTGCTTCCCGGACTTGTCTCTGGCTTCTTTTATCATCCGGTATCCGTCAATGGTAAGAAAACCGGGTTTGTCCGAAAACACATTCTTGCCGGCCTGAAGCAGGCGAACAGACATCTGGGCTCTCTCATATGGGACGACACAGTTGATAACCAACCCTATGGACGGGTCGTCAATCATCTCATCTGCAGAGGCGCACACCTTAACATGGTCACCTACCCGACTGATGAACTCGGAGACCTTTTCAGGGTCGGGGTCGTACACGCAGGACACAGTCGCCCCCGCATCGGCAAAGCCGTCTATCATCCCATAGATATGCCCATGGGCGAGCCCCATGACCCCAATCAGAAAGCCGCCTTCCTTGACAACCTTCTTTGCCTTGACCTTCGTCAAAGCCCTGAAGTTCCTACCATCAGCCTTAGCCACAGTCACTTCCTCTTTCCAAGATAGGCAGATGCAATCTCCGGGTCAGCAAGGAGCTCTGACCCAAGTCCCTGTTTGAAGATCATCCCGTTCTCAAGGACATAGGCATAGTCACAGAGTGCAAGCGACTTGTTTGCATTCTGCTCGACCAGAAGAACCGTCGTTCCGCTGTTCTTGATGTTCTCGATTATCTTGAAGACATCATTCACGACAACGGGCGCAAGTCCCAAAGAGGGTTCATCAAGCATCAGGATCCTCGGCCTTGCCATAAGGCCCCTACTGATGGCAAGCATCTGCTGCTCTCCACCGGAAAGGGTGCCCGCATCCTGGTTTCGACGTTCCTTCAGACGTGGGAACAGACTGAACTGCTGTTCGATGTCATCCTGCAGGGTCTTTCCGTCCAGACGGTAACCGCCAAGTCTGAGGTTCTCCTCAACGGTCAAGCCTGCGAATATCCTTCTGCCCTCAGGGACCTGGATAATGCCCTTGCGGACAACCTTGTTGCTTGCAGTCGGGAGCTTCTCCCCGTCAAGGGTGATGCTGCCTGTGTACTTCACAATGCCGCTGATGGCATTGATTGTGGTGGTCTTGCCGGCTCCGTTGGATCCGATGATCGCTGTTACCTTGCCCTCCTCCACATCCATGTCTATGCCGTGCAGGGCCTCGATATATCCATATGAGACGTTCAGGTTTCTGATTTCCAGTACAGCCATTCACTCCTCCCCAAGATATGCAGCGAGAACGGTGGGGTTCACCTGGATTTCCGAAGGTGTGCCCTTTGCGATGGTCTCACCGAAGTTCTGCACGTAGAGATAGTCACAGAGGTTCATAACAAGGTCCATCCTATGCTCGATGACCACAAGGGCAAGACCGTTGTAGAGCTGCTGGATCTCCTTGAGAAAATCAACCAGCTGGAAGACCTCCTCAGGGTTCAGTCCTGCAGCAGGCTCGTCAAGCAAAAGGAGCTTGGGCTTGGTGACAAGGGCCCTTGCAATCTCGACACGCTTCTGGAGTCCATATGGAAGGCTGGTCGACCTGTTGTCAGCATATTTGTCCAGATTCAGAAGCCTAAGCACCTCCATTGACTGTTCTGCAATTCTCTTCTCCTCCCTCTTCATCCTCGGAAGCCGGAAGATCGCCTCCGGAATCGTGTATTTGCCGGAGTAGTCGATGGACACCTTTACGTTCTCCAGAACGGTGAGGCCTGTAAACAGTCTGATGTTCTGGAATGTTCTGGCAAGACCAAGCCTTGCGACCTGCACCTGGTCCATGCTGTCAATGCAGTTGTCGCAGAAGCTGATTGTTCCCTTTGACTGCTTGTAGATTCTTGAGATGACGTTGAAAATAGTGGTCTTTCCGGCACCATTCGGTCCAATTATACCCAACGTCTCACCTGGCCTGACCTCCATGTTCAGGTTTTCAACGGCCTTGACTCCACCAAAGTTCATGCAGAGATCTTTGCAGGAAAGGATCAGATCATTTTCCATGCTTGGCCTCCTTCCTCTTCGCGAAGAACTTGCGTACGGAGTCTATCGAGAACTCCTTCTCGCCAAGCATACCCGCAGGTCTGAAGTTGATGACCAGAAGAATCAGCAGACAGTAGATGACGGTTCTGAACTCCTGCAGTCCAATGCCGAATATGCTCACGGTCCTGAGCATCTCCGGGAAGATCTTCAGGAAGAACGCGGAGATGACAGAACCGATCAGAGAGTTGGTTCCACCGAAGAACAGGAATATCTGCATCTCTGCTGAGAGGTTCCAGGAGAAGGTGTCAGGCGTGATGACCCTGTTCTTGAGACCATAGAGGATTCCAGCAAGGCCTGATATGCAGCTGGCTATCACATACACCTTGACCTTTGTGTGGTACACGTCAATTCCGAAGCTCTTGGCCGCAGTCTCATCGGTCTTGAGCGCAATGCACATCCGTCCGAATCTGGACCGCTTCAAAGCCCAGGCGAAGAACACCGAGAACACTGTGAATCCGATGATGATCCAGAAGATTGACTTGACCTTCGGGATTCTCGAGTAGCCAATAGCGCCGTTTGTGTACTTCTCAAGCATGATTACGACACTAGATATCATCTCTCCGAAACCCATGGTGATCAGTGCGAAATAGTCTTTTCTCAACTTCAACGTCGGAATGGATATGATGTAGGCGCACAGTGCGCTGATTCCAATTCCGATCACTGCAGTGAGAACTATGGGCAGGTTGAACAGTTTTGCGATGATGAAGGTGATGTATGCGCTGATGCACATGTATGCGGCTTGCCCTAGTGAGAACATTCCGGCAAGGCTTGTGATTATGAATACACTGACAACACAGATCACCGAGATGCAGCTGTTCATTATTAGTCCAAGCTGATAGTTGTTCATAGATCCCTCCTCAGACCTTTTCCTTGGCGAACTTTCCGGAAATGCCCTGCGGCCTGACAAACAGGAACAGGAGCATGAGCACGAAAGTCATGACAGGAGTCGAAAGGGAACCGAACAGATATGTCCAGAACATCTCAATCACACCAAGAAGGAAGGCAGCAGTGATTGCACCACCAAGGCTTCCAAGTCCTCCGATGACGGAGGCGATGAAGCCCTTGACCATCATTGTCTGCCCCATGTCGGGGAACACCCCGTACTTGCATCCCAGAAGGACACCGGAGACGCCTGCAAGGAAACCTGCGAGCGAGAAGATAAATAGAAGGATGAAGTTGGAGTTTATACCCATGAGTTTGCTGGTCTCCGGACTGATTGATACAGCCCTCATAGCAAGACCTATCTTTGTTTTGTTTATCAGAAGAATAAGCAGGGAAAGCAGAACAACCGACACAATGAGGATCATCGTATCCATCCTGCTGATTCTGATGTTGCCTATATTGAATGTCGTTGAGCTGAACAGCATCGGGTAGCTCAGCGGGTTCTTGCTGAAGAATATGTTGAGGATTGCAGTGATGATGATTGCAATCGTCAATGATGAAAGGAAGTAATAGATGTTCGGGCTCTTGTTCCTTCTGATGCTTGCGTACACGATTCTGTCCAAAAAAAGCGCGAAGAACACTCCGCAAACCGAGGTGAAAAGAATCGTGACCCAAATCGGAGGAGCCGGATCGAAGGACTTCTGGAAGAAGAAGCCTATGAACGCACAGACGCTGATCATTCCACCGTGTGCGAAATTACTGAACTTGAGGACACTGAAGACCACCGCGAATCCGACCGCGATAAGAGCATAGACGGCCCCAAGTGATATGCCATTGAATAGAAGCTGAATAAACATAAGCCTCCCGAAACCGTTTCCCCCGCCCCTGTGGGCAGGGGAAGCGAGTTCATTTCAATCAGAGGGAATAAATCTCTTCCCAGCCGCAGATAACCATTTCCTTGTCTGCGTTGTATGTTGCGATGTACATACCCATGTTGTTTGGTCTGTGTGTTGCAGGATCGATGTTGATCGTTGCACCGTTGGACAGGACAACACCCTTTGTGTTGGCAAGAAGCTGAGCAAGCTCCTCTCCGTTTGTAGGATCCTTGGCCTTCTTCATGGCCTCTGTGAGGACTGCAACTGCATCCCATCCGAATCCGACGTTGCACTGTGGTGACTCTGTTCCGGTCTCAGCCATCTGCTTCTCAAGAATCGAGTAGATGATTCCCTGATCCTTGTTCAGCATGTCGTAGTTCTGGAGGAAGTAGATGTCATTAGGTGTGTTTCTGACCTGGTCTGCCATAGGAGGAGCAAGTGTGTTTGCACCGAGGATGGCACCCTTGAAGCCTGCATCGCGCAGTGCATCATAGGAAATCAGGTTCTGAGCCAGATAGTCACAGAGGAAGACTGCGTCTGCACCGCTGTTGACGATCTTCAGTGCCTGTGCGCTGTAGTCCTTGTCTGCCCAGCCGATTGTCTCAACTGTTGTGACTGTTGCGCCAGCCTTCTCGACATACTTGATGAACGGTTCGGCATGTGCCTTTGCGAAAGCGTTGCTTGGGTTGTAGATGACTGCGAACTTCTTCAGTCCAAGCTCCTTGAGTCCGAACTCGGCGATATCATATGACTGGACAGCACATGATGGCTCGCAGAGGAACATGTAAGGATAGACAGCTCCTGTGTCAGGGTTGGTTGTACAAATGTCATCCATGAAATGGCCGACGATAGGGATCTTATCCTCGGCTGAGAGGTCGACCCATGCAGATGCCGGGTTGGACAGAGCCGGTCCGATGATTGCGCAGACACCGACCTCGTCAACGAGCTTGTGGTAGGCGTTGATTCCCTCTGTGATGTCGTTCTTACAATCAAGTGTTGTGAGCTCAAGCATTCTACCATTGATTCCGCCATTGGCGTTCACCTGGGCAACTGCGTACTCAACGCCCCATGAATGAGGACGGCCCATGTTCGAACCGGAACCGGAAAGGTCCATGATGCTTCCGATCTTGATCGGTCCATCACTCTTTGCGGTCTCTGATGATGCATTTGCAAACAGAGCAAATGAAACCAGAAGAACCAAAAGACATGTTAGAATTCTCTTCATTTTTCTCTTCTCCTTTTATTATTTCTCATCCAAGCCTTGCTTGGATTTTCCAGTCATTGATGTTGGCGGCGATGAAATCGTCGTCAATGAGCTCAGGATAGCTCTTGATCACTCTCGTGATCTCCTCAGCCTGTCCGGGTGACATCTTCTCGTTGGGGTCAAGGCACAGAGTGTTCTTCATCAGACCCTGTCTGAACAGTATCTCATGCATACCGGACACACTTCCAGCAAAACTGTTGTAAGGGTCAAAGATTGCCCTGTTCATGTCGGTGATCGACGGTCCGAGCTCGATGAGCTCCCTGTAGTCGCCGTTTTTCCTTGCAGCTTTGATCTTCTCAAGGGTCTCGACTGCGGTCTTTGTCCAGTTGCACCAGTGTCCGAGAAGTCCTCCTTCGAACCTCTTCTCCACATATTTGTCACCCTTGCGGATTCTGAATGTCGAGAGGAAGTCTCCGATGATGTTGTCATCATTTCCGGTATACAAGGTTATCTCATCGTTTCTGCTGCTCTCGACAACAGCCCTGACAACCTCGAATGTGGAGTAGCGGTTGAAGCTTGCCACTTTGATTCCGATTGTGTTCGGAGTCTCGGAAAGCTCATGCCAGTATTTGTAGCTGAGCATCCGTCCGCCACATGCAAGCTGAAGATAGAAACCCACAACCGGCATGATTTCCGCCACAGCCTTCACCCTGTCTATCATGTAGTCCTCTGACCTGTCAGCAAGGCCACCCGGGCTGAGAAGCACAGCGTCATAGCCGCATTTGTGGGCAATCTGAGCCTCTTTCACAGCCTGCTCAGTCGGACCACAGACTCCACAGATCTTGAAGACATGCTCGCCTGTCTCTTCCTCGAAAAGGTCAATCTCATTTCCGACAAGAGAGATCACCGGCTCGAACAGTCCATAGTTGCGCATCGCGAACTGTGTGGTATGCACAGCAGTGGCTATCCCACGTGCTCCGGCGTTCAGATAGTATCTCATCAGAAGGCGCTCGACGCCCTCATCGAACTTCCTCTGTTCAGTAAGAGCCAAAGGGGTTGCAGGAATAACAGTTCCATTTCTGAAAACCTCTAACGCTTTATTATGGTCATGCATCAGTAACTACCCTTCCTTTCCTCAAAATGGGTTGGTTTGTCGATATATTTTCCTCCATCTCGTATCCACTCGGCCTGATACTCGATCATCTTCCCAAGTGGTACCTTCGGATATCCCATCAGTCTGTGGCATTCGCTTGTGTTCTCCAGATAGGCGTTCACACAAGGCTCACCGGTGAAAGACACCTCCTTGCCAAGTAGCTCACCAAGTTTCATGGCGACCGACTTGACCCCTATTGTCTCCGGTCCGCTTACGTTCAGAATCTTCGGCGGGTTGTCAGCGTACAGCAGGCTTCTTAAGGCATACTCGTTGGCATCGCCCTGCCAGATGCAGTTGAAGCAGGCGTTTTCAAGTCCGACCGGCTTGCCCTCCACGACCTTCTTCGCAATGTCACTGATGACACCATATTCGAGGGCGATGGAGTAGTTCAGGCGGAAGATCAGAACCTTTGTGCCGTACTTGCTGGCATAGTACTGGAACATCCTCTCACGTGCCAGAACTGACTGCGTATACTCTCCAATCGGTCTGACCTTGTCCGTCTCCAAAGAGCCTCCGGAGAACGCATCAGCAAGTGCATAGACGTTGCCAGAGGAGAACACCACAAATCTGGAGCGATAGAAACGCTCCAGGACCAGGACAGGCACAGCGGCGTTCATGCCCCATGTCAATGCCTCTCCTCCGTCTGTACCGAACTTCCTTCCAACCATGAAAATGATGTTCGGAACGTCGGGTAATGCCGCAATTTCTTCAGCCTTCTCGAGGTCACAGCTTATCGTTGTGACTCCCTTGCTCTCCATTTCAGCCCTTGCAGCGGCATTCGAGAACCTTGATACTGCATAGACCTTCTTCTTCAGTCCACCCTTCTTGATCGCATTGGCGGCAAGCATGGCCATAGTCGGTCCCATCTTTCCACCAGCACCAAGAATCATTATGTCACCTTCTATCTTTGCAAGATCGGCAATCAGCCTTTCAGAAGGTTCGCACAGCACCTCATCAAGTTTTTCTTTCGTCCACATTATGAGTCCTCCGTCTCCCTTTCTCCCGCTTTAGTCCATATCCATATACTCGAAGTATTGCTCATCTGTGAGCAATCTCTTGAAATCATCCTTGACTTTCCTTGCCATGGAGGCGTTGTCCCCAAGAAGCTTGAGAGCGAACCCCGTCAGAATCATGGCTCCCTGCATACACGTCCTTGAGATGTCAATGCAGGCGAAATCAGCACCGTGCTGCTGCCCCCTGAACCCACCAAGCAGAAGCTGGATGGCAGGCATGAGATGGGTCAGATCCCCTATGTCTGTTGACCCGACCATATCCGTTCCCCAGATGACGTTCCCATCTCCTAGCACCTGGGCACCCACCTCTGCGGCGACAGATGAGAGGTCCTTGTCCTGCATCAGCGGCAGATAGCCAGGAATCGTCTCGACGTATGCTTTGCAGCCCATCATCTCCGCTGCGGCCTTTGCACATCTGTCCACAATCCTGCATCCCTTCTCTATCGCTTCCCGTGTCCTGCCTCTGACATACGTCTCAATCCTCACATCATCAGGGACCGAGTTCACGATCTCCCCGCCCTTGGTGATTATCGGATGGATCCTTATGCTCTCCTCATCCCTGAACGTTTCACGGTTGGCGTTCACCCCGGCAAAGAAAAGCGTTGCAGCCTGAAGTGCATTCCTGCTCTCGAACGGGGCAGCACCATGTCCGCTCACACCCTCAAAACGTATATTCTTGGCTGTGAACCCAAGTGAGCCACCACCCACGTGCAGCCTCGCTTCCTCCTCCGGGAAGGCATGTATAAGCACCACCATGTCGATGTCCTTGAACACACCCAACCTGTAGAGCTCTGGTTTTCCGGAGAGGTATCTGATTCTCCCCTCCTTTCTCAGCTGCAGACGATGCGCAATCTCCAGAAACTCCTCTGCGGGAACCGCAAGCAGAACCACATCTCCACAAAGGCTGTCCTTCATCTCCATAAGTGCGGCACCTGCCGCATAGACCTGTGCACTCTGGATGTTATGCCCGCAGGCATGTGCAATTCCATCTTTTGCTGCCATCGGGTTCTGAGGGCTGACTACTGCATCGAGCTCTGACATGAGGCAGACGGTTGGTCCGCTTTTTGCGCCATGGATCCTTGCACGTATCCCGGTGCCCGCAAAAGGCCCCTCGACCTCAAGGCCCAGTTCCTCCCAGTAGCGTCTGAGGATTTCCGAGCTCTTGAATTCCGAGAATCCGAGTTCAGGGCAAGCCTGAAGCTCGGCAGCAAGCTGAAGAGCCTTGGCCAGATGCTTTCTCACGTATTTCTCTTCCATCTCAGCCTCCAAGATATGCAATGATCATGTCAGCTACGGATCTTATCCTTGCCGCCATCACGTCAGGATCCCTCAGGTCCAAAGATAGGACATCGCTCATAGTGTCCATATTTGTGAAGTAATTGAATCCGCAAGCGTAGATGGTCTGAAGCAGGTTGTAGGAGTTGACCGTCTCATGCAGTCTGCACTCTGCAGCTGCCTCCTGGATTATCACCTCAAGTGCCTCGATGATTGGCCCTTTCGGGTTTTTGAGCTTGCGCTCCTTATAGCACTGGGCATGGTTGAGGTTCTCCCACATGAGAAGCCGCACATAGGTTGGGTTCTGCGACAGGAACTCGAAGTCGAGCTTGATGAACTTTCTGAGCTTCTCTCTCCAGTCAAGGCCCTGCTGCTCGATAACCGTGCGCTCAAGGCGTGAGAACCTGTCGTAGACGGAATAGAAAACGACCTTGTAGAGTGCATCCTTGTCACCAAAGTATCTGTAAATAAGTGATTTGTTTGCCCCGGACGTCTTGGCAATGACATCCATGCGCGCACCATAGTAACCCTTTTCCGCAAACTCAAGTTCTGCAGCTTCGAGGATATCAAGTCTTGTCTTCTCGGCACGCTTCTGCAAGACAGTTTCTCCTTCAGTGCACCCCAATGGCAGCTTGATGTGACATTGCCATACGGGGCTTAAATGTAACTAAATAGTTTCATTTATACCAAAAATTTTAACTCCGCCTATTAATAGTTGTCAAATTAATTCTGCATAGCAAAAAAGCAAGGCTGTCGGAATCAGACCCGACAGCCTTCTTTTGTTCGTCAGAACTGGTTCTCGTCCGGATTTCGCTGGGCTGTGATCCCCAGAGCTGCAAAGTCGATTGCATCAATGCTCCTGCAGTCCTCATCGGAAAGCGTGAAGTCAAAGACCTTGGCGTTCTCAATAATGCGCTCTTCATGCACGCTCTTTGGAAGAGGGATGCAGCCTTTCTGAAGACTCCAACGCACACAGATCTGGGAGATTGACCTGCCATATTTTGCCGAAAGGCTCTGCATCAGATCGCTCTTGAAGATTCCGCCTGTGCCCATTGGGCTGTAGCCTTCGACCAGCATGCCGTGCGCTTTGCAGTAAGCGACTAGCTCATTCTGTGGAATGCCCGGACAGATTTTGATCTGGTCCACCATAGGTGGAATCTTGGCAGTCTCCATCAGCTTCTCATAGTGGCGCTCGAAGAAGTTTGAAAGTCCAATCGCCTTGAGCTTCCCATCTTCATATGCCTCTTCCATGGCTCTCCAGGCATCGGCATTGGCCTTGGCCCAGTGGTCTCGCACGCAAAGCGGGTTTAGCCAATGGATGAGATAGAGGTCAAAGTAGTCCAAGCCCATAACTGAAAGGGACTTTTCAATTGCAGCCTTTGCCTCCTCGTAGCCATGGCCGTCCTTGTCGAGCTTGGTGGTGACAAACAGCTCGCTTCGTTTGACCTTGCCCTCTGCAAGGAAGTCTCTGATGGCACGTCCGACACCCTGCTCGTTTCCATATGCAGTGGCGGTATCTATGTGCCTGTAGCCGTTTCTCAGCGCTGCCAGGACAGACTCATATGCAATGTCCCCATCAGGCGTCTGCCAGGTGCCGAAGCCCACGCACGGAATCCTTGTGCCATTGGCAAGCTCGTATGTCGATGTCAGTGATTTCGCTTCCATTCGTTCCCCCTCTTAAATTCATTATACATTGTGTTTTCGGCGGTTAACACAATTCTTTAGCTCTGTTCGCATGCCACAAGTCCGTCTCACTAAAAATGCAATAATCTGTTTTTTAGAGCAACTTTGTTCTCTAAAACAACGAAAAACAGAAATTTAGAGAGAAAAATAGGCTCCAGAAAAACAAAAGACCCCGCAGCAAAGCGCTGCAGGGTCTGATTGTCTAAGATGGAATGTAATCAGAACAGATCCCAATCCTTGATGTCAATTCCCTCAAGGATCTTCTTGTCGGATCTGCGCCTCGGGTCAATCTTCTTCTGGATCATGCGAACCAGCCTGACCATAAGGCCCTGAATCACGAAGTAGACAACTGCGGTCAGAATCAGGGCGAAGAACGCCTCATAGGTTCTGCTTCTGACAAGGTCGCTTATCTTGGTCAGATCCAAGACGGCGATGTAACCTACGACGGATGTCTCCTTGATCAGCGTCACAACCTCGTTGCTGTAGATCGGCAGGAAGTGGTGGGCAGCCTGCGGCAGAAGGATTCTGAAGAAGCTCTGTCCGTCAGAGTAACCCATTGCCGTTGCAGCCTCATACTGGCCCTTTCCGATTGCGTTGTATCCTACCCTGAGCATGTCGATCATCGAGGTTGCGAACATCAGAGAGAAGCCCACAACGGAGATCCACATTCCGGAAAGCCTCGAAGAACCGAAGATCACATAGTAGAGGATCATCAGGAACAGGACCGTAGGCATGCCATGGATCAGCCACATGAAGAAGTTGGTCGTCTTGTTGGCGAACACGTTGCCGTGTCTGCAGGCCATGTAGACCGCAAAGCCAAGAACAGTACCGATGATGATCGAGCAGACTGTGATCAGCGTCGTGACTCCGGCACCGGAGACGAAGAGCTTCCATCTGTTCTCCCTTATGAAGGTCTTGTAGAAGCTCTGCTGGATCTTCTCGAAGAAGCCAACCTTGGCAACCGCAGCTGCTTGGGCTTCTGCAGATGATGCGGCATAAGGGGAGTCGCCCATGATGACAAGGTACACAGGACATGTGTAGTAGACGTCGGAGAGCGTTCCTGTCTCGTTGCGCTCCTCGCTTACCACGATGTTCATGCCTATGTCGAACTTTCCAGTCTCAACGCCCGGGGCGATCGACTCGAA
>JAEEGL010180544.1_pt1 | contig 12236 bp, 8 predicted proteins | sample 9134231 | NCBI WGS metagenome assembly JAEEGL01 (sample SAMN16246548, study PRJNA631951) | gut metagenome | biome: gut microbiome; feature: rumen; material: fiber-attached | host: Bos | place: Iran: Karaj | collected 2018-10
CACTGTCCGCTATTTCCTGTCAAACAGCGCTCTCCGCTGCGTGGAAAGCCGCATTTTTTCCCGCATGCCTTCCCGGTCTCCCGCTTCCAGCATATCGCGGAATTTCTTCAGTTCCTCCAGGAACGTATCCATCTGCCGGAGCAGCGGCTCCCTGTTCATCAGGAACAGCTCGCTCCACATCGCGTCGTTGATCCGGGCAATCCGGGTCAGATCCCGGAAGGAATCTCCTGTATAATCCACCAGGTGCGTATTGTCCGAGCAGGTCATCAGGCTCACCGCGATACAGTGGGTCAGCTGGGATACAAACCCGATCATTTCGTCATGCTCCTCCGGTGACAGCTCCGCGATATGCCGGAATCCGAGGATCCGTCCCAGGCTTTTGCACCACTCCACTGCCTCCGGCGTGTTCTTTTCCGTCGGCACCACGATATAGTTGGCGTCCCGGAAAATCCGTTCGTCGCTGTTCTGCACGCCGCTGACTTCCCGGCCGGCCATGGGGTGCGCCGCGATAAACTCCACGTCGTCCCGCAGCGCCGCCTGGATATCATACACCACGCAGCTCTTGACGCCGGTGACATCCGTAATCATAAGTCCCTGCTTGAACAGGTGCTGCCAGTCCCGGATCCACTGCAGGAACACTTCCGGATACAGGGCGAAGATCCCCGCGTCCGCGTCCCGCACCGCGTCCTCCTCCACATGGTCGTACGCCCGGTCCACGATCCCATGCTCCAGTGCCCAGGCGACCGTTTCCGGATCCCGGTCGATCGCGGTCACATGAAAGCCCAGCCGTTTCAGTCCCCGGGCATAGCTGCCGCCCATCAGCCCCAGTCCCACGATCAGGATATTCTTTTTACTGATCCAGTCCATTTCAAGCCATCTCCCATAAAAGTACTTTGGCCTCTGCAACACACAAACGTCGTATGGTGACGCTGTTCCCTCCAGTGTCATCCTGAGCGCGGCGAATGATCTCCTTCCCCTGATCACTGATCACTGGCCACTGTTCACTAAAACCCACCTGACCCCTAACTCCTTCAACCTCTCCCAGTAATCCGGCAGGCTCTTCCGCACGGCTTCGGCTCCGTCGATTTCCCCGCCGGTCTTTACGCAGACCGCCGCCAGGGCCATCACAATCCGGTGGTCATTGTGGCCGGACAGGATTTCATCCGGCCTGCCCGGTTCAGCGTCCGGAACGACGATTTCATTCTCCCCGTTTTCCAGCCGGATCCCGAACTTTGCCATTTCCTCCGCCATTGCGGCGCCCCGGTCGCTTTCCTTGAACCGCAGCCGCCGGGTGCCGGTCAGCCGCGCTCCATGATGCAGCGTCGCCGCCGCGATCAGCGCCGGCGCCAGGTCCGGGCAGTCCGTCACGTCCAGTTCCGGCGTTCCTTCCCGGATCTTCCGGAGATATTCGCCATATACCCGGTCGCCCTGCAGGCTGTCCGGCCGCAGGCCGGTCAGTGAAACTTCCCCGCCCGCGTCGTTCAGGATCTCCAGGAACGCCGCGTTGGAATAATCCCCCTCCACCGCCGTCTCCCGGGGGTGATATGCCTGCCCGCCGGGAATATGCAGCGTTTCCGGCCCGTCCCACGATACCGTCACGCCGAAGTCTTTCAGCGCCTGCACCGTCATATCCAGGTAGGACCGGCTCTCCACCGGCGGCAGGATCCGGATCGTACTGTCCTCATCCGTCAGCGGCAGGGCGAACAGGAGTCCGGATATAAACTGGCTGCTGATATCTCCCGGTATCTCATACCGGCCGGGCAGGATCGTTCCCGCCAGCCGCAGCCCGCCGTTTTCCCGTTCCAGCCGGATTCCCTGTTCCCGGCAGATCTCCTCATACACCGACAGGGGCCGGCTCATCAGTTTTTCACTGCCGGTCATCCGTTTTTCGGTGCCGCTCAGCAGTGCCGGCGGAATCATGAACCGCAGCGTGCTGCCGCTTTCCCGGCACCGGAGATCAGCCGGACCGGCTTTCCGCGGATCGCAGCCGCGCACGGTCACATCCCCGTCCGCCATTCGCAGTTCCGCCCCCAGCGCCTTCAGGCAGTCCGTCGTCGCCAGTACGTCCTCTGACGGATCCACGCCGTGTATCAGGCTCTCCCCGTCCGCGAACCCGGCGCAGATCAGCAGCCGGTGCGCCATGGACTTCGACGGCGGCGCTTTCATCGTTCCCCGGGCCGCTCCCGGCATAATCTCAACTCTCAACTCTCAACTCTCCGATAATCACTGTTCACTGATCACTGTCCACTAAATAACTGATCGCCTCGAGATACCCGTCCGTCCCGTGCCCTGCGATCGTCTTCACGCACGCTGCCCGGACGTAACTGATCTTCCGGAAATCCTCCCGGGCGTCCACGTCGGATATATGGACCTCCACTGCCGGAATGGCCACCGCCTTGATCGCGTCCGGTATGGCCACGCTGGTATGGGTGTATCCGCCGGGATTGATGACGATTCCGTCCGTGTTTCCGTAGGCCTGCTGGATGATGTCCACCAGGTCCCCCTCGTGGTTGGACTGGTACAGCGTGACCTCCACACCCTGCTTTTCCGCGTGCTCCCGGATCTTCCGGCACAGGTCCTCATAGGTTTCCCGGCCGTAGATGTCCGGCTCGCGGATCCCCAGCATGTTCAGGTTCGGTCCGTTGATTACCAGAATTTTCACGCGTTCCACCTGCTTTCAATATCCTTCGCGGCATCCGCCGCCGATCCGGTCACGGCGATTCGTTCGTCCGCCGTTCCCTCATACACCGGCTTCCGTTGCCGGTACAGCGCCCGCATTTTCTCCCGGTTGTCCGCCAGCGGCCGGTCGTCGGTGGGAATCAGTTCCTCCTCCGCCCGGTCCAGCCAGAACAGCCGCCCGTTCCGCCGCAGGGCGTCCACGTTCTCCTGCCGGAGTACCGCTCCGCCGCCAGTGGAGATGATCACGCCGGTTTCCCGGGCCGCTTCCCGGATCACTTCGCTTTCCAGGTCCCGGAAATACGGTTCCCCGGACTGCCGGAAGATTTCCGTTATCTCCGTTCCGGCCCGGCGGACAATTTCCCGGTCCGTATCGATGACCTTTCGCGCCAGTTTTTCGCCCAGGATTGCGGAGACCGCGCTTTTCCCGCTTCCCGGCATCCCGGTCAGGACGATGTTTTCCTTCCCGCGGGACAGCCGGCGGAAGATTTCATCCGTCCGTGCCGGGTCGTATTCCGTGTCCCGGAAGATCCCGGCCGCCCGCACTCCCTGGGCAACCAGCATATACAGCCCGCCCTCTGCCGGAATACTCCGCCGCCGGGCTTCGGTCACCAGCATCGTCCGCAGCGGATGATAGATCACGTCCGCCACCGCCTGTACGCCGGGAAATCCGGCGAGCGACACCGGCGCCTCTTCGTCGTTCGGATACATCCCGCAGGGCGTCGTGTTGATGATCAGCGCCGCGTCCGCGTGGCTCCGCCGCGCTTCTTCATAGGTTATGGCGTCTTCCCGCCCGCCCCGGCTGACCCGGATTACCGGATCCGCGCCCAGCATTCGGGCGGCATATACCGCCGTTTTGCTTGTGCCGCCGGTGCCCAGCACCAGCGTTTTCTTTCCGGACGGATCCGGGCACACCCGGCGGATCAGCCTCGTCAGCCCGTCGCAGTCCGTGTTGTCGCCGTACAGCCGTCTGTTCCGGTTGACGATCGTGTTCACCGCGCCGATCGCCTTCGCCGTTTCGCTGATTTCATCCAGGTACGGTATGACCGCCTGCTTGTAGGGAATCGTAACGTTGATCCCCCGGAAATCCTTCCGGCGCATAAACGCGTCCAGTTCCTCCGGCGCGATTTCTTTCAGCTCATACGGTTCGCCGGTCAGCTGCTCATGAATCGGCACCGAAAAGCTGTGTCCCAGCTTCTCCCCGATTAATCCGTATTCCATATCAATCTCCGTCCATCCCTCTGGCTGCGCACTGACCGCTAACCCACTGTCTCCTGGCATGTGAAAACACGGATCACTGATCACTGACCACTAACCACTCATTACCAAATCGCTGCGCCAGCAGGTCGGCGACCACGATCGCCGTAACGCTGTCCACAACCGCCCTCGCCCGGTGCACGATCGCCGGATCATGCCGCCCGTCGATGGAAATCGTCGTTTCCTGATTCTCCGCCATATTCACCGTCCGCTGTTCCTTCCGGATGGACGGAGTAGGCTTCACCGCGCAGCGGAACAGGATCGGCATGCCGTTCGTGATTCCGCCGTTGATCCCGCCGTTATGGTTCGTGGCGGTTTCAATCTTCCCTTCTCTGATCACCAGCGGATCGTTCGCCTCGCTGCCCTTCATGTCCGCCATGGCAAATCCGGCCCCGAACGCCACGCCTTTGACGGCCGGAACCGAGAACAGGGCGTGCGCCAGTTCGCTCTCCGCCGAATCAAACCAGGGTTCGCCGACCCCCGCCGGCATGCCCAGCACCAGCGTCTCCAGCACGCCGCCGACGCTGTCGCCTTCCTCCGCCGCCCGGGTAATCGCTTCCCGCATTTTTTCTCCCCGCTGCTCATCCAGCACGGCAAAGACAGAAGCGTTCAGCTTCTCCAGGTCCGCCGCCGGGTTCCCGGAGAACGCCGCGTCGTCGATTCCCGCGCATCGGGCGACATGCGTCCCGATCCGGATTCCTTTCCGTTCCAGCGCGTCCAGCAGGATCGCCCCCGCGGCTGTCAGCGCCGCTGTGATCCGCCCGCTGAAATGCCCGCCGCCCCGGTAATCCTCATATCCGCCGTAGCGGACATGCGCCGCGTAGTCCGCGTGTCCGGGCCTGGCCGGACCGAAGGAGTAATCCCTGCTCCGGACGTCGCCGTTGGGAATCAGGATGGCCAGCGGTGTGCCGGTCGTCTTCCCGTTGAACAACCCGCTCACGATCCGGAAAGGATCCTGTTCCCGCCGGCCGGTTGAAATCGCGCCGGCCGGCCGCCGCAGCCGCAGGCGCTCCGCGATGAAAGCCTCATCCACCGGAATCCCGGAGGGCAGGCCGTCCAGCACGGCGCCGATTTCCGGCCCGTGGCTTTCCCCGAACAGCGTGACCGTCATGCTGCTGCCGAATGTGTTTTTCATGCTCGTTTCCTCCGCGGCCTTATTTGCTGGTACCGAATCGGGCGATATACCGCTGTTTCAGTTCCTCCGGCGTCATCTCCGCCATCCTGCAGCTTCCGGCTTTTTCCACGGTCACGGCGGTAATCCTGCCGTCCGCGGCCTTTTTGTCGTGAACCACCGCGGCCATAACCTTCTCCGGATCCGCGTCGCACATTGTCGGAAGCCCCAACCGCCGCAGCACCGATACCAGGCGTTCCCGGACCTCCGGCGCGCACATCGGCAGCATGCCCAGCGCCACGCACTCCCCGTGCAGCAGGCCGTTCTCCGCGTGCAGGCTCTCGATCCCGTGGCCCAGCGTATGGCCGAAGTTCAGGGCTTTGCGCAGTCCCTGTTCCTTCTCGTCCTCTTCCACCACGCGCTTCTTGATCCGCAGCGCGTTTTCGATAATCCGGTCGATGTTCTCCCGCCATGCGTCCGACTCGAACATCGTAAATCCCGCCTCGTCAAAACACAACGCCATTTTCGCCGCCTCCGCCAGGCCGTTGGCGATCTGGCGGTCCGGCAGGGTGGCCAGAACTTCCGGATCGATCAGCACCCGTTTCGGCTGGTAGAACAGGCCCACGATATTCTTGATCCCGTCCAGGTCAATCGCCGTTTTCCCGCCGATGGACGAATCCACCTGGGACAGTACCGTCGTCGGGATATTGTAAAAGTCGACGCCCCGCATATAGCACCCGGCGGCGAACCCGGCCATGTCGCCCATGACGCCGCCGCCCACAGCGGCCACACAGTCCTTCCGCGTCATGCCGAAGGCCAGCATCCGCCGTAGGATTTCCCGGAAGCAGTCGAAATTCTTGCTGCTCTCCCCGTGCGGCAGCGTGACGACTTCCGCCTCCCGGCACTGATCCGCCACAGCCTGCGCGTATACCGCCGGTACGCCGTCGTCCGTCACGATCAGTACCTTCCGCCGCAGGTTCAGCAGTTCGCCTGCCCGGCGGATACATCCGCGTTCCAGGATAATATCATAGCTGTCCTTTCCAAGTTCCATCGGGATGATCATGCCCGGATTTCCCTCCCCGTCGCGGTAGTAAAATAAAACACCGCTTTCTCTACAACAAGAAGCGGTGGATGTGCGCCTGCCCGTTATGCCGGACTATCTTTTGCGGCCATCCATCGCTCCGGTAAAATAATAATATGCGTAAGCGAACATGTTTTCGCGCTCCTTCCCGTATTCCGGGTTCAGCATACATCCGAAAGCGCGTCCTGTCAATCGCACCCGCCCGGGGGAACCGTTTTTTCTTTGTTTTCCCCGGGCTGCTGTCTCCGCTGTGCCGTTCGTTTTTCGGGGTCTGATGATCCGGTTTCTTCCTGTTTTTCCGGACTTTCTTTTTATATTTGTCTTTTGGGGACCGCTTATGATAGAATATCGGATAAGAAAACAAGCGGTAATAATTTAGAATTGGGATCTTTATGCGGGATAATCAACCATCCGAAAGGCGGAGCAGCATGAACGGTGACAGAAAAATGATCGGTATCTGCCTGTCCCAGGCGCATACCTTTCTGAAAACGGACCTGGTCAGTGAGCTGGACCGCGCTGCCCGCGCGGAAGGCTACGGCATCCTGGTTTTCAACAGTTCCCTCGACTATTACTGGTCCCAGAAGGGGAACAACGTCACGCGCTGTATCTACGACCTGATCCGTTACGATATACTGGCCGCCCTGGTCGTGCTGCACGACAATATTTATGACATGCCCCTGCTGGAGAAAATGATCCGCCGCGGGAATGCGGAAGGAATCCCCGTTTTCTATCTCGGCGGTATTCACGACCGCTGTGTCTGTATCACGGACGATTATTCGGACGCCTATAAAACAGTCATCCGCCATGTCATCCGCGATCATCATGCGCGCGATCTTTTCTTTATCGGCGGACTTCCGGAGGAGGATAATTCCCTGCTCCGCCTCCGGTGTTTCCGGGAAGTGATGGAAGAATGCGGCCTTCCCTGTCCGGAGGAGAATATTGCTTTCGGCAACTATATCGAGCCGGTGGCCGCTGAAATCGTACACGGCCTGATCGCGTCCCGTCCCCGCATGCCGGATGCAATCATCTGCGCCAATGACAGCATGGCCGCAGCGACATGCGATGAGCTGAAAGCCCATGGTCTCCGTGTTCCGGAGGATGTAATCGTGACCGGGTTTGACGGAACGCCGACCGCCTATCTGGTCCGTCCCCAGCTGACGACCTGCAATAGCAACCTGGGCGCGCTGGCGGACCAGGTTCTCTCCCTGATCCGGGATTTCCGCGCGGGGAACGCCCTGCCGGCCGTCAGCACGCATCCCTATAATCCGGTGATTGCGGAATCCTGCGGCTGCACCGGTTCGCTTCACCCGCGTTTCAACGCGTTCCACACCTTCCGCCAGGCGGAATCCATGTTCAATCATGAAAACACCACATACTACTCCGTCGAGCAGATGCTGGACATGAATGATATCCATGAAATACTGGAGCAGGTATCCGCGCTGCTGCTGCCGGATTCGGCGCTGTATATCAACCAGAGCCTCCTGGAATCCGATCCGGATGCGGAATATACGATGAGGCACCTGGAGGATAACCTGATCATGATTCCCTACCGGGCGCCGGATAAACCGCTCGTCTTCCGGAAAGTCTATATGAAGGATATGCCGATTCCGGATCAGAATCCTTCCGGGGCCACAATCATCAGCGTCGTGCATTCCAGCAAACTGGTCTGCGGTTATTACGCCGCGCATTCGTCGGATCTGACCGCCGACGCCCAGATGATCAAGCGTCTGAGCGACGTGCTGAACCTGGTCTTTTCCATCCAGATCGGCCGCCTCCGCCAGCGCCAGCTGACAGCGCACCTCGAAAACAATCTGTATATGGACTCCGCCACCGGCCTGGAAAACCTGAAAGGGCTGACCCGCTGGTTTGATGAATATACCGCGAAACCGGAAAACCATGACCGGGCGCTGGCCCTCTCCGTTTACGGAATTCCCCGTTATTCCTATATTTATGAAACATACGGGATGGCGGAAACGGAAGAAGTCATCCGCCTTGCCACCGAAGCGCTGCGGGCCGCGAATCCTGACGCGCCGGCGCTTGCCCGGATCAGCGAAGACCAGTTTGTTGTCGTCGACAGTGCGGAAGACGAGGAGGGCCTCTCCGCCCGGATCAACGGCACTGTATCTGATTTTTTCCGTCGGGTGGAAGAATACAACGCCCGGAATACCAAGCCGTATTTCCTGGAGATCAACAGCGGCTGTACCACCGTCGCGCCGGGATGGGATCAGGCGACGCTGGAAAACCTGATTCGCCTGGCCGTCGGTGAGCTGTACCTGAACCGCCTGAAGGAAGGCAGCCGGGTGGAAATCCACAAGAAGGAAAACCTGGCCCGGCTCTACAGCACCTTCTCGCTGCTGATGGAAAAGAATCTTTTCCGCTATTATTTCCAGCCGATTGTCGACGCCAGGGCCGGTGTTATCTATGCCTATGAAGCCCTGATGCGCACCGACGGGATGATTAACCTGAATCCGTTGGAAATCCTGGGTATTGCCCGGGAATATAACCGCCTGTATGACGTGGAACGGGCCACCCTGTTCGGTATTATGGAACGCTATGTGCATCATTACGCGGATTTCCAGGGCTGCCGTGTGTTTGTCAATACCATTCCCGGGCACTTCCTGAACAACGAGGACTGCGACCTGCTGGCGGAAAAGTACAAGAGTTATCTGGACTGTTTTGTCTTCGAACTGACGGAGGACGCCTCGGCGACGGACGAGGAACTGGAACGGATGAAGCACCTCAGCAAACCCGGTTCCCAGATTCAGATCGCCATTGACGACTACGGTACAGGCCACAGCAATATCGTAAACCTGTTCCGTTACGCGCCGCATATTATCAAGATTGACCGGGCCCTGATATCCGGCATCTCCACGGATCCCAACCGCAAACTGTTTGTGAAAAACACGATCGACTTTGCCCATCAGAACGGGATCCGGGCATTGGCGGAAGGCGTGGAAACGTCGGATGAGCTCCGCACCGTGATCAGCTGCGGGGTGGATCTGGTGCAGGGTTTCTATACCGGCCGCCCGGCGGAACAGCCGCTCCGGGCCATCAGTGAAAAAGTCCGGAACGAAATCCTGGAGGAAAACCTCCGGGCTGCCCGCTACAACAGCGAAGCCATTCTGTATACGCTCCGGGATGGGGAAACCGCAAGCCTCGTGGACCTGGCGCTGAAAAAAGTGACAGCCCTGCAGGTCGGTTCCGGCTCCTACACCATCAAGGGGATTAAATCCCAGAATATCGATATGGTGCTGCGTGTGGAGGATCACGCTGAAGCGGTCATTACCCTGAACCAGGTCAACATGAAAGGCGCCACGGAAACGCCGATCCAGCTCGGAAAAGGAAGCCGCGTCACCCTGGTCCTGGAAGGCCAGAACACCTTGACCAAGGAAGGGATCCGCGTTCCGGCCACCGCCTCCCTGACCATTGAAGGCACCGGCCAGCTGCATGTCCATAATAACCGGAATTATTCTGTCGGCATCGGCGCCAATTACAATGATCCCTACGGCACCATTATCCTGAATACGTCGGGCGCCATCACCATCCACTCTTCCGGCGACAAGGTGGTCTGTATCGGCGGCGGACGCAGCGCGGGAGACGGTATCCATATCCTGCAGGGAAACTGCACCCTCTCTGCCAGCGGAATCAATGTAGTCGGTATCGGCTCCGCTGCCGGGAAAGCGGACATCCATATTACGGATACCGCGCTCTCCGTGCATGGGGAAGGCAATGAAGTCATGCTGATCGGTTCTGTCACAGGGGATGCCCAAGTCCGTCTCTCCGGCGATATCCAGCTGTCCTCGGCCTGCGAGCGGGTCACCGGCCTCGGCACCCTGGCCGGTACCGCGGATGTACTGGTGGAAGGCGGCAGTCTCTCCGCCGCCCTCAATTGTGACGTGGGTGCCATCATCGGCACCTTCGACGGGGAAGCGTCGGTCCGGATCCGGGATACCCGGATCATGCTGCACGGTGAAGGCAACCGCGTGGCCGGATTCGGCAGCATCTCCGGTGCCTGCGACACCCGTGTGGAAAGCGGGGATATCCGCGGTGAACTGCTGGCCGGAGAACGCCTGTTGCTGGGCAACGCGAACTCCCGTTTTATCGTCACCGGCGGCAATTTCCAGATCTTTTCCGACGTCTCCGCCAGGCCGGTCTCACCTGCCGGGCAGCCGCTGTTTTTCCTGAACCCGAAGGAAGACCACTTTGAACAGACCTTCTCGGATAAGCGGGAAACCTGGACCTATACGGCCGACCGTGACCCGGACGGGCACCTCGGCGTCTGGATCCCGGCGGAAAACAAACCTTCCGCCTGACGGCGTAAAACCTGAATATCATGGCAGCGCCTGCTCCGGAGCCTTCCCGGAACAGGCGCTGTTTTGAGCAGGCGGATCACTGCCGCGGGAAATATTCCCGCCAGGCGTCGTAATCCGTGTGTATGCTTTCCACCGGGTTGTAGCTCAGCAGCCCGGCAAACGGCGTCAGCGATTCCGCCGGGCTGAACCCCTGCGCCCGCAGCGTCCGGTACCGGTCAATCGTCTCCTGTTTCCCGGCGATCAGTATCCAGTCGAACCGTTCGTTTTCCGGCCGGTCCGTGTTCTCCTCATGGTAGTGGATGAGTCCGTGCTTCTCAATGATCCCGTTTGCTTCTTCCGCGTAATGCCGGTATTCCTCCCGCGTCAGCGGCGGGGAAAGGGCCAGGCGCTTGCATCCGCCGGCCACGCATTCGCAGAACGCGGTAATCATTCCAAGCATAAAGGACCGTTTGTCGGTTTCGGTTCCGTATCTGTCGTCTGCCATACTCCTGCTTCCCTTTCGCTCCTTTTTTTCAGTATAGCATATTTCCGGCCGTCGCGCAGAAGATACCGGATAAAATCAAAACTCCTTATTCATCTTCCGGTTTCTCTGTGTTATAATCATACACGCACAAATGCCGGGCGGTGTCTCCGCCGGCTTTTCAGTCTTCATATTTTGGAAGGATTTCCAGATGGAAAGGTAGGTTATCTTATGAAAAAACTGCTGTCCCTGTTCCTGGTACTGGCTCTGCTGCTGGGCATCGTCCCTGCACTGGGCGAGGAAACGCCTGCTGCGGCTGCTCCGGAATCCGGAATTCCCGCCGTCGGCGACGTAATTGAAGGTTTTGAAGTCATGGAAATCCGGGACTTCCCAATCTACGGTGCCCAATTGATATACTTTGAGCACCAGAAAACCGGCGCGAAACTGCTCTGGATCGCCAATGACGATACCAACCGGGGGTTCTGTATCTGTTTCCCGACCCGGCCGTCGGATGACACCGGCCTGCCGCATATTTTTGAGCATGCGACCATGTTCGGATCGGATAAGTATCCTTCCTCCGCCCTGTTTTTCGGCCTCTCCTACCAGACGTATAATACGTTCATGAATGCCCAGACAGCGGATGCGATGACCCAGTTTCCGGTGGCTTCCCTGTCGGAAGATCAGCTGCTGGCCCTGGCGGATTATTATGTGGACTCCTGCTTCCATCCCATGATTATGACGGATGAGAGCATTTTCCGCACCCAGGCCTGGCATTATAACCTGCCGGACATGGACAGCGACCTGACCTATGAAGGCGTGGTGTATTCCGAAGTCAGCGGCCTGATGACGCTGGACAGTATGGCCTTGGAGTACGCCAACGACGTCACCTTCCCAGGTGCTGCGCTAAGTTATTCCTACGGCGGTCTGCCGGAAAGCATCCCGGAAATGACCTGGGAAGACGTAAAAAATTACCATAACAAGTATTACCATCCGTCCAATTCATTCACGGTGCTGTATGGCAAGCTGGACCGCTACGACGCGTTCCTGAAGCTGCTGAACAGCGAATTCTCAAATTATGAAAAAGTGGAATTCACGCAGGATGATCCGGGCTATACCCCGATCACCGAACCGGTAACAGCCTCATTCGCCTTTCCCATGGCGGAAGGTACAAATACGGCGGACCTGAGCTGTGTATACTATTATATTCTCTGCCCCGGCATGAAGGGTAATCAGGAGCAGGAGTTCCTGATTGACCATATTTGCCAGATGCTGAACCAGGATGGTTCCGTTCTTGACCGGAAGATGCGGAATACGTTCCCGTCAGGCAGTGTCTCCGTC
>JAEEGL010254207.1_pt1 | contig 12236 bp, 4 predicted proteins | sample 9134231 | NCBI WGS metagenome assembly JAEEGL01 (sample SAMN16246548, study PRJNA631951) | gut metagenome | biome: gut microbiome; feature: rumen; material: fiber-attached | host: Bos | place: Iran: Karaj | collected 2018-10
ACAACTTCTAATAATTAAAAACAAAATAATTAATAATATTATAATTCCAATTATAATAAATGTTCTTTTAGTAAATATTGGTTTTTTATCTTCACTTTCCATATATACCTCCACTACAATTATAATTTTATCTTTTATTAAAAACTTTGTAAATAGTATTTACACTTTTAAAGACAAGAAAAAAGATCAAAGCTTAACTTTGATCTTTTTTAATAATTATTTATTAGTAAGAAACAGTACTACCATATGTAGTTTGAGTTGTCTTATTAACTAAATCATAACAAGTACCACTTACGGCAATCTTACCACTTGGACAACTTGGACTCATTGCTGATGTAACACAATTACACTTCCAAGTAAATACTCCACCAGAGAAATTAACATTTGAAGTTGAACATGTGTATCCAGAAGCAACTGTCTCACCGGCACAAGTTGGTCCTGAAGTTCCACTCTTACTTGTTGTCTTAGTATATTCGCATTTGCCAGTACTACTGTTATAGTTATATCCAGCACCTGAACAACTAGTTGCTGCTGTTCCGCCAGAAGTCTTTCGACATCTACTACCATAAGCAACAGTTCCAGCTGGGCAAACATCAGTTGTAGTTACAGTAATTTTTACTGTACAACTCTTCCTATTTCCAGCTAAATCCGTAGCTGTAAATGTTTTAGTACTTGCAGTTGAATATGTATCAGTTAAAGTTGTGCTAACTCCTGCTGCTACAGTTCCACTACTAAGTTTAATACCACTGAATGCATCACTGAACACACGCTTTACTGTAACACCACTAGTACCATTAGTAGCTGTACATGTTAATGATGGAGCAGTAAAATCTGTGTAAACAGCATGTGCACCACACTTTGTTGTATTACCTGCTACATCGCCTACAGTATGATTAACAGTTGTTTGATTTGTAGTAATAGTTACATTACGTGTTCCAAGACCACCTGTTTGACATCCAGAACCAGAATCACTACAAATTATTTGAAGTGTATGGTTTGTATTTTTCCATACAGTATTTGCTGCATCACCATACTTACATGTTGGAGCAACTCCATCATAGTAAACATTGGCAACACAGTCTTTTGAAGCACCTTTCTTACTATAAATCTTTAATGTATATGTTTTAACTGTTGTACCAGCTGTAGGTGTATATTGTGCAGCTGGTTGTGTACTAGCACAGTCAGCACCAAGACAAGTAACCTTTACTGTTGGACGACTATTAGTCCATTTAGTATTAGCACCTGCGATAGTACCACAAGCAAAGTTTTCAGCAAGTGCGCCTGCTTTAGGTACAGTAATTGTTTTTGTACCTTGAACTAATGTTGTTCCATCGGCTCTCTTAGCATAACATGTTATTGTTGTTGTACATGTACTTGTTGTTGAAGTGTTTTTACCAGTTATTGTAGTAGTTGAACCAGATGAACCACTTACTGTTGCACAACTTGTATTGCTTGAAGTCCAAACATAATATGCTACTCCTGATACTCCAGATACTGTTGCACCTAATGTTGTTGTACCTGTTGCTGTAGTTGGATTTCCACCACTCACAACTAATGATGCTGTTGATCCACTTGTTCCAGGTATTGTAAATGTTTTTGAATTTTGAGCTACTATATTTCCACTAGCATCTAGTGCTTTGGCTGTTATAGTAGTTGTACAAGCAGCTGTCTTAGTATTTTTACCAACTAATGATGTGCTTGATGATATACCACCAGCTGTTGCACAGCTTGTATCTGATGAAGACCAACTATATTTTGATGCCGTTCCACCAGATAATAATGCGCTTATTGATGATGTACCTGTTGCAGTACTTGGAGCACTACCACTTATTGTTAATGTTGCTGTTAATCCTGTCTTACCAGGTACAGAAACTGTCTTTGTTGCTGTTGCAATTGTATTACCACTTGCATCTAATGCTTTTGCAGTAATCACAGTTGTACAACCACTAGTGCTTGTGTTAACACCCTTTAATGTTGTGCTTGATGATATTCCACCAACTGTTGCACAACGTGTATTTGATGAACTCCAACTATATTTAGAAGCTGAAGCTCCACTTAATAATGCGCTAAATGTTTTTGAATCAGTAGCTGTGTCTGGGTTGCTACCACTAATTGTTAATTTTGGTACAACGTTTGCAGCTACAGTTACAGTTACGCTCTTAGTTGCTACACCACCTCCACTTGGGCCGACTGCCGAAGCAGTTATTGTAGTTGTACATCTAGATGAACTTGTATTTACACCAGTTACAGTTACAGTTGTTCCTCTAAGAGGTACTGTTGCACAACTTGTATTAGTTGAAGTCCAAGTATAATATGCAACTCCTGTAGATGGTGGGTTTGTAGTACTTGCTGTCAAAGAAGTAGTACCTCTTGCAGACGAAATACTTGTTGAACCAGTAATTACTACAGCTGGATTTGCAGTTACTATTCCAGATACTGTATATGGACAAGATGCAGATGCAACTGTTCCACCAGTTGAATTAGTTACTTTAACTGTTAATGTGTATGAGCCATCCCTCTTAGAACTACAAGAGATTGAACTACTAGCTGCACTACAAGTTGCATTTGCTGAACTTATAGTTCTTGAAACTGTTTCTCCTGCTTTTAAGTTAGTTACTTTAGCTCCGAAGTAAGCTACTCTCTTATCAACTGAGTATGATAGACTACCACAAGTAATAGCTGTCTTAGGTACCCACTTGATTGATACTGATCCAGTTCCACTTGATGTTGAAGTACCATTTTTATATACTCCACTCTTCAATGAAACTGATGCTGTTGTTGAACCAGAAGATGCTTGTACAACTGCTGTTACAGTTCCACTTGCACCAACGCCTCCGCCAACTACACTACATCCGCTACAATTAACTGCAGATGATACAGAGCTGATGTTTCTAGTTAATGATCCAGATCCACCTGGTATACTACAGTTGAAGTTAACTGTTGCAGTTTGCCCCGATGTTACACTAATTGATCCAGCGCCAGAGATTGAACATATTGGTGCTGCTGGTGCATTAACTGTAATTGCAACACTTGTTGCATTAGAGTTTCTACTACCATTCTTGAATGCTCCAGCTGGAATTGATACAGATGTTGTACCTGCAGCAATTGCTTTAACAGTTACAGTTATTGAACTATTAGTATATGCTGGAACTCCTGGCATACTTAATCCGCTACCTACACTTGGTGTAGATGCTACTCTAGTGATTGCCCCACCAGATCCACTTGGTAATGTACAACTAAATGTTACAGTTGTTGTTTCACCAATATTTAATGTTGATTTGCTAGCACGACCACTACATTGTGGTGCTTTACCAGCGTTTGAAATAGTGAAATTGTAAGTCTTAGTATCTGTTAAGCCATCGGCGTCAGTTACTACTACTGTTCCACTATATGTTTTGTTTTGTGTTAAATCAAATGTCTTAGCCCAAGTTGTTCCAGTAGTTACTGTTGCATTAGCTGTTAATGAACCAGTTACTTGAACTTTGAAATTTGTTGTATCGTCTGATGCTCTTACAGTCATTGTTGGTTGTATACCAAGTAATGTTGATAAAGCATCAGTTCCTGATACTGTTATATTTGCAGATGGAGCGCGAGTTCCTGCAGGGAATTTGTCTGGAGTAATTCTACATGTATGTGTATTTCCAGCAACGTCACTTATTGTAAATGAATAAGTTCCTGCGGCATCTTGATATTGTGTATATCTTCCGCTTCCACCATTCCATCCAGCTGGCATTTCAGTTTGTAAACCGCTTTCAGCATCACTTGCTGTTGCAGTTAATACATAACCAGAACCTGACTTAGCAGCTGTAATAGAACATGTTGGTGCAATTCTATCAATATTATTAAATGTATATGTATGACTTACTGGAACTGAGTTGCCATCTGCATCAGTTACAGTACCAGTCACTGTTACTGTACCATTCTTAAGTACACTATAAGTTATTGAAGATGATGCAGCTAAACTACTTGCTGATCTATTAGCTCCGTTGAATCTTAAATTATATCCAACACCAGCTTTATCGTCAGTTATTGAAACTACAGCTTTACCTTCTCTAACCCAACCTGTAGCAGTTGCTTCAGGTGTTTGACTATAACCAATTTCTGGTTTTAATTCACTTGATGGTTTGCTAACTCTTATTGATACTGAAGCACCCTTATTTTCGTGTCCAGATGGATTAACATATAATCCTGATGGAACGGAAATTGTTGCATATCCAGGGTTAACACCAGTTACTGTAAATGTAGCTGAGAAATAAGTTGAGCCACCACAGTATCCTGATTGACATAAATTACCACCTAATGTAACTACGCTACCAGTTTTTCCATCGTCTTTAAGATTAGTCAATATATATGTTGGCTTATCATATGCACGTTTGAATGATGTTGAACCATTTGCGCTACAATTAATACTTACATAAGTTGATTGACCAACTTCTATAGATTTTGAATTTGCTGTTACAGAACAAGTAGGAACTTTAGAGTTATCCATTAAGTCACCAGGGCTAACCATAATTGTTGCATTACCTGATTTACCATTACTTGTTGTTGCAGTGATTACAGCAGCAATGTTATCTTCTGTTTTATTTTGTTTTGTTTGACTTACGTTACCATAAGCGTCAACTTTAACGTAATTTGAAGAACTATCCCATTTTACTTGTTGATCAGCTGTTGCTGGTTCTACGTAAGCTGTACATTTTGATTTATTATAATCTGGATCAACACCTTCAAATGTATATTTAGTACATGTTACTTTTACAGATGTTGGTTCATCTGTACCAGTGTTATCCGTACATTTTGTAGTATTTCCAGACCAGTCAATTGCTACAACATTTTTCTTAGTACTTGAAGTTACTGTTACTGAGTTGATTCCACTTGCTAATGTTTTAAGAGTTCTACCGTCTGCTTTTACATAACGAATTCCCTTACCATTATCGCTTGCGGTTATAATAAACATGTTTTTACCATATTTTCTTACATCGCAGCTTGGGCCTTTAGAATCAGCATCGTATGTATAAGAAACTTCTGCTGTTAATCCTTTACTTGTTTTCATAGATGCACATGCTGTCCATTTACCTATATAGTTTTCTCCAAGGTTAACAGAGAATCCCACTTTAGCTTCAGGAACATCTGAACTTCTCTTATCAGTAGTCTTACATGCAGCTCCATCTTTAGAATAACCAAATGCAACTTCAGTTACAACTTCATTTGGGTTATTAGCTTTAGCTGTAACATTTAATGTCCAGCCACCCTTATCACTACCAGAGCCATAATTTCTGCTCATGCTAATAGATGGTTTTTGGCTAGCTCCAACATTAACAGTAATTGTGGCGCTGAGTTCTTTACCACCAGCCATTTCAACCCAAGCTGGTCCAGCCCAAACGGTTACTGTCATGCTTTTTCCTTCTTGTTTACCCTTAATAGAAATGTTTCCATTTCCAGAGCCATCGCTTCCGCCAGAACTACATTCAACATATTCTGGAGAATTACTCTTACATAGATTTACTGGCTTATGAGTATTATCTGACATTAAAAGCCATGCTTTTACACTCTTAGATTCATTTAAGTTCAAATCTAATTTATTTGTACTTACTTCTAATTTTAGTGGAATAGCACCACTCTTACCATCTACATCTTTATTTAAATCTGTAATATTAACACTACCACAGCTAGTACTATTACCAGCGACGTCGTAGATTAATACACTATATTTACCTGTTGAACTTATTGGATAAGTTGCTGATCCAACGCCAGTAAAGTTTACTGAGTTACCAGAGAATACAGCATTCTTAAGTCCACTCATTTCATCAGAAGCATTAACTACGATTTTCTTTAAACCCGAATCGTATTTAAATGAACTACATGTTGGATTCTTAGAGTCAATTTTTGTAATTGAATTACTTATACTATATTCTTTACCTTGATAAGTATATTTTACTGTTACACTTGCTGTTCCAGGAGTATCATCTAAATAAATAGTTTTTACACCTGAAGTTAAAGTGCCGGATTGTGTTTTTCCAACACCAGCAGAATCAGAAGTTGAATATGTAATTCTTTGAATATCTGTAATTCTACCAGCTACAGTAATTACAAACTTACCACTTCTATGCCATTTGTCGTTTCCAGCAGTTGTAACTGCTTTAATAGTGATTACGCCTTCGCCTACTTCAACTTCAGTTGGGCAACCAGGACATGAAGGTTCTGTTGGTTTTGGTGGTTTTGAAGGTCCAGGTGGAACATATCCGCCACCGCTCTTAACTGTTACCTTCATAGTGTCACAAATATTAGTGTCAGCTTTTGCACATACTTTAACTGTAGTTGTACCTTTAGCTAAAGCTGTAAGAGTACAGTTGCTTTCACTTACTATGCCACTTGTACCAGTCACCGTACAGATTGCTTCTTGTTCGGCATCACTTGGTGTGATTGTAAATGGAATAATATATGTATCTCCAACCGAAAGAGTTACGTCTTTACTACCATTTATATCTATTTTTGTTGGTTTTGGTTTTTCAGTTATGTCATCGACACACTTGCCATCAACTAATACTTGACCTGCAGGACATTCTTTTGGTCCACCGTCGTCTTTATAAACTTTTACAGTGGCCATTGCTGAATATTGTCCATCAGCAGATCTAACAACTAATGTTGTTGTTCCAACTTCAACGCCTTTAATTACACCATTTTGATTTACTGTTGCGATTGATTCATCAGCCATTGAATAAACCAAATCAGGTAATTGTGCATCATGTGGAGTTGGTGAAACACTTACTAGTTTACTCTTGCCTTTTTTAACTTTGTATGTTCCAGCGCTAAGTTCGATGCCAGTTAACCCACTAGGCTTCTTAGTTACTGTTACAGTACATGAGGCAGTTTTACCACCATCTTCACTGGTTGCAGTGATTTCAGCAGTACCTTCACTAATACCATGTACAAGACATGTATCAGGGTCTACTGAAGCGACTTCTGGATTATTTGAACTACAAGTAATCTTTTGATTTGTTGCATCACTTGGTTCTACATATGCTTGAAGCAATTGAGATTCTCCAGGAGCCAATGTCATATATAGTGGTGAAACAGTAACACCAGTAACATTATGGTTGCCATTACCATTACCACATCTTCTCAATAATAACAATATGATTAATATTATCAATATTATGGCGAGTACTGTTAATATTAATCGTTTCGTGAATATCGGTTTTTTATCTTCACTTTCCATATTATCCTCCCTCTATTATTATCAACTATAATTTTACAATTTATTTTACACTTTGTAAAGATGTTTGGCATGAATATTTTTTTATTTTCTATATCACATTTCTTTTTTTTGAATGTTTTTCTTTTAAATAAATAAAAAAATATTTTCTATATTTTTTTGCTTAGAAAAATATTTTTAATTCATCTATATTATGATATAATTATATGTGAGGGGCACATAGTGTCACCTTGGTTTCGTTTAGATATTTAGTATTTAACTAAATATCTTTTTTATTTACAATTTAATCAATATATGCTATTATTTAATTGGTAATGATATTACCGTAGTTTTGTTTTTTGGATATTAGTTTTTACTAATACCCTTTTTTATTACAAAAAAAGAAGACTTCATGTCTTCTATTTTTTTTGACTAATAATCCAATTTGTATATTCTTGACTATCAAGTACTCTTTCACTTATGTCGTGTCCTCCGCTTACACCAGAGAGTGTTGCATTACCGCCTTGGGCATTTATCTTATTAACGATATTAGTTGCTACTTGATATGAATCATATTTTCCTTGAATAAATAGCATTGGTTTTTTAATATAATTGGTTGGCATTGTGAAGTAATCATAGTATCCTGAAACAATTACCATTCCTGCAAATCTATTTCCATATTGATTTAGCATTTTAGATGCACCTGTTGTTCCTGCTGATCCACCTGATATTATTATTCTATCTGAATCAACATTATAATTATTTGTTACGTATGTGATTACTTCTAAGATAGCACTTATTACAGTATCATTTGCAAATGAACAACTGCTATTACAATGTGGTGCTATCATCATATATGGATAGTTCGTACCTCTACTTACAAATAATGGGAATGCATATTTATTAACATCATTATAATTACCATGACTACCTGCTCCATGTAAGTATACAAGTAGTGTTACTTTTTTTCTTGCTGATCCTGCTGGTATATAATGCCAGTATCCTTGAGTTCGACCATTACTAGCTGTATATGTTTTATATGTATAACTTCTAGATATAGTTGTTGCTTTATTAACAACATTGCATTTAACATTAATAGTATTATTTGCCATATCAAATATATCAACACTAGCAGTTTCATCCATTGTATTAAATTTATATGATGTTGCTGTTATTAAACTTGTTTTATTATTGCCATGATAATATATATATCCTTTTAGTTTATAATTGTCACTTGCTTTAACAATTATTTCACCACTTTTATCATATAGATTTAATGTACAACTTCCAGTTGGTTTTACTGTATCAACATCATTAATAGTTACTTCATATTTTGTTACGTTTCTACTTTTATCATACATTTCAAATATATATGTACCATTTGCTGTTACTTTATATTTTATATTTCTTGATGATGTTACATCTTCATCAGGTAATACTGTATGTAAGTAGTTGGGATCGCTTATATCAATATCAATCTCTTTGGAACTTGCATAAATATCTCCTTTAGTAGTAGCCTTATATTGAAAATCATATACTACTACTCTTCTTATGACTGTTTTTTTAGTTCCAGAACTATTGATGACTGAGTATTCTAAATTATATTCACCAACTGTATTTGTTTTAACACTACCTGTTATTGTAACTTTATTAGTTAGATTCCCGTCAATATTATCTGTTGCATTATATCCCGGTTCTTTATAAGTACCACCTTTTAATATATAGTATGGATTACTTCCTGAAAGTTCTAGTTTAAAACTGCTTTCATCTTTCCCTACTACTATTATTCTTCTTTTAATGCTTTTAGAAAATATACCAAATTTAACTGTATATTCTATTTCATAGTTACCTGGTTTAGTCATATCGACATGGTTATCAATTTTAATATCTTTATCTAATTCAGAACCATTATATGTTACTATACAACCAGGGTCTTCCCAGGCATCTCCTGTTGTTATATATATTATAGGATTACCTTTTAATGAAAGAACGCTTTTTTCATTTTTATTATATTGTACTAATAAATAGATGCCTATTATTAGAACTAAAATAGCAAGGCCAATTAAAACATATTTAATTATTTTATTATCTTTCATGATAGACCTCCTATTCTAATAGAATTATACCATAAAAAAATATCAATTGATTTTGATATTTTTTCTTTTCTTTATTTTAATTATTATACTTAATAAAATAATACTTAATAATGCTCCACTTGTATCTATTAATATATCTATATAGCTTGAGGTTCTTTCTCTGAAGTATTGATGGTATTCATCAGTACATGCATATATTATAGATATTATAAGTGCAATCAAGAATACTTTTTTACCTCTTACTCCACTTTGATATAAAGCGTTTATTAAAAGAAGAGTTAAAACAAAATATTCAAATACGTGCATTGATTTTCTAGCTGTAAAATTTAATTCTTGAGCTTTTTTTTCAACTTTTTTTGGTTCAACCTTTTTATTAGTAATACCTAAGTCATTAGTTGTTTCAACTGTTTTTTTAATTGTTGTTTCAACTACTTTAGTACTTTTACTTGTAGATTCTTCTCCATTCATATTAGATAGATAGAATATTAATCCCATCCAAGCTAATACTAAGATCCAAGAAATAGTAATAATTATAATTTTTTTCATATTATCACCTGTTTCCATATATTATATATGTTTTAATATATAAATACAATTAAAAAGATTCTATTGAATCTTTTTTAAATCTAAATAGCTACCTAATAATTTATCATCTTCAATGTTTTTAAAAGGTATTAAGCCACTACATGTAATAAATGTTAATTCACCAAAATAAAGATGTCCATTTATTTCATACCAGTCTACTCGTAAGTGAGGTGTATCTTTAGAAAGTATTTTTGAAAACTCTTTCATTTTTTCAAAGTTCTTTGGTCTTTCTGGAATAACGTCCATTTTCTTATAATCTTCTCTTTCAATATCAAGTAAATTATAGTCCATATCAAAAAATGCAATTGATTGATTAACTGTATGTGAATTATTACTTATATACATGATTTTAGGTTCTCCATGAAAACAAAATATTTTATAGTCTTCAATGCTGGAGCCATCTTTATTTTCCATGTACTTTTCAACAATAATTCTTGGGATTACTTCTTTATATACTGGTTCTCTTCCTTCATTAAAGTAATTACGTTTAAGACATTTTTCGATTTTTTCTCGAGATCCTTCTTTGTCAAAATTACTTTTATCTTTACATATAACAAGTCCACCAGAATCATGAGTACATTTAATAACAAACTGATTAGGTAATGCATCAAAATTGATTTCATCAAAATTACTATATACTCCATATGTTGGAATAATATATTCTTCACCAATTATATCAGCAACATATTTTTTAGCTTCATATTTATCAACCATTTTAGCATATATTGGTTTATAATCATTAAGTTTTAACCATTGAAGTTTTTCATTAAATGTTAAGGGATTTTTTAAATTTAATTTGCGATTAAATTTAGCACGATAAACCATTTTAATAAATGTTTTATCACTTACCCATTTAAGCATATCTCTTCTTTTTAATCCATATACAATTCTTTTATATAATTTACCCATATTAAAACCTCACTATTAAAGTATATCATTATTCATATTCTTAATCAATTAAGTAGTAACAATATTATTATTGTGATATAATTAATTTGAGGGGCACATAGTGCTACCTTGCTTTGTTTGGAGATATTTAGTTATTTGCTAAATATCTTTTTTTATTACAAGAATAAGCAAGAATAGAATAAATAGTATCAATATTATGTATCTCAAGAGATTTAATATGTAATATCTTTTACTCATATTATCACCTCCTCCTTTTGTAATAAAAAAGAGCAAGGTAACTCTATGACCCCATACTAATATGATACTTTTTTTATTTTCAGTTTCCTTTTTCAAAATAAAAAAAGATACTTTTATTAATTTATGATATAATTGTCTTGAGGGACTTACAGTCACCTTGAATTTTTGGGGATATTTAGTTATTCAACTAAATATCTTTTTTTATTACAATGATTAGCAATAGGAGAATAAATAATATTAAAGCAGTAAGCAACATTTTGCTTAAAGTGTAATATTTTTTACTCAACGTTATCACCTCCTTTTTTGCAATAAAAAAGTCCAAGGTGAAATGCCCTCAGTAATAATATACGATTTTTATTTTTAATTTCCTTTTTCAAAATAAAAAAAGATAATTCTCATTATCTTTTTTAATCTCTACTAAATATATCTCTTGTATAAACTTTATTTCTAACATCATTTAAGTCTTCTTCAAGTCTATTTGCTAAAATTACATCACATACTTCTTTAAATAGTTTTAAGTCATGAACAACTTCAATTCCGTTAAATGTGTTTTCTTTAATAGTTGGTTCATATATCATGATATTAACGCCTTTAGCTCTTAGTTTTTCAATTACACCTTGAATAGCGGATGCTCTGAAGTTATCAGATCCACTTTTCATTGTTAATCTATATACACCTACAGCATCTGGATGTTTATCAGCTATAACATCTGCAATATGTTGTTTTCTTGTATCGTTTGATTTAACAATTGCTTCAATCATGTTTTGTGGAATATCTTTATAGTTAGCAAGTAATTGTTTCGTGTCCTTTGGTAAACAATATCCACCATAACCAAAAGATGGATTATTGTAATGAGTGCCGATTCTTGGATCTAAACAAACACCTTCAATAATGTCTCCTGTATCTAAATGATTCATTTCAGCATATGTATCAAGTTCATTGAAATATGATACACGAAGTGCTAAATAAGTATTTGCAAACAACTTAACTGCTTCAGCTTCAGTTGAACCCATAAATTTAACTGGAACATCTTCTTTTAAAGCAGCTTCTTTAAGTAAAGATGCAAATTCTTCTGCTCTTTCTGATTTTTCTCCAACAATTATTCTTGATGGATATAAATTATCATATAAAGCTTTACCTTCTCTTAAAAATTCTGGTGAAAACATAATATTATCAATATCATATTTCTTTTTCATGTTTTCAATAAATCCAACTGG
>JAEEGL010341342.1_pt1 | contig 12236 bp, 10 predicted proteins | sample 9134231 | NCBI WGS metagenome assembly JAEEGL01 (sample SAMN16246548, study PRJNA631951) | gut metagenome | biome: gut microbiome; feature: rumen; material: fiber-attached | host: Bos | place: Iran: Karaj | collected 2018-10
CGAAGATATCGACGGACGCGCCGCTTCCGTGCTTTACGGTTATCGTCGTGGCGAACATGACGAGCCAGATGAAGAGATAGCGCATTATCTCCTCGCTCCATGAGAGCGAATTGTTGAGCACGTATCTGCAGAACACCTGCAGCGCGCACACCACGGCTATGACGCCGAGCAGCGCTCCGCTGAAATACTGACAGAATCTGTTGATGATCCCGTCAACGTTTTTAATAAGACTCATCTTTCTATCTGCTTCTCCTTTATGATCTGCTGCTTAAATTTCTGAGCCTGTTTCCGTTATATAGATGCGTATTCATTTCTTCTATATAATAGACCAGTTTTATACTTATTGCACCCTGTTTTTATCGTCTGCCCGCGCGGCTCCCGAGGAGCACGCCGTCCAGGACGCAGATCCCTGCCGCTATCACCAGCAGAGGCACCGCGAAAGACCAGCGGTGCGCGCCGTTCTCGATAAGGCTGCCGACCACTCCGGAGAAGAGCGATCCGACCATTATCGACAGGTTCGCGCACGAAAGGTTCGCGGCGTAGTTCTCCTTCGCGTATTCGGAAGACACGAACGCGGCCGTTACGGTCGGTACGCCCCCGTATCCGACGCCCGCGATCAGGAAGCCCGCCGCTCCGAGCAGGCCGTTTCCGGTCCCGGCCGAGAAAGCGATGACCAGCAGCGCCGCTATATACGCGGCGACGTCGATGAGCATCGTCGGCTTCTTTCCCCTGGAAGCGTAGAGCTTTCCGAAGAAGAACCGGGAAAGACCGTTCGCGACCGACATGCAGCCTACGGCTATAGTAGCGAGGCCGGCAGCCACTCCGGAAGCCGTCATGACCGTCTTGGCGTGTCCCATGAGGCTCGTCCCGATGCAGTTCGAGAGCGATATCACCGCGAAGAACAGCCAGAACCTTCTGTCCTTCAGCATGACCGCCGCGCTGCCGCGGTCGCCGCTGCCGATCACTTCGTTCGAAGCGAGCAGGAAGGACGCCGCGAGTATCGACAGGCAGTCGCACAGCCCGATGAGCAGATATACCGTCCTCCAGTCGACGCCGCTGTCGAGCATCTTAGCCGCGAGGCTCCCGAGGAGCAGTGTGCTGGCGCCGAAAGCCATGAGCATCGTTCCGGTACGGACGATCTGCTGATCGCTCGTGCTGAAACGGCCTATCTGCTGGAGGATAACAGTATAGGCGAGGCCAACTCCGCTGCTGCTCAGGACCCCATAGCTTATATACAGTTGGACTATGTTTCCCGATAAGCGCGACGCTATCGCGAATCCTGCGATCGTGAGCGCGGCCGCGATACGCATGATGGCCGCGGCGGAGATCCTGTTGAGGAGCCTCCCTGCCGCCAGCATACCGAGGCAGAAGAACGACATCACGACCGTGTAGTTCACGCCGAGCTGCGCCGCCGTCCAGCCGAAGTTCTGCGCCAGAGGCACGGAAAGGATCGACCAGGAATATATCGTTCCGATGCAGAGCATCGCGACGAAGGCGGATACGAGCGCGGCTGTTTTATTTTGTGAATATTTTGGCATTTTCTTCCCCGCGCAGTACTCTGAGCGCGCCGCCCGCGAGAGCGTCGAGCTCGTTTTCGCCCGGTATTATCGTAAAGGGCGCGAAGAATCCCGCGTATTTTTTGATCCCGGACACGAGGCGCTCGGAATACGCTCCGCCGCCCGTCAGGATGATCCTGTCGATCTTTCCGCTGACGACGACCGCGAGCTTTCCGATGCACTTGGCGACGTTGAGCGCCATTGCCTCGAAGACGAGCGCAGCCTCTTCGCTGCCTTCGTCTATCATCTTCTCGACCTCGCGCAGATCGGACGTTCCGAAGAAATCCACGAGACCGCCCTCGCGCTGTATCTTGCGCAGAGCCTGCTCGCGCGTCCAGCCCTTGTCGAATATCAGCTTCGTCCATTTGAACGACGGCATGTTGCCGGCGCGTTCGGGAGCGAACGGACCGTCCTCGTCGGAAACCATGTCGATTATCCTGCCCTTGTGGTGCAGGCTGAGCGTTATGCCGCCTCCGAGGTGTACTACGATCAGAGTATTATCCTTGTATGACAGCGACTCGTCGTTCCTGCACGCGGCGAGAGCCGCCGCTCTCATATTCAGGTTGTGGCCCTGTCCCCAGCGCCTTATCTCGCGAAGTCCTGTTATGCGCACGACGTCTATCATCTCGTCCACAGTGACGGGATCGTAAATGTACGCCTTGACGCCTGCCTTCCGCGCGAGCGTCTGCGCGACCTGCGCGCCGATATTCGATATGTGAAGATCCACAGGCTCCTCGCGAAGCACGCGGACGAGCTCGTCCGTGACCTCGATAGCGCCCGCGCTCGCGTGGGGAACGAGTCCGCCTCTCGCGACGGCGCAGTCGATATCCTCCGGCCCTATGCCTTTCTCTTCGAGCACCTTCTCGATGTCCGCCAGGCGCATCGGGAGCTGGTCGTACGGGGACCTGAAAGCTTTTACCGTTTCGGCGCTGTAGGAGATGTTCTCCTTCCAGAGCTGCTTTTCGTCTTCGTAGTAAGCTATCTTGGTGGACGTGGAGCCCGGATTTATAACGATTATATGTGCCATATCAGTTTCCTGCCTTGCGCGCCATAGCGCAGCCGAGCGCGATCGAGCAGAGCTTCGACATGCTGCTGTCGCCCCTCGACGGGAGCACGACGGGCACGGACGCGCCGACGACTACGCCCGCGTTCACCGCGCCGCATAATATCGAAAGCGTCTTCCCCATAAGATTTCCTGCCTCTATATTCGGCAGGATAGCTATATCCGTCCTTCCGCAGACGGGCGAATCGAAGCGCTTTATCTCCGCCACCTCGGCGGAAAGAGCCAGATCCAGCGAGATCGGTCCTTCGACATATACGTCGTCCCCGAACTCGCCCGCGAGGCACATCTCCTTGAGCGCGGCCGCGTCGACCGTGGCCTGCATCTTAGGGTTCACGTGCTCCTTCGCGCAGAGCACCGAGACGTTTATCTTTTCTATGTCCAGAGCTCTCGCGACGGCAAGAGTGTTGCTGAGGATCAGCTTCTTTTTCGCGAGGTCGGGATACATGACCATGCCGCCGTCCGAAGTGATCAGCCAGCGGTCGTATGCCGGCGATACGTCGAACATCATGACGTGGTTGAGCAGCCCCGAAGTCGGAAGACCGTGCTCCTTGTCGAGCAGCGTCCTGAGGAAATCGGACGTCTCTACGAGGCCCTTCATTATGAAGTCAGCCTTCTTTTCCTTTATGTAGCTCATCGCGAGCCTGCACGCCTCGATCGTGTCCGGCTGGTCGACGATCTGAGCGTTCCTGAATCCGAAGCCGCAGTCCTTGCAGAGCTTCTCTATACAGGCCGCGTCGCCTATGAGTATCGGGTCGATGAGACCTTCCTTCTCGGCGTCATACAGAGCCTCGATGGTGTGGGCGTCGTTCGCCGCCGCGCATACGAGGCGCGCCTTTTTACCTGTCCTTGCAGCCTCGAGCAGCTGCTGAGCGTTTCTTATCATTAAGACACTGCCTCCACTCCGAGCCTGAACGCCTTCTTGTTCATCTCGATGAACGCGGGCTTGACCGTCTTTTCGATTATTCCGTTCCAGTCCACGGAGTTCTCAAGGCCGAGCCCCTTGACGAGCGCTCCGAGCAGAACGATGTTCATGCACTTCGCGCTGCCGGCCTCGAGCGCCAGCTTTTCCGCGTGGACGACCGTCACGTCGGCGACCTTCGAAAGGTCCTCGATCGTCGTCTGGGGATATTCCTCGCGTCCCGAAAGGACTTCGGGCGGATAGATCCTGTAATCGCTTATGATCAGCTTCGCGTCCGGCTTGAGATAGTTGAGCCATCTCGCGGATTCCGCGGTCTCCATGGAAACGAGGATGTCCGCGCAGCCTTCTCCGATTATAGGCGAATAAACCTTCTTTCCGTAGCGGATCTGCGTGGAAACGCCGCCGCCGCGCTGGCTCATGCCGTGTATCTCGCTCATTTTGACGTCAAAGCCCTCTTCAGCCATAGCTTCCGAAAAGAGCTTGCTGGCGAGGATAGTTCCCTGTCCGCCGACGCCTACCAGTAAAATGCTTGTAACCTTATCCATCTCGACCTACTTTCCGATAGCGCCGACAGCGCATACCTGTTTGCAAATCTCGCAGCCCGTGCACTGGATGCTGTCTATGTTCGCCAGATTCGTCTTGCGATCGAACAGTATCGCCGGGCAGCCGGTCCTTACGCAGGCCTGGCAGCCGATGCACTTGCTCTGATCGACCGTGCACTTGCTGAGCTTTCCGAATTCGTCGATGTCCTGCTGCGTGTACTTCTTGAGCGCGCACGGATATCTCGTGATGATGACGGCCGTCTCCTCCTGCGCGAAGCCCCACTTGAGCGCCTCGCGGCATTCCTTCAGATCGAGCGGGTTGACGACCTTTATATTCTTTACTCCGAACGCGCGGACGATCGCCTCTATGGAGATATCCGCCGTCGGTTCGCCCATCAGCGTATAGCCTGAGCCCGGGTTGTCCTGATGGCCCGTCATACCGGTGATCCTGTTGTCCAGGATGATCGTAAGGGCCTTGCCCTTGTTGTATACGAGGCCCTCGAGGCTCACTATACCGGTGTGGAAGAACGTGGAATCGCCGATTATGGATACGACCTTGCGGTCCTTTCCGTACTGCTCGAACGCCTTGTTCATGCCGTGAGCCATGCTGATGCTCGCGCCCATGCAGATGGTGCAGTCCTTCGCGTTGTACGGTTCGCCGCCGCCGAGCGCGTAGCAGCCGATGTCGCCGCTGATGATGAGGTCCTTGACTTTTCCGAGCTCCAGGACCATTCCTCTGTGAGGACATCCCGCGCAGAGCGTGGGAGCGCGTCCAACGAGCGGAGTCTTGACGTCCAGGTGCTCGACCTTTTCGCCGAGCAGGCACTCGCGCACGAGCGTCGGGTTGAATTCGCCCTCGATCGGAAGCTTTTTCTTTCCAATGCAGGGGATCCCGGCGGCCTTGAGCTGATCCTCCATGAACGGATCGAGCTCTTCGACCACGTAGAGGGTGTCGAGCGAGCTGGCGAACTTTCTGATGCTCTCGATCGGAAGAGGATAGGAGAAACCTACCTTGAAATAGTTCGCGCTGTCGCCGAAGGCCTCGCGGGCATACTGGAACGCGATGCCCGACGCGACGACGCCGATCTTAGCTCCGTTGTCGATCGCGTAGTTGAACTCGCAGCTCTCGGAATACTCGGCAAGCGCCTTGGCGCGCTTTTCTACCTTGGTGTGGAGAAGGCGGGAGATCGCGGGGATCGCGTCGTACTTCATCCTGTTCTTTACGTACGGGCGCATCTCGGGAAGAACTCTTTCACCGATCTCCACGAGGCTCTTGCTGTGGCAGACTCTCGTGGTCGTGCGCAGCATGACGGGCAGATCGTACTTTTCGGAGATCTCGAACGCCTTCATCGTCATGTCCTTCGCTTCCTGGCTGTCGGACGGCTCGAACATGCAGATCTTCATCGCTCTCGCGTAGTGCCTGTTGTCCTGCTCGTTCTGCGACGAATGCATGTACGGATCGTCCGCGGACACCAGCACATAACCGCCGTTGACTCCGGTGTAGGCAAAAGTGAACATCGGGTCCGCCGCGACGTTCAGACCTACGTGCTTCATCGCCGCGAGCGCTCTGGCTCCCGCCATAGACGCGCCGATGCACGTCTCGACCGCTACCTTTTCGTTCGGAGCCCATTCGCAGTAGAGCTCGTCCTTATACCTGGAGATATTCTCGAGTATCTCCGTGCTCGGAGTTCCCGGATAAGCGGAAGCGACCTTGCCGCCCGCCTCGTAGAAGCCCCTCGCTATCGCTTCGTTTCCTGTCAGTAATTTCTTCATGTTCTGCGTTCGCCGCACTGCGCCTTCACGCCGCGGCGAAATGTCCCTCCTCTTTCGATCCTCGCGCGGCCGGGACTCGTGTGTCCCCGGAAAAACGATTTCATATTGAAAACTGAGATCGCACCGTGATAAAATCAGTTTGCGTTGATCTTGATCAGACTGCGGTTGCAATAATTATTCTTTTTTGTGTAATTATTTTATATGCTGCATCGTATCCTTGTCAACACGATTTATAATATATATATTATTGATAGAATTTTTTTCTACATCGCTCGACAGAAACAGGTGGCGCCTTGAATCTCGAAATTTTGCTGAAGATCTGCGATTTCCTCTCTCAGGCCCTCGGGTCCACTACGGAAGTCGTCCTGCACGATATAATAGAAGATAAGATAATATTCATCTCCAACGGCGATCTCACCGGCAGGAAGCTCGGAGAGCGGTCAGAGCCCCACGCCATCAAGATATTCAATGAGAGGGCGCTCAACTCCAACAAGGACTACCTCATCGGCTACAGAAGCCTGTCGGAGACGGGCTACGCCCTGCGCTCCTCGAGCCTTTTCTTCAGCGACGAGGAGGGCCAGCTCCGCTACACGCTGTGCATAAACCAGGACGTGACGCTGGTGAACACGCTTCAGAAGTTCCTGGAATCGTCGTTCGGGACGAGCTCGATCACCGCGTCCTTAAAGCCCGCGTCGCAGACGATCGAGCAGTACACGCTGGACATGATCGTCGACGAGGTCGAATCGGCGAAGCCGTTCCACATGGATTCGAGAGAATCGAAGATCGCTATCCTCAGGAGCCTCGACAAAAAGGGCGTCTTCGAGGTCCACGGCTCCGTGCCGAAGGTATGCGAGGTGCTGCAGATGGCTCCCGCGACCGTGTACAAGTACCTTAAGGAGATCCGCAGCGAAGACTCCGAGGCCCGCTGATACCTGTCCCTTTTCCGTAACTAAAAAAGTCCCGCGGATCTCCGCGGGACTTTATATTGCTTGTTAAAGGCCGGGCCTGCGCGCCTATTCCGGCTTCGCGCTCTTATCCCTGGGCTGGACGCGGCAGAGCATGTCCGCCATCTCGTCGAGCCAGCCGCCCTCGAAGCTCTCTATACGGCCCTCGTCGCACAGAGCCGCGAGAGAAGGATCGATCGGAAGCCTCGCTACGGTGTCGATCCCGTATTTCGCCGCGAGCTCCTCGATGTGGCTCTCTCCGAAGATCCTGTGCCGCGTATGGCAGTCCGGGCATTCGAAATACGACATGTTCTCAACGATCCCGAGAAGAGGCACGTTGAGCATGTTCGCCATCTTTACAGCCTTGCCTACGATCATTCCGACGAGCTCCTGCGGAGATGTAACGACTATTATGCCGTCCACGGGAAGCTGCTGGAACACTGTGAGAGGAACGTCGCCCGTCCCCGGAGGCATATCCACGAACATGTAATCGACGTCGCCCCAGCAGACGTCCGTCCAGAACTGCGTGACCGTCCCCGCTATTATCGGTCCCCTCCATACGACCGGATCTGTATCGTCCGGGAGCATGAGGTTTATCGACATGAGCTTCGTGCCGGCGGCGGTCTGCGCGGGGATTATCCCGTCGTCCGTCGCGTACACCATCCCCTTTACGCCGAAGGCCTGGGGCATAGACGGGCCTGTTATATCCGCGTCGAGAACGGCGGTGGAGAAGCCCCTGCGGCGCATCGCCGTCGTGAGAAGCGCGCTGACCATAGACTTTCCGACTCCGCCCTTGCCGCTGACGACGGCAATGACGCGCTTAACGTCGGACTTAGCGTTTTCCTTTGCTATCAGGCTCTCAGCCTTGCGGTCGCTGCAGTCGCTTCCGCAGTGCGAGCAATCGTGATCACATGCCATGATGAAACTCCGTATCTATTTCACAAAAACAAACCGCGCGCCCTTTTGCGCGCAACATCACAGAAAACTATGCCACAACAGGCGAGATATGTCAACAGCGGCCTACCGTATCCACTTGTCGGCGGGGACGGGCTCGGGATAGCCCCAGTCCTCTCCGACGGCTTCCGCGACGAGCTCGAAACCGTTTTTGCGCAGCACCGCGGCCGACGCCCTGTTCTCTATCATCGTGCTCGCGGTTATTATCTCGATATCCGTCTCGTCGAGAAGATAAGAGACCATAAGCCGAAGCGCCTCGCCCGCGATGCCCCTTCCCCAGCAGCGCCGCAGCAGCCTGTATCCGACGCTTATCTTGTGGATCGGGTCCTTATAGCCGTACATCTCCGCCAGACCGCAGAACTCTCCGTACTCGAAGATCCCGAGTATTATGGACTCTTGCGCGCATTCGGTGTACAGGCGCTCTATGACGGTCTCCGCGTCGTCGTATCTCTTCTCGAACAGGAACGTCGGAAGATACCGGTACACCTCTTCGCTTCCGGTAAGCTCGCGCAGAGAATCGGCGTCCTCAGGGCCGAGAGCCCTGAGGACGATCCGTTCGCTTTTTATATAAGGTATCTCCGAAAAGAGCTTTTTTCTCACAACCGCTCCTCGTCCTTCCTGATCCTGTGGGTCTTGCCGTCGCTTCCCAGATATGTGTTCTCGGCGGTATAAGGCTCCAGCTTTCCGGACGTGATAAGATCGACGACGACCTTCGCGATGCCGGGATCGAACTGCGTTCCGGCGCAGCGCTCGAACTCTTTGATTATGACCTCAAGCGAGAACGGCTCCTTGTAGACCCTCTTGGAAGCCATCGCGTCGAAGCAGTCCGCGCAGCAGATGATCCTCGCCACGAACGGGATGTTCTCGCCGCTTATACCTTCGGGATAGCCGGATCCGTCGTATTTCTCGTGGTGCGACTTAGCGCCCTCTATGATCTGCGGTATGGTGGAGATACCCTTCAGTATCCCCGCGCCGCGGGTCGTGTGGCTCTTCATGACGGCGAATTCCTCGTCCGTCAGCCTTCCGGGCTTGTTCAGGATGCTGTCCGGTATAGCTATCTTTCCTATGTCGTGGAGGAGCGCGATGTAGTAGATGTTGTCCACGTCGTCGGAGCTCATCCCCATATTCTCCGCTATCACCTTGGAATAATAGCCCACGCGGATGGAATGGCCGTTGGTGTATTCGTCCTTGGCGTCTATCGTCCTGGCTATGGCCTGGATGGATTCGACGGTTATATTCTTGTATTCCAGCTGGCGCTTCAGGGACTGCCGCGTCTTGAAGCGAATGATCATCGACGTGACCAGAGCTATCACAGCCGCCGCGAGCATAAGCGCGATGCCCCAGAACCACCACTGCTCGTAGAACTTCTTGTCCTTCTCCAGATGTATGTCTATCTGGTTGGAGCGCTGACCGTATTCATCGGTCACGAAGATGTGCATGTCGTAGTTTCCGCCGCGCAGGTTCGTGTAGTATATGCTCCTGTTGTCGTCAGAATACACGCTGAAATCGTCGTCGATGCCGTCCAGCTTGTAATACGTGGTATACCCTTTGTTCGGGCGGAACCCGAGAACGGACAGGTTGAAGGCGACACGGTATACGTCTTTTCCTATTTTTATGTCGTTTCCGTAATAGTGCTCTCCGTCGAGGTCAACGGAGGGAACGGCGATCCTGACGGGCGCCGGCACGTCTCTGGTGAGACTGAAATCGTAGACGAAGATACCGTTCGTAGACTGGAGATAGTACTTCTGCTCCGATTCGTCGTAGTATCCGGAAGTGTTGGCTATGATCGGATGAAGGCCGTTCGTCGCGTCGTAGGAAGTGTACTCCGTAAGCCGGTCTCCCTCGAGCGAGTCGGCTATGTAGAGCTGCGTCTGGCTGCCTATCACGTATTTGTATTCGGGCTTGCCGTCAGTGCCGCTGCATCTGATCTTGGAGAGCTCCACGATGGATCCCTTGATGTACGGGATGGCGATCTCCTCGGAGACGCCGTTGCCGTTGACCGTATCGAGCCTGAAGAGGCGGCTGTTCAGCGTGTAGTAGATGTAGTCTCCGTCGACGAGGAATTTGAGCCTGTTTCCGGTGACCTCCTTTTCCGTGGGGATCTCCGTAACGGAGCTGAAATCGTCATCTACGACGAACAGGCCCTGCGTGCGGTCGAACAGTATCTTTCCGTCCTTTGTCTTGTTGATGTAGAGGATGTTGGAGCCGATGTTCATGACGTCGAATCTCGTACCGTCGAAGCGCATTATTCCTCTCGTATATCCGAGGGCGAGGTAATCGTCGAAGCTCCGCATGGAGCGGATGGTGTTCGTGAGCGCGAGGTCCGGGTCGTCGATGAGCTTTCCGGTATGGCTGCGGATATAGTCCGCGTCGTAGATGAACACGTCCTCGGTGGCCGGGTCGTATTCCACGAGACCGATACTTGAGACCGCGAAATAGATCATGTTCCCGAATATCTCGACGTCCTTCGGAGCGTACGTGAAATTGAAGCCGCTGCCCTCCCGGGCCCTGCCCTCCTGCGTCCTGGCCTCGGCGTATTCGTCGATCGCCCGCATTATGGAGTTGTCGGGCAGGATCTCGTTATTGACGAGGTCGAACCTGTAGATCCTGAGGCCGGCCACTATGTAAAGGATATCGCCGTATTTCTCGACGGCGTAGACGTTTCTGTCGAACGCGGGCGGCGCGTTCAGGGCCTGCCAGATCTGATCGTCGTAGAGCAGCTCGGACAGCGCGTTCCTCGTGATTATCGATACGCCCGAAGCGCCGATATAGTGCGACGCGGCCCAGAGGTTCCCCTCGTAGTCGATCATCAGATCCACGAGCTGGCTCTTGTTGTCCAGATCGCCGGCCAGCGTGATGTCGGGCCCGCCTTCGCTGAAGTCGATGCAATAGATGCCGTTCTTCTCGCAGGCGGCGAAAAGGATCTGATCCTCCTCGGAATAAAGCAGCCTGTTGACCTGATCGGGGACGGTGAGAGCGTCGAGCGCCCTTCCCCTTTTCATGTCGTATCTGTAAATGATCCCGTTGTCCTCGGCCATGTACAGCGTGGAGCCGTATGAATAGATCTCAAGGAGCCTCGGGTTGCGCAGGATCTCGTTTCCGGCCTCGTCGAAGACGCCTTCCTCCGTCTGGAAATAATAGCGGCCCTGCCCGGTGCCGAGCGCGATGTCGAGGACGGTATCCCCTTCGGTGCCCGGGATATTCTTTTTTGTGCCGGAGGCGATATCGTAGATCAGACCGCCCTCGTTCTGCGTGGATATGTAAAGGATGTCGTTCTCGGCATCGAGGATGATGTCGGTGATGACGCCGGCCTCCATGAGCAGAGGCTCGAAATGATGGTCCTTATAAACATAGACATGCTCGGACGTCCCGATGTAAAGAACGTTGCCGTCGGCCGCGAGCGCGCGGACGTTGATCACGGTATATTCCTGCCCCTCGTACTCGAAGCTCTTGTACGTCACGAACTCCTTGGAGTCGTAGCGCGTCAGCCCGGAGTACTGACCTATCCAGACGTAGCCGTCCTCCGTCTGGCACAGGGCTTCCGCGCCGGAGATCTCGAGGTTTACGGGGATCTCCGTCTTATTGCTCATATATGACGCCGCGAACGCCGCAGATCCTCCGGCGCATAACGCGGACTGGAGGATCAGGCATATCGTTATCAGATGCAAAAGCAGTTTTTTCATATCGTCAGGCCATCGCTGGCATTTTTGCGGCAATACTTCGATATTATATCTATATTTTGCAGATTAGCATATTATATGGTCCGCGTCAACCGAGCGGAAGAGCCCCCGGAAGAGCCGCATCGGCCCCGCGGAAGAACCCCGGGTCAGCTGCCTTTTCTTTCCCGCTCCGCGCGCTTTCTGCGCCTCTGTTCCCTGTTGTTCTCCTCCGATCCCAGCAGCTCCACCGCGGCGTCGGTCAGCTCCCCGGACCAGACCCTGCCGCCTCCTGCGGCGTTCGCCCACGGGCAGAGCTCCTTGTAGTCGTCGTCGAACACGACCGTATACGGCGGGCCGCAGCGGTCGTTGACGGACATGTATAAATGCCGCCCCTCGCGCATGACCGAGGACGCTTCGCTCTCGCTCATCTTCCCGTCGAGCATGCCGTACTGCTCCTGCGTCAGCTCGAACAGGTCGTAGTACTGCCCGCCGCCGTGCTCTCCGAAATACCGTCCGTTTTCTTCATCGAAGAAGGCCTTCCAGCCGGATCCCTTTATGAATCGCATGTGTGTCTCCTTACGGCTCTGTCTCTGAGCCATCGCCCTGACCGTCCGCGCCGCGCACACTGCCGTTTCGCGCATACGCCGCCCGCGCCGCGCACACTGCAGCTCAGCGCCTGCCGAAACGATCCGGACCGACCCTTTTTTCTATAATACCACTTCTGCGCGTTATCCGTATATGACCGCCGCGCCGCGGGATCTCCATGCGGCTCGATCCTGTTAAACGCCATTGAACTGCGGTCCCGCGAAATGAGATCCGGCCGCGA